>ERZ773216.2616-NODE-2616-length-17063-cov-4.757291_pt1 | contig 17063 bp, 13 predicted proteins | sample MGYA00511259_ERZ773216 | MGnify/ENA primary metagenome ERZ773216 (study PRJEB29015, sample SAMEA2737764) | human gut metagenome | biome: human gut; feature: human-associated habitat; material: faeces | place: China | collected 2012 ... | reverse complement strand
GGCGTGGGCCATTGGAACGCTTTCTTCGACAGCATGGTGTACACCACCAGCCGGGAGCTGCAAACCCTGCAGCTGTATCTGTACAAGATGATTAAGACGGCGGAGGTCGTCAGCTCCGCGCGGCTGGCGGACCTGCTGCGCCGCCCGGAGCTGCACTATGCAGAGCTTGCCCCCTTCGACCCGGAGCGGCCGGAGCTTCCGGCGGCCGTGACGCGTCAGGTTGAGATCCGGGTGAAATATGCGGGGTACCTGCAGCGGCAGGAGCAGCAGATCGAGGCGTTCCGCCGCGAGGAATCGCGCCTGCTGCCGGAGGATGCGGACTATGCCTCCATCGCCGGGCTGCGCCTCGAGGCGCGGCAGAAGCTGGCCGACATCCGCCCGCGCTCCATCGGGCAGGCCGGGCGCATCTCCGGCGTTTCGCCCGCGGACATTGCCGTGCTGCTGATCTGGCTCAGCCAGCGCAATGAAAATTCGACCGATCACGCGGAATAACGGGACGTCTCACGGTAATTCCGTGAATAAGAATATTTTTTCACCTTTTTCCTCTTAGAGTATCATATTTTCTGCCGTTTCCGCATGTTTGTCGAAGAACGTCGACGAAAAAGCAGACATTTTCAGGGAAAGTCATTGCAAAAGCGGGCCGAATATGTTAAATTAGAAGCACCGCTTGTACATCCATGCGGAAATGAGAGAATCTACGAGGAGGAGAGTTGTTACATGGAAAAAATGTATCGGGTCCTGCTGGCAAACGGCAGCGAAGAGTTTTGTGGGAAGCTCGGCGTTGCCCTGAAGCAGACGAATCGGTATTCCGTGGTCGGCTCGGCTTGTGACGGCGTTCGCGCCATCAGCCTGCTGAAAGAGCTGAAACCGGATCTGCTGGTCGTCGACCTCATGCTGCCGCAGGCGGACGGCCTGTCCGTGCTGAAGGCAGCGGCCGGGCTGGATCCAAAGCCAAAGCTTCTGGTTTTGGTGGAGTTCGTAACGGAATATGTGTCTTCAATGTTTATGACGCTCGGCGTGCAATATATCATGCTGAAACCATGCAGCTGCCGTGCCGTCGTGGAGCGTCTCGACGAGATCTGCGAGAGCGCCGTTTCGCGCAAACCCGCCATCGCAGCAAAGCGCAACGCCAACATCGAGTCCATGGTCACCTCGATCATTCATGAGATCGGCGTCCCCGCGCACATCAAGGGCTATCAGTATCTCAGGGAGGCGATCCTGATTGCCGTCAATGACATGGATGTTATCAACGCCATCACCAAGGTGAGCGCCGGGCAGAAGGTGGTCGTGGATCCGGACGTGGAGATGGACGTGGTGGCGCTGGCCGGTACGCCCGGCAGCGTATGCGCGGCGGTGCTGCGCTTCCGCGAAGGGCGGCTCACCGACAAGCGGGAGTTCCTGTTCCATGACACCTCCGACATCGACGCGGTGCGGGAGGAATTTCTGCCCCGGTACTATCTGGACGATGAGCAGATCCCCAAGGTCATCGCGGTGGATGCGTTGCCGCCGGACGTGGATGCCTTGCAGCAGGCGCTGAACCAGAAGCGCGGCAGCGAGGTGCAGCTGTATGTGCCCCAGCGGGGCGATAAAGCGCATCTGGTGGAGATGGCGCACACCAACGCGGTGGAGCGGCTGGCGCGGGAGAGCGGCCGCTACGCCCGGGAGGAAAAACTGCTGGACGAACTGGCGCAGGTGCTGGGGCTTTCAAAGCCGCCCCGCGCCATTGAAAGCTACGATATCTCCAACTGGGGCGATGGCACCAGCGTCTGCGGCATGGTCACCTTCAAGGACGGCAAGCCTTTCAAAGCGGGCTACCGGAAGTTCAAGATGAAGACCGTGGTGGGCACCGACGACTACGCCTCCCTGGCGGAGACGGTGGCACGCCGGGCGGCAGAATACGAAAAATACGCCGCACAGGCGCAAAACGGTCAGCCCGGCGGCAACTGGTTCGGGCAGAAGCCGGACCTTTTGCTGATGGACGGCGGCAGGGGCCAGGTCAGTGCCGCCCGGCAGGCTCTGGCCGGGACGGCCTTAGCAGAGGTGCCTTTGTTTGGCATGGTAAAGGACGACCACCACCGCACCCGGGCCATGGTGGACAGCGAGGGCCGGGAGATCGCTATCAACATGAACCGGGGCACCTTTACCTTCATCACCGCCATTCAGGACGAGACCCACCGCTTTGCCAACGCCTACCGCAAGCAGCAGATGAAGCAGAAAAGCTACTCCTCCACCCTGACCGAGGTGCCGGGAGTGGGGCCCAAGCTCTCCAAGGCCCTGCTGGCCCAGTTCAAGAGCGTGGGGGCCGTGAAGGAGGCCACCCCAGACCAGCTGGAAAACACCCCCGGCGTGGGTAAGCAGTTGGCCCAGACCATTTACGACTATTTCCACACAGAAGCATAAAAACGCCCCCGGCATCCCAATAAAAACGGATGCCGGGGGCGTTCTGGGTTCAGGGGTCAATTGGCATAGGAGATGGAGAAATTGCCGGTGGTGGAACTGAGGGAGATTTTACGAGAGGGATTGGCCTTGCCATCCTGGGTGGAGGTGCCCATAAGCCCATTGGTGACGAGGGTATAGTCCGAGGCACTGCCCTCCAGGGTCAAGGCGGCCTTGCCAAGGGTGACCGAGATGTTGACATCCTGAGCACCGGACAGCATACCGATCGTGCAGTCTCCCATGGCGAGTTCGGCATCGAATTCCGGTGCGGACAGATGGTCAATGTGACAGCTGCCCATGGCAAGATCAAAATCTGCATCCTTCACAGTCAGGCTGTCGGCAGAAACGTCCCCCATGGCAAGTTCCAGATCCAGTTCATCCAGAGAGAGGGTGCCAAGGGCAACGTTCCCCATGGCAAGATCAATGTCTACCTCATGCAGGATATTTTCCGGAACGGTAACGGTGAGCAAAGCACTGTCGGAATCAGGGAGAGCGTTGTATTGGGGAACATGGTAGGAAAACTCTGTGGTCCCGGCTTTTTCGCTGGAATGGGTGAGGTACCGGGTCCTGAAGCCATCAAACTGCAGCGTGATGTCAGAAGCATTTGGGTCAACAACAAAGAGAACGGTACCATAATCCAACTTCAGGGATAGCTTCTCGTGGACCATGTCAGCAGAGAGGGAGAAAGTCAAGCCGTCTGCGGCGGAAACGGGATCCACGGCCTGCGGTTGGGTGCTCTCAGCTGACACTTCTGCAGAGGGAGCAGGAAGTTCCGAGGCAGGAGAAGTGGATCCCACCGGCTGCACCGGGGCAGCCTTGGAATACTGGAACAGAAAGATGCAGATAGCCAGCACCGCCAGCCCACCGCCCAGCACCATGCGCCAGGTGGACCGGGGCTTGTGGGCAGGGGATGCCGGGGCGGCAGAGGAGTCAGCCGGGGCCTGCTCCTCCAGGATCTTATGGGCTACTTCCTCCGGAGTGCCCAGTTCTGCGATGGCCTGGGCCTCCTTTTCCGGCCCGGCGGCGTCCAGATAATCCTCGTAATAGCTCAAAGCGTCCTTGCGCTCGGCCTCCGGCAAAGGGGCTAAAAGCTGCTCCAGGGCAGCAAGAAATGCAGTACGGGTCATAGATCATTCCACCTCTCTGAAAAATGTGTCAATGGAAGAACGGTAGCGGCTCCACTCCTGGGCATAGGCGGCAAGCTGTTGCCGTCCGGCCGGGGTGATCTGGTAATAGCGGCGGTTGCGGCCGTTGACCGGTGCGTCGTACACTGTCAACAGCTGGTCCTTCTGGAGCCGCCGCAGCACCGGGTACAGGGTGGATTCGCTGAGCTCCAGGGGATGGGTGACCTGCTGGGTAATGCGGTAGCCATAGGTGCCCTTTGGCTCCTGCGCCACCACAGACAGCACAATGGCATCCAGCAGCGCGGCACTGATGGGAAAACTCATGTGGGAACAGCCTCCTTTCTGGTTGGCGTGCTTCTATAATATTATATATCATATAATATTGCATGAGTCAATAGAGAAGCGTAGAAAAATATGGCAGATAACAAAAAAGCTCCCCCTTTCGGGGGAGCTGGATGGAAACGAAGGGAGCAGACGGAGAGGGCTGAGCTTCTTAGTCCTCCGAAGAAATATCCTGCCCAAAGTATTTTTCGCCCAGAGCTTTCAGGGTGCCGTCGGCGCGCAGCTCGTCAATGGCGGTGTTGATGGCTTCCAGCAGGGAAGCGCTGTCGTCGCCCTTGCGCACCGGGATGGCCACATGAGAAGCGTCCTCGGTCTGGGCCACCAGCTTGAAGTCGGCGTCCGGATGCACATTCAGGTAGTCGTAGAAGGACACATCGGCGTTCAGGGTGGCGTCGATGCGGCCGGCGGTCAGCAGCTGGATGGTCTCTTCCAGCGTGTCGATGCCCTGCACGGTGGCACCATAGCTCTCGGCCAGCTCCATGTAGGTGGAAGCCAGGCTGTTGGCAGTGGTCTTGCCCTTCAGGTCCTCAAAGCTCTTGATGTCCTCGTTGTCCTTGCGCACGGCCAGTGCGGTGTGGATGTAGCCGTAAGGGGTGGTGAAGTCGTAGGTCTTGGCGCGCTCGTCGGTCACCTCGACGCCGTTGCACACGATGTCAAAGCGGCCTGCGTCCAGACCGGCGAACAGGCTGTCCCAGTCGCTTTCCACATACTCCGGCTCCACGCCCAGCTTCTCGGCGATGGCGCGGGAGACTTCCACGTCGTAGCCCACCAGGGTGTCGCTCTCGTCGTGGTAGCTCCAGGGCTGCCAGGCACCTTCCAGTGCCACCACCAGCTTGCCGTTGGCCTGAATGGCGGCCAGCTGGTCGGCAGCGCCGGTGGAAGCAGCCGAAGAAGCCGCACCGGAAGCAGCAGCGCTGCTGCCGGAATTGGAAGAGCAGCCCGCCAGGGTCAGCACACCGGCGGCAGCCATCACACTCATCAGAGAAATAAAGGTTCTGCGTTTCATAGAAATATCCTTTCAGTTAAAATGTTTGTCTAGGCGGCCATCGGGGAGTTTCTCCGAGGACCGTCCGCTGGGGTGGGACCCTGTTGCCCGTAGGGCAATAGGGCGGGCGATGGAATGGCCTGCAACGGCAACGACCGCCGCCAGCGGCGGAAACAGGGAGTTGCTGTTGGGACAGCGGCCAGCAGAATGCAAGGCTCGCTCAAGGGCCGCCGCATGCGCTGGGAGCCGCAACCCGTATTCGTGTCCGAGGAGGAAGCTCCCCGATGACCGTATATCACTCCGTGTGGGCGATCTTTTGCAAAAAGGCCCGGGTGCGCTCCTCCTTCGGGTCGGCAAAGAATTCGCGGGAGGGAGCCTGCTCCACCACCACGCCGTTCTCCATGAACACCGTCTTGGAGGAAACGTTGCGGGCAAAGCCCATCTCGTGGGTCACCACCAGCATGGTCATGCCCTCTTCGGCCAGCTGGCGCATCACGCTCAGCACCTCGCCGGTCAGCTCCGGGTCCAGCGCACTGGTGGGTTCGTCGAAATAGATGATCTCCGGGTCGGTGGCCAGGGCACGGGCAATGGCTACGCGCTGCTGCTGACCGCCGGAGAGCTGGCGGGGGTAGTAGTCGGCCCGGTCGGCCAGACCCACCTTTTCCAGCATGCGGCGGCCGATGGCGTCGGCCTGCTCCCGGGGCATCCTGCGGGCCACGATGAGTCCCTCGGTCACGTTCTGCAGGGAGGTCTTGTTCCGGAACAGGTTGTAGTTCTGGAACACAAAGGCCGTTTTTTTGCGCAGCCGGGCGATGTCGGCCCGGCCTGCATGGGCCAGGTCAAAGGTCTCGCCGTCCAGCACCAGCTGGCCTGCGTCGGCGGTCTCCAGAAAATTCAGGCAGCGCAGCAGGGTGGTCTTGCCGGAGCCGGAAGGGCCCAGAATGGCCACCACATCGCCTTTTTCCACGGTCAGGTCCACGCCCTGCAGCACCGGCAGCTCGCTGACCACCTTGTGTGCACCGGGGCGCAGACCGGCTTTTGCGTAGGTGCGGAAGGTCTTGTGGACGTTCCGGATCTCCATCATTGCCATGGGTTCCACACTCCTTTCTTACTGGAAGCCCCGGGCGTTGAGCCGGTGCTCCAGCACAGCCTGCAGTTTGGTGATGACCGTGCAGAACAGCAGGTACACCACCGCCACCTCACAGTAGATGGGCAGGAAGATGTAGGTGCGGGCCGCCACGCGCTGACCGGCCATGAACAGCTCGGCCACCGTGATGTTGGACGCCAGCGAGGTGTCCTTGATCATGCCGATGAGGGAGTTGGACAGGGCGGGCACAGCGGTGCGCAAAGCCTGCGGCAGCACGATGCGGCGCATGATCTGCACCCAGCTCATGCCTACGCAGTAACCGGCTTCCAGCTGGCCCTGGGGCACACTTTCCAGCGCGCCGCGCATGGTCTCGGCGCAGTAGGCACCCTCATTGAAGGCAAAGGCGATGACGGCGGCGGGAAAGGCGTCCAGCATGATGCCCAGGCTGGGTAGGCCGTAAAAGATGATGAACAGCTGCACCAGCAGCGGTGTGCCGCGGATGACCCAGATGTAGAACCGGGCGATCTGCCGCAGCACCGGCACGTTGGCGTACTGCACCAGTGCCACCACCACCGCGATGATCATGGCAAAAAAGAAGGACACCAGCGTCAGCGGGATGGTCATGGTAAGGCCGGCCGTCAGGATGCGGGGCAGGGCCTCCACCAGCACGCTGACCGTGCGGTTGGATAAAAGTGCTTCAAACATGAACGATCACAGTACCTCAAATACTCTCAGAAAACAACGGTGAATGTATTATACAACTTCGAGTATACTCAAAGTCAAGGGGTTTGCGGAAATTCCTACAAAACCTACCAGAATACTATAACATGAAACGTCCGGCGGTGCAAATGGTTTGCAAAAATCGCGTATTGTGAACAAAAACGGCCCAGCCGCTGCGGGAACTTTGTGCAATGCGGCAAGCCGGTTGACGCGGCAGGCGCTTTCGTGTACAATGGGCATAACAACGTGCACACCGGGTTTGCCGGTGCCGCGCAAATTCACCGGCGGCCCGGCTGCCGGTGCAAACGGAGGACACAAACGTGACGAAACGGAAGATTGGCGTTCTGGGTGCAGGTACCTGGGGCATGGCGCTGGCGCGGATGCTGACCGTCAGCGGCAACGAAGTGCAGGTGTGGTCGGCCATTGAGGCGGAGGTGGACAACCTCTCCACTACACGGGTGCACCCCAACCTGCCGGGCATGAAGATCCCGGCCGAGCTGCAGTTCACCAAGAGCATCGAGGAAGTGTGCACCGGCAAGGATGTGCTGCTGTTTGCAGTGCCTTCGGTGTTCGTGCGGGGCACCACCGCCAAGGCACGGCCCTATATCCCGGACGGTCAGATCCTTGTGGATGTGGCCAAGGGCATGGAGCCGGATACCTTATATACCATGACCGAGGTGATCGCCGACGAGCTGAACAGGGACGGCGGCCCCAAAAACTGCAGGCTGGTGGCCCTGAGCGGCCCCACGCACGCCGAGGAAGTGGCGCTGGACCTGCCCACCACCATTGTGTCGGCCTGCCCGGATGACGAGGCGGCCCGCTTTGTGCAGGATGTGTTCAGCAACACCTGCATGCGCGTGTACACCAACCCCGACATCAAGGGCGTGGAGCTGAGCGGTGCCCTGAAGAACGTGGTTGCCCTGGGCGTGGGCATCTCCACCGGCCTTGGCTACGGCGACAACGCCCGCGCGGCCCTGATCACCCGCGGCATTGCCGAGATCGCCCGCCTGGGCGTGGCCATGGGCTGCAACATCCACACCTTTGCGGGCCTGGCCGGCATCGGTGACCTGATCGTGACGGCCACCAGCATGCACAGCCGCAACAACCGCGCCGGCATCCTCATCGGCAAGGGCGAAAGCCCGGAGCAGGCCGTAAAGGAAGTGGGCATGGTGGTGGAGGGCATCAACGCCCTGCCCGCCGCCATGGAGCTCGCCGCCAAGTACAACGTGGAAATGCCCATCGTGCAGACGGTGAACGCCATCGTCAAGGAGGGCATGAGCGCCAGCGACGCGCTGCGCACCCTGATGGACCGCAACCGCAAGAACGAGATGCCGCAGGGCTACGAGACTGCGCACTGAAACAAACGGACAGAAGCCTGCCTTTTCCGGCACAGAACGGATAAGCGCAGGCTTTTTGGATGGAGGAAACAACTCCGGGACCTGCACTGCTTTTGCTCCCAGCAGGTGGGATTCGACAGGAAGAGTGGCTGCAGGACTGACTTCGACGGACACTTTTCCGGTCTGAACCTTTACACAAAGCAGGCGCAGCCTCCGCATGGCGGGGGCTGCGCTTGCTTTTTACAGGGCACTATGATAGGCTAAAAAAGCAGGGCGGTCAGCGGGCTGCCCCGGTGAAGGAGAAGTCTGTCCGGCGGATGTGCGGGCAGAAACAGATAAGGAACGTGGAACTTGGGAACGGGAGGAATTTTTTATGCTCAAACTGCCCCGGCCGGAGCGCAACGGCAAGCACTTTGTGAGTTACTGCAACAAGCGGAACAAGAGCGACAACGATTATTCCATTGCGCAGGCGGTGTTCCGGCACATGGGCGATATCCTGCCGCTTTCGCAGGAGCAGCTGGCAGCCGAGAGCCACCAGTCCGAGGCATCGGCCAGCCGGTTCTTCCGGCGGTGCGGCTTTGCGTCGTTCTGGGAGTTCAAGACCCAGATGGTGAATTTTCTGACCCAGCGACGGCTGCGCAAGACCCAGGAGACGCTGAACCGTTACCACGGCATGACCGACCGCGAGGTGAGCCGGGAGCTGTGCCGGTATGCGGTGCAGAATCTGGAACAGACCACGGAACGGATGGACCTTGCGCAGCTGGCCCGGATCGTAGAGCTGTTCCGGCAGAGCGAGCAGGTCTATTTTGTGGGAGACATGCGGGAGCTGGAATGCTTTTACTCGCTGCAGCTGGACCTGATGTGCAAGGGGCAGGCCGTGTATCACTGCAACTTTGATGAGGTGAAAAAGGATGAACTGCCCGCCATGAACGAAAAGACCGTGGTGTGCATCTTCTCGGTGAGTGAACGGTATTACCCGGAGGAACGCCAGCTGCTGCTGGAAGAAGCCCGCGCCTGCAGGGCCCATACGGTGTGGTTTACCCAGGAGGGCGATGCCGGGGAGGCAGAAGAGACCTGTTATTATGGTACGGCACAGTCCAAAAATATGGGGTATTATTCGCTGTTGCTGCTGGAACAGGTCATGAGTGCCATGCTGTATCGCTCGGATGACGCATAAAATCCGATTTCAGAAACTGAAACCGGATTTCTGAAGATATGGTTGAAACTTTTTTCTGCTGTTGTAAAATAATTGTAGAAAAGCACCAAATCGGGTGCGGATGAGATAAGAAGGTAAATTCAACAGAAGGGAAGTTCAATCATGAAAAAGATGACACGCCGCAATTTCCTCCAGACCTCGGCACTGGCCGGTGCAGCTGCACTGGTCTCCGGCATGAGCGTGGCCGCAGGGGCCGCTGCGCCGGAAGCCGCTTCCACCGCAGCAGCGGTGGATGAGGAGAACTGCATCAATCTGGCGGGCACTTCGCCCATTGAGATGGCCTCTGTGCAGGTCAAGCCCGGCAAGCTGATCGGCTATCTGGACGATGGCATGTACCGTTTCCTCGGCGTTCCCTATGCAACGGCAGAGCGTTTCCAGAGCCCGAAGCCCATCGCCTCCTATCCCAACGGCTGGCGGCTGGCTTTGACTTACGGCCCGGTGGCTCCGCAGGACCGCTGCCTGAACGGCACCGGTGAGATCAACGGGCAGGAGTTCCGCACCCCGGGCGCTCTGGCCGACATGGTGGCCAACGAGACCTGCCAGTACCTGAACATCTGGACCAAGAGCCTGACCGGTAAAAAGCCGGTGTTCGTGTTCTTCCACGGCGGCGGCCTGGATAATGGCGCTTCCACCGAGCTGACCATCTACAACGGCGAGTATTTTGCAAGACGCGAGGACGCGATTTTTGTGTCGGTGAACCACCGCCTGAACATTTTGGGCTATCTGGATCTGTCCCAGTACGGCGAGCAGTACGCCACCAGCGCCATTGCCGGTGAAGAGGACTGCCGCGAGGCTCTGCGCTGGGTGCACGACAACATTGCTCAGTTCGGCGGTGACCCGTCCAATGTGACCATCCTGGGCCAGTCCGGCGGCGGTGTTAAGGTCACCGCACTGGCCTGCATGTCCGACACCGTGGACCTGTTCAATAAAATTGTTGTGGTCAGCGGTGGATTTATCAGCAACGTCAAGGAGGATGGTCTGGCCAACACCAAGAAGCTGGTGGATTACCTAGGCCTGAAGGACAGCGAGGTGGTGCCCAAGCTGACCAGCATGACCTATGAGGAGCTGTACAAGGCCTACAAGGGTGCGGGCTGCGCCTGGAATGCCTGCGCAGGCAACGGAACGCTGGAAACTCCGATGTTTGGCAAGGACGGTAGTGTGAACCCCTATGCTGCTCAGCGCAAGTGGATGGTGGGCACCACCTTCTCCGAGTTCAGCGCCAACACCAAGGCACAGATCTTTAATCAGGATCCCACGGCAGCTCTGAACAACATCGACGATGCAGAGGCTGCCCGCCGCCTGCAGGAAAAGTATGGCGACCGCACCGATGCCGTGATCGACGGCTTCTGCGCTGCATACCCCACCCACAAGCTGTGCGAAGCACTGTATCTGAACGCCATGCCCGCCGGCGGTCTGGCCCGCTGGGGCCTGATCTCACCCACCGGCATCATCACCACGATGAACAAGGCCGGCATCCCCGTGTACAACTACATGGTGGCTTACAAGATGCCCTTCTTTGGCGGGCAGGTCATGTGCCACACCTCGGATCTGGCCCTGTGGTTCGGCAGTATGGAAGGTGCCGCTTACCAGTACCGCGGCGACGAGACCAATGCACAGCGGGTGTCCAACCACATGATGGATGCACTGGCCGCGTTTGCTGCCAGTGGTGATCCCTCCGGCAAGCTGCTGAAGTGGGCTCCCTACACCACCGACGCCCACAACACCATGGTGTTCGACGTGAAGAGCGGCTGTAAGGTGGACTTCGACCGTGCCGTCTATGAGGCGATGATGAACCAGTAACGTTCCTTCCGGAGGCAATGACTCCTATCTTTTTCTGAAGCAGGCGCAGCCCTTGTACACAGGGGCTGCGCCTGCTTTTTGTGGGCAGAGCCGACCCACTGACATCTGGCAAGATGCCCCCAAAATCATTCAAAATTTTTACAGAAATCAGACACGAAAGGGTAGAAGGTTGGGAAACTTTCTGCTATACTGAAACTATGAGCGCACTGCGCCCGACAGAAACAGGAGGGGATCTTATGCCGTCAACTTATGCGCACCGCCGCTTCGGCGCGGATGTTCTGCAGCAGCTGCCCGCAGCCCTGCAGGATCAGATCGGGAAAAACCGGGCCCTGTTCGACGTGGGCCTGCACGGGCCGGATCTGCTGTTCTACTATCATGCAGCCAAGTCCAACCCCGTGGGCGCCCTGGGCAACGCCATGCACGAGCAGCCGGGCCGGGTGTTCTTTGAGCGTGCCCGGGGCGTGGTGCGACAGGCAAAGAACCGGGACGCCGCGCTGGCCTATGCGCTGGGGTTCGTGTGTCATTTTGCGCTGGACAGCACCTGTCACCCCTATGTGGAGGCCTACACCCGCCAGAGCGGGGTGAGCCACTGCGAAATCGAGACCGAGTTCGACGACATGCTGCTGCGCCGGGACGGCCATGACCCGAAGAGCTTCTTCACGGCCAGCCATATCCGGCCCACGGCGGAAAATGCCCGGGTCATCGCGCCCTTCTACGAGGGCCTGACCGGCCTGCAGGTGCTGGACGCCCTCAAGGGGATGATCGCGATGCACCGGCTGCTGCAGCCCTCCGGCGCGGTCAAGCGCTGGGTGGTGCTCACCGGCATGAAGGCAGTGGGCAAGTACGACGTGCTCCACGGCCTTGTGGCCAACCCGCAGCCCAACCCGCAGTGCACCGAGAGCAATGAGAAACTGGATGCCCTGTACCAGCAGGCTATCCCGCTGGCGGTGCGGCTGATCGAAGCCTATACGGAAACGCTGGACACGAACGAGCCGTTGGACAAGGCCTATGACCACACCTTCGGGGAATTCTGAGGGGCGGCAAGCAGGAGGTCAGAGAAACTCCCTCCCTGCCGTTCAGACAACTGGGAAAAGAGAGTGCACCGCACGGCGGTGCGAGAGGAACAAGAATGCAAAAGAAAAAATTTAAGGTCACGCCGCTGGAGCGTGCGTGGATCCTGTACGATGTGGGCAACTCGGCCTTTGTGCTGATGATCGCTACGCTGGTGCCTATCTTCTTCAATGCGCTGGCGGAGGCCGGCGGCGTGAGCAAGGTGAACTATCTGGCCTACTGGGGCTATGCAAGCTCGGTGGTCACGGTGGTCACCGCCGTGCTGGGGCCCATTCTGGGCACGCTGGCCGATACCAAGAATTTCAAAAAGCCCATCTTCATGCTCTGCCTGTTCGTGGGTGTGCTGGGCTGCTGTGCCATGGGCGCGGCCCGCACCTGGCTGCCGTTCCTGGTCATCTTCATTGTGGCCAAGATCGGCTTTTCGGGCAGTCTGGTGTTTTATGACTCCATGCTGGGCGATGTGACCACCCCGGAGCGGATGGACATGGTGTCCTCCCGCGGCTATGCCTGGGGCTACATCGGCAGCTGTGTGCCCTTTGTGGTGTGTCTGGCGCTGGTGCTGGGCAGCGGGGCCATCGGCATGAGCCAGATGACCGCCCTGACCATTGCACTGTTCATCACGGCGGCGTGGTGGCTGGTCACCACCCTGCCGCTGCTCCGGCGCTACCGGCAGGTCAACTATGTGGAGGTGAAGCAGCACGCCATCCGGCAGAGTTTTGTGCGCATCGGCCACACCCTGAAGCACCTCCGTGAGGACAAGCAGGTGTTCTGGTTCCTGCTGGCGTTCTTCTGCTACATCGACGGCGTGTACACCATCATTGATATGGCCACGGCCTACGGTACGGCCCTGGGTCTGGACACCACCGGCCTGCTGCTGGCGCTGCTGGTCACCCAGATCGTGGCCTTTCCCTCGGCGCTGATCTTCGGCCGGCTGAGCGCAAAATACCCCTCCAGCCAGTTGATCCCGGTGTGCATCGCGGCCTATACCGGCATTGCGGTGTTTGCTTTCTTCCTCACCCAGCAGTGGCAGTTCTGGGTGCTGGCTGTGATGGTGGGGATGTTCCAGGGCGGTGTGCAGGCACTGAGCCGCAGCCACTTTGCCAAGATCATCCCGGCGGAAAAATCCGGCGAATACTTCGGCCTGTTCGACATCTGCGGCAAGGGGGCATCCTTCCTGGGCACCATGATCGTCAGTGTGGGCAGCCAGCTCACCGGCAGTGCCAACGTGGGCGTGGGCAGCATCGCGGTGCTGTTCGTCATCGGCTTTGTGCTGTTCCGGGTGTCGTGCCGGACGGAACACGCCAAGCAGGTGTAACACACGTTTTTTCAAAAGGCTCCTCTGTGCATGCACAGGGGAGCCTTTTTGGGTTATTGTTTACAAACCGGCAATTGTGTTTTGGAACGGTGAATGATACAATAGGGCCAGACCAAAAACACAAAGGAGAATAAAGCGATGAAGCAGGTTCCCGGTTATACCCTCGTCCGCACAGAGGACTGCCCCGAGCAGCACGGTACCCTGACCGTTCTCACCCACGACGTGAGCGGGGCCACCATCCTGCTGGTGGAAAATGAGGACAACAACAAGGCCTTTGGCATCGGGTTCGGCACCTTCCCCTCCGATGACACCGGCGTTTTTCATATTCTGGAGCATTCGGTGCTGGCCGGAAGCGAAAAATACCCGGTCACCTCGCCGTTTCTGCAGCTGCTCAAGAGCAGCATGGCATCCTTCCTCAATGCCATGACCTTCCCGGATAAGACCGTGTACCCCTTTGCCACTCCCAACGAGACGGATTTCAGAAACCTGATGGACGTCTACCTGAACGCGGTGTTCTGCCCGCTGGCCATGGTGGACAGGGCCGTGTTCGAGCAGGAGGGCTGGCACCGGGATGCCGACGGCACTGTGAGCGGCGTGGTGTACAACGAGATGCAGGGGGCCCTTGCCGCCCCGGACGCTCAGCTGCAGAATGCGCTGGAGCGTGCCATGTTCCCGGACACGGCCTATGGCTTTGTGTCCGGCGGCGACCCGGAGAGCATCCCGGCGCTGACCTATGAGAAATATCAGCGGGTGTACCGCCGCCACTACAGCGCGGACAACTGCTGTATCACCCTGTACGGCAAGATGGACATGGCCGAAAAGCTGGAAATGCTGGACCGCGATTACCTGTCCCGGATGCCCAGGACCACCACCCGCCCCCGCCTGACGGTGCAGGACGAGCAGCCGGGCACCTGCGTGGAGCTGCCCTATTACACCGAGAACCCGGAGCCGGACGAGGTGCAGTGCGCACTGGCCTGGTACACCGGTGCCTTTGCGGACCGGGAACGGCAGCTGGGCGTGGAGATCCTGCTGGACGCGCTGCTGGGCACCAACAATTCGCCCCTGAAAGCGGCCCTGCTGGCCGAAAAGCTGGGTGCGGACATCGACATGGGCTTTGATGACAGCACCCTGCAGCCCACGCTGGAGCTGGTGCTGCGGGGTGCCACCGAAGAGAGCGCCCGCAAGTTTGCCCCGGCGGTGCGCAAGGCAGTGGATGATGTACTGGCCCGGGGCATCCCGCAGGAGCTGCTGCTGGCCTCGCTGAATTCGGCAGAGTTTGCCTCGCTGGAGCGGCCGGGCAGCCTGCCGGACGGCGTGCTGGACGCCATCAACGCTTCCACGGGCTGGCTGCACACCGGGGACCCCGCCCTGCTGCTGCACACGGATAAGCTGTTTGCCTCCCTGCGCAGCAAGATGGCGGACGGCTGGTTCGACGAGCTGCTGCGCAGCCTGTTTGCCCCGGCTCCGGTGCAGGTGCTGCAGGTGCCCACCCTGCCCAAGAAGCAGGAAGAGACACAGGCCCCGGCTCGCACCGACGCCAAACTGGTGCTGGATCACCCGCTGACCGTGGCCGACCTGGGCGAAGGTGCCCCCAGCGCGGCCGGGCAGACCGAGCAGGTGGCCGGTGCCACGGTGCTGCGCCACCCCTCGGCGGGCAGCCTGTACCTGAATTTCTACTATGACCTGGGCCATGTGGCCCCGGAGGACCTGCCGTATCTGGACCTGCTCACCGATGTGCTGGACGAGCTGGACACGCCGACCCACACGGCCCAGCAGCTGAACACCCTGCGCAGCACCTGGCTGGGCGACAGCCGCGTACTGCTGGACTTCTGGACCGGCCGGCAGGAGGGCGCACCCTGCCATGCCAAACTGACCATGAGCCTGAGCCTGCTGGAACGCAGCCTGCAAAAGGCCGTGGAGCTGGGCGGCGAGTGGCTGTATGACACGCAGCTCACCGGCCCGGCGGCGGAAGCCGCCTTTGCCCGGGTGCTGAGCCAGCAGAAACTGAACATGGAACAGCAGTTCATCCAGCAGGGCAACGCCTATGCGGCGGTCCGTGCCAGTGCCCACTACAATGTGGAGAACGCGGCCAGCGAGCGATGCAGCGGCGTAAGCTATTATCGCTTCCTGTGCGATCTGCTGGAAAAGGCCGACTGGGCAGGCCTTGGCGCAAAGCTGGAAACCCTGCGGGCCCAGGTGCTGCAGCACGCCCAGCTCACCGTGAGCCTGCACGGCTCGGAGCAGGCGCTGGACACCTTGCGCACCCTGCTGCCGGGCAGCCGGTTTGCGGCGCAGGAGCGCGACGCGGCGCAGCCCTATGTGGAGCCGCTGACCCCGCCGGTGAACGAGGCCTTTATTATTGACGGCGGCGTGAACTACGCGGTGCAGGTGTGGCCCATGGAGCGCCGCAGCGACCGCAAGGTGCTGGCCCGCGTGATGAGCTACGAATACCTGTGGCACAACATCCGCGAGGTGGGCGGCGCCTACGGCACCGGCATGCTGTCGTCGGACGGCGTGGAGTACCTGTACACCTACCGGGACCCCCACCTGACCGAGAGCTACGACACCTTTGCCAAGGGCCCGGCGGAGCTGGCCGCCCGCGATTACACCGAAAAGGACCTGAACGACCTGATCGTGGGTGCCGTGGCCAAGCTGGACACGCCCCGCAAGCCCCGCGCCGAGGCACGGGAGCTGGACCGGCAGTATTTCTGCGGCATCACCGAAGCAATGAAGGCTGCCGACCGCAAGGCCCTGTGTGCCGTGGACGCAGCTCTGCTCAAAGAGCAGGCCGCCGGTCTGGCCGATGCCATGGCTGCCGGTGTGAAGGTGACCTTTGGCAGCAGGGACGCGGTGGAGACCGCAGGCTCCCTGTTTGACCGCGTAGAGACCCTGTAACGAAAACAAACCAATGAAGCCCCGGCACAGTGTGGAATGCAGACTGTGCCGGGGCTTGTTTTGTGCGAAAAATCAGAAGGCACCCTGATAGTATTCCAGCAGGATGCAGCCGGTGCGCAGGACATTGCGCACGGCGGCGTCATCCAAATCCAGCTGCAGCAGGGCGCGGATGCGCTGCAGCCGGTACACCAGTGTATTGCGGTGGATGAAAAGCTGCCGGGCCGTGGCATGGAGGTTCTGCTCCTGCAGCAGGTAGACGCACAGGGTGTGCAGCAGGGCGGTGCTGTGGGCCTGGTCGTACTCCTGCAGGCGGCGCAGCATAAGGCCACCGTTTCATGAACGAGGGCACCTGGGTGCAGGGCAAGAGCATGAATGTCATGCACCAGACCGGCAACGTTGCATGGTCCATCTTTGATGCAGACTACGGCAAGTACAACCGCATGTCTCTGGAGAACGGCACCGGCGGCGACATGGAAGTGACCGTGACCATCACCGACGGCAAGATCTCGGACATCGTGGTCAACTCCCATGCCGAGTCCTCTGACATCGGCGCACCGGCTCTGGACAAGCTGATCCAGAACGCCATTGCTGCCAACAGCGCAGAGATCGACGGCGCTTCCGGCGCTACCATGACCTCCGACGGCTTCCGTGAGGCTGTGGCACAGGCTCTGGCAAAGGCACAGTAAGGCTTTATAAAAAAGAACCCCGGGGACGGGCAGCGCAGGACGCTGCCCG
>ERZ773216.2603-NODE-2603-length-17184-cov-15.060833_pt1 | contig 17184 bp, 25 predicted proteins | sample MGYA00511259_ERZ773216 | MGnify/ENA primary metagenome ERZ773216 (study PRJEB29015, sample SAMEA2737764) | human gut metagenome | biome: human gut; feature: human-associated habitat; material: faeces | place: China | collected 2012 ... | reverse complement strand
AGTGAGGTTCAGGAATTGATGGATGCTGGCGCTCTGAAAGGCACTGGCAATGGAGTCATCGACATCTCTGAAGATGTCGTGCGCGGCGCGATTATCGGCATGCGCTATGCCGAGGCACGCAATCCGCGCTACTACAGCCTGGACGACGTGCCCACATGGGCGCGTGAGGAGACGCAGAAGCTGATCGACCGCGGCGCGCTTCGCGGTGTCGGCGGGGGCGACCTGAACGTCAGCGCGGACGCGCTGCGGTCTATGATTGTCTGTCAGCGGATGATCGACGAAAACAAGTGATGGAGGGGTAGTACCTATGAACATTAACTGGAAAGTACGTATTCGCAACAAGAACTTCTGGCTGGCGCTGATCCCGGCGCTGCTTCTGCTGGTGCAGGTGGTAGCCGCCCCGTTCGGCTACAAGTGGGATTTCGGTGTTCTGAATCAGCAGCTTGCAGCAATCATCAACGCAGTGTTCGCGCTGCTGTCCATCCTTGGCGTGGTGAACGACCCAACGACGGCAGGCAGCTCTGACAGTGCGCAGGCGCTTACTTACGAGGAGCCTAGAAAGGAAGGCTAACGATGACAGTTACCGTTGCAAACCTGATCTCAGCGGCGGCGTTTGTGCTGACGCTTATCGGCGCGTGCTGGCGGATGAGTACCATCATCCAGCGAAACACGGACGCAGTCGTGGCGCTGACGGCGCGCATTGACCGCATGGACGCCGGAAACGCCAAGGAGCACAACGAGATGTGGGACAAGATCGAGCGCAGCGAGGACACGCTCAACGACCACGAGGCGCGGCTACAGTTGCTCGAACATAAATAACAATCGACACGGGGGACGCTGCCGGGCGCGGCGGTGTCCCCTCTTCCCTATCAAGTGACGAGGTGACACGATGGCATACAACGACGCAATCATCAACAGCGCCGACAAGCAGAAAATTGCCGCGCTCAGTGAGCAGTGGAAGGCTGCACATCAGGCCGGAAATCAGGGCGGAATGAACGAGGCGCACGAACAGGCGGAGATGATCCGCAAGAAGTACGGCTACAGCGGCGGCGCAGACGGCAGCGGCTTCAAGATCGTTGGCAACAACACTGTCTTGCCGGAGGCGAAAGACCAGAGCGAGAACATCAACAAGATCTACGACGCGCAGCAGAAGGTGAAGACCGATGCGCTGAAAGCCGCATACGACCAGAACATGGCGGACTATGACGCGCAGGCCGCGAAGATCCCGCAGACGTACAACGAGGCGCGGCGGCAGGTATCGACGCAGGCGGACATTTCCCGCGCGAACCTGAACGAACAGATGGCGGGCAGCGGCATCAATACCGGTGCGGGCAGTCAGCTCGCGCTCTCGCAGCAGAACAGCCGCAATGCCGCCATGGGCAAAGTATCGTCCGCAGAGGCAGACGCGATGTCCGATCTGGAGGCACAGCGGCAGAAGGTAAAGACGGCGTATCAGAACGCGGTCGCGCAGGCGATCAGCGAGAACGACGCGGCACGCGCGAAGGCGCTCTATACCGAGGCGCAGCGTGTGGATAACTCCATCGTCAACACGGCGGCCAAGCAGCTTAGCGTGGACACGACGCTCGCGGAAAACGAGCGCAGCCGCCTCGAACAGCAGGCCGCGACGCTCGCCAAGTACGGCGATTTCAGCGGTTATGCCGCGCTCGGCTATTCGCAGGATCAGATCGACGCGATGCAGAAAGTGTGGGGCGCGCAGAACCCGAAGCTCTACTACGAGCGCACAGGCGCATATCCGGCGAGCTACACGGCATCAAACGGAAGAAGGGGCGGCGGCGGTGGCGGCGGTGGTGACGACACAATCACGCCGGTGGAGAACCCGACGAGAAACAACACGAAGGATCTTTCAAGCATTCACGAAAATAGCTCCATCACGAATGTGAACGGCGCCGGGTGGACATTGGTGCGCGGCTACGGTCGAGTGACGCCGAGCGAGCTGGAAGCGCTTGTGAACGCTGGGAAGGTGAAAGAGGTCGACAACGGAGACGGCACCTATACTTATAGAACGGTCGGCTACGGAAAGGTATCTTGACAATGGCATCTGAGTTTCTGAAACAGTACGCAAAGAGCAGCCGGGAGAAAATTGACAGAGAGTACGGCAAGAAGGCTTACGGCGGTTCAAAATACAAAATGGATAAGGTGTGGGGTCAGACGGCGACGCAAGACACTGCTGCCAAGCAGAAACCTGTCACCGAACCGATCTCTGAGCCCGTGCCGCAGAAGAAGAAAGAGAACATCAGTTTCTGGGAGAAGCTGCTTAACGCTTTCGGCGACGCCGGTTACAGCGCGGACACGACAACGCCGCTTGCCCTGACGAATCAGGCAATCTCGGATGATTACCGCAAGAGCAATATGCAGGAGAGCAAGACGGCGGAAGCGGGCGGAAACATCGCAAAATCCGCCGTAAAGAGCGCGGAGAGCGCCTACGAAAACGCGGCCGGAACATTTCTCAACAAGCGCAGCGGAACACAGATCATGGGCGTGACCGTGGCAGACAACGCCGTGCCTCAGGAGGACAAGGACAAGGCGGAGGCCGCGCGGAAGCGCAACCAGGAAAGCATCTACGCCAAGGCAGACAAAGCGGCGGAAGCGGCGGCAGAAGCATCCGAAAAGGCGAAAGATAACCTCGGCGGCAGCAAAGCCGCGGGCGCGTTTGTGGACATTGCAAGCGGCGGCCTGCAGCTCGGCGCGGACATGGCGCTCAATGCGCTGCTCCCCGGCGCAGGTCTGGCAAACATGGGCCTGCGCTCCTATGGCAGCGGGTCGCGTGAGGCACGTCTTGACGGCGCGAGCGAGGGCGAGCAGGTTGCATACGGCGCTGCGGCCGCTGCTGTTGACGTTCTGACGGAGAAAATCTTCGACGTGGGCAAGCTGTTCGGCGGAGGCGCTGCGGACGACGTGGCGGAGAAACTCATCGGAAAGCTGGCAAAAACGGATGCCGGGCGCAGTGTTGTGCGCGCGCTGACAAACGCTGTCGGTGAGGGTGCAGAGGAAGCCGTGGCCGACATCCTGAACCCGGCGATCCGCGCGATCTACGACAAGGGCGCTGCGGCAAAATCGAGCTACACGACGGCAGAAGGCGCGAAGGAAATGCTTGCGCAGTCTGCGTATGACGCGATGATCGGCGCGGCGCTGTCTACATTCGGCACGGCGGCGGGCATCGCCAAGGGCATAGACGCGCAGAAAAATGCCGCACTGCGCGCCGGAGAACCTGCCGCAAACGTAAACGCAGAAGCGAGCGCGAAACCGGCAGAGGCGGAAAATATCGCCGCGGAAGCACAGGCAGAGGCCGCACCGGTCGAGACCGCGCAGGACGCTCCGGCGTCACAGGGGAAGCCGCAGGAGAACAGCACGCTGCGCATGGTGGAAGAAGTCGCAGGGCTGCGCGAACCGGCGCAGAGCCCGGAACAGGAACGTGCTACGGAAGCATGGCAGAGCGCGGAGCGGGACGCGAACAGGCAGCCGCAGGAATATACGCCGGAAGATCATATCGACAACCGGTCTGACGAATACATCGCCAAGCGGAGCACCAAGTCATTCCAGTACAACCACCCAGAGCTGCACGAACACTTTGAGCGCGTTGCAGAAAATCTTACCCCTATGATTTACGGCTCAATGCAGAGCGACCGATATAAGCGCGGGAAAGGCACGATCACGAACAACCCGCGAGTTGTACAGGACGTGATTGACAAAACCGGCCTTTCCCGGCCGGAGATTCTGCGTGCACTGGATGCGATCATCAAAGACAACGGCGTGGAAAACTATGCAGACGCAAAGCGCGTAGAAAAGGCGCTGGATTCCCTGCTCGTAGACGGCTACACAAAACCGAACGGCGAATATGTTGCTCCTGACGCGGCATACATGGAAGCAAAAAGCCAGATTTCCGGTGGCACTGACCCGTACTCGTGGGAGTATTATCGATATAATGACCTGTCGCTCATGCTCGGAGAGATCACGGAAGAGGAAGCCTATAACGATTGGCGCGCGCAGCGCGACGCACGAGAGGCCGCAAAAGCGGCGCAGGAACAGTCACAAAAAACGGGTGAAATTGTGAATGAAAGCGCTGAAAACGCGGTTGAGTCACAAAACAGTGACAATTTTGCAGACGTGCAGCAGCGAGAGACTGAGACGGATGCCGGGCAGCGCGGCACTCTGCCGGAAGGGCAGGGCGCAAAATCCGCGGAGTTTGGCTATGACGAGGCAAAGACGCAGGCGCGCTCGACCGACGGTGTGCTCACCGATGACGAGCGTGCGATGGAAGGGCTGAGGCCGGAAGACCGGAAGCACAAAGTCAACCATGACGAAGAGGTAGACGCGAAGGCACAGGAGCGCTTTGAATCGGACTATGAGGGCGAAAAGGCAGACCTGTTCGGTGAAAAGCAGGATTGGGACGATACCGACACGGTGCTCGCGCACAAGATCATCGTCAACGAAGTGGCCAAAGCGCGCGAGAGCGGCAGCAAAGATGCCTACGCCGAAGTGGCAAAGCTCATGAAAGAGTGGGACGCGCACGGCACGGAAGCCGGTCAGGCACTGCGGCAGCGTCGGCAGCTCGCGTCTGACCCGGCGCTAATGGAAGCGGACGCAATCCAACTGCTGAACGACAGCGAGCGCACGCGCAAAATGTCGGACGAGCAGCGCAAGAAGATTCTCGATAGCGTGAGCCAGAACGCAGAGAAGCTTCGCAGCATCGAAAAAGTCGATGTGGACGGCGTGGTTGACCTCATCAAAGACATGAGCACGGAGCGGCGCACAAACGGTCTGTGGTCAAACAAGATGGGCAGAACAATGGAAAAGGCGCTTGAGCAGGCAAAGAAACTGCCGGGTGGCGAAGCGTTTCTGCGTGACGTTGCCGCAAGCCAGGTGCGTGGCATTGCGTATGACTACGCGAAACCGTCTACGCTCGAACAGATCAAAACCTATCGTTATCTGTCCATGCTCTCGAAGCCGGCGACGGCTGCCAGAAACCTTGTCGGCAATATGGTGTATGACCCGGTAGAGGCCGTGTCAAACAACATCGGCGTCGGGCTGGACATGCTGCTGTCGAAATACACCGGCACACGCTCCGTAGCTGCGGATAAGAGCTATTTCTCCAAGACGAAACGAAAAGGCATTGGCGAGGCAACGCTCAAGTCGTACATCGAAACTGGCCTTGACGCAAGCGTTTCCAACGCGCAGGGCAAATACGAAACCGGCGGCAGCAGGTCGTTCAAGATGGTCGGGAACTTTCTGGAGCGGTTTCTCTCCACGTGGGAGAAATACAGCAACTATGCCATGGTCACGACTGACCAGATGCAAAAAGGCGGCATTCAGGCGGAAGCGCAGCGCGGAATTGACGCGCTGGAAGCTAAGGGCAAGGTGGCAAAAGGCGCGCTTGACGGCCGCGCGGAGGAAACCGCAAGGGAACGCACGTTCCAGAACGAAGGCAAGCTGTCCGGTGTCATGGGCGGAATGCGCAATGCGCTGAACAAGCTCAGCATCAAGGACAAGCAGGGCGGCAGCATCGGTCTCGGCGACATTATGCTCCCGTTCACGAACGTGCCCGGCAACATTGCGAGCGCAGCGATTCAGTACTCCCCTGCCGGATTTATTAACGCCGGTGCGGAGGTCGTCAAAGTCTTGAACAAGGCAAAGGCCGGGACGCTGACCGCATCCGAACAGGCGAAGGCTGTGACGGATTTCGGCCGCGCGTTTAACGGCACGATGGGAATCGCGCTCTTTGCGGTGCTGGCCGGTGCTGGCGTGATGAACGTCGCCGGGGACGACGACGAGGACAAGGAAGCGCTCGAAAAGTCTGAGGGCGTGAGCGGCACACAGCTCAACCTTAGTGCACTCAACCGGTGGATTGCCGGAGAAAGCACGGAGTGGCGCGACGGTGACGACCTGGTATCCATTGGCTTCCTCGACCCGATCAACGCGCAGATGACCTATGGCGCGCTGCTGGCAGACTGCTACAAGGACGAGGGCCTGACGTTTGCAAACGTTGCGGGCGGCAATCTGGAATCTGCTTTTCAGAGCGTGATGGATCTGCCCGCTATGTCGCAGTTTCAGGAGATCGCAAACGGCTATAAATACTCCAAGGCAAAGACCACGGGCGGGAAGGTTGCGGAAGCCGCCCTGCGCTACGGTGCTTCTCAGGCAACAAGTTTTGTGCCAAACGTCGTGTCCGGCGTGGCACAGGGGGTTGACGGGACGGTGCGCGACACCTACAACGGCGACACCGTGTGGGAAAACAACCTGAACGCGATGAAGAGCAAGATTCCGGGGCTTCGGGAAACGCTTCCGGCTGCGCTGGACAACTGGGGGCAGGAGAAGAAATACACCGGCACGGCGGCGGAAAACTTCCTGAACGCGACACTGAATCCCGGCAGCGTGACGAAGTACCGGACGAGCGCCGTGAACCAAGAGCTGTACCGGCTTGAAAGCATGAACATCGACGTGAAATACCCGGAGAAGAAAGCGCCGCTCGACGGTAGCCGGAACGGCAAGGATGTGGATCTGACGCAGGATGAGAGGCGGCATTACCAGATGGCATACGGCCAGACGGCCTATGACAACATTCAGAGAGCCATTCAGAGTTCTGTATACAAGCAGTCGAGCGACGCGGAGAAAGCGGCCGCGATTCAAAACCTTCTGGAAGTCGCAACGGCGGCAGGCAAGAAGAAGGCGAAGCTCGACGGAAGCGACACCCCGTCGTGGACGACGAAAAGCGACGGCAGTGTGGCAGACAATGCCGTATACCGCGCCAAGCTCGGCACCGCAAAAGACACACTTCCGGCCAATGCGCGAGACCGCAACGGCGATGTGATGCAGGCAATCATCAAGACGGTCGTCGGCAAACGCGGCGGCAGTGACCAGCTCGCGCTCAACGTCATGGCACAGCAGCTCAAAGAGGGCACGCAGGAAAAGGTGGAGACCGCATACAACGGCGGGTACGAGCTGAAGCAGATCGTGGACTTTTATCAGGCAATGTGTGCAAAGAAGCCGGGAACCAGCCAGAAGAAGTACAAGGAAGCAGATCTGTATGCGTGGGCGATGCAAAACGGATATACCGCGAAGCAGTTCAACCAGCTCTGGAAGCTCTTCTCGTGACAAACACACAACAAGAAAGCAGCACGCATATCCTGCGTGCTGCTTTGCTTTATGTGCTTTCGTTTACGATCCGGTATGCTCATACTCCGCGATGATGCGCATCGCTTCCGCGAGGCTCGGAGCTTCCATCACCGTGCAGCCGGTCGTGACGATATACCGCCCGTCGAGGCCGCGCGCCATGCGAACATTTTTGTTCTCTGCGAACGTGGTCTTGTGCGGTGCTTTTTCTGCTGAGACTGTTTTTTGCGTCTCTGCGCGGCTTTTATTCTCCGCGCTACATTTCACGTCTTTGCGGTCGCGCCCGCTCTCCGTTGAAATTTCCCCGGCACAGGCGGCATATCCGGCGAGGTCGATGAAGTTATCCGCTTTATCGCCTCCGGTTGCGATGCGGCCGAGCTTGAACAGCGCCATCATTGCGCCGACATCGGCTGCACCGAGCGGCTGATCCATGCCGCGCGCACAGAGGTAAACGCTCCAAAGCATGGAGATTGTGCGGAAATTGTCCTCCGGCTCACCGTACTGCTGATTTCGGTCGGTACAGACGCAGCGCTCTGCGGCCTTCAGAATTTCGGCACGGGTCAAAATGCGTCACCGTCCTTTGCCTCCTCTTCCGCTTTGAGCGCTTGCAGATTTCCAAGCACGCCGTCGTAGTCATCCGGGTACATTGCCCGAAGCACGGTACAAAGCTCGTCATCGTCAAAGGCGAGCTTTTCGCCACTGTAGTTCAGCCGGGCGGCGTTGAAGATCGCATCCGTCAGGATGCTGAGGCGGAGCTCGTTGCGCGCGTCGTTGCGCACGCCTTCCCACATTGCGTTTGCTTCCATTGTTATTTCCTCCTGTTTTCAGATGTTCCGGCATCGCCGGTGTCGTTATATTCCAGCCATCGATTTGCGGCAAACTGCGCAGCCTGATAAGCCGCCTGCGGTTTTACGCCGCGGATGTCGGCAATGTCTGCGTAGGTATACCCTGCCATGCGCAGGCACACGGTCTGACGCTGCACCGGCGTGAGACAGTCCAGAAAACAGCTGATATCCGCCGCGGAATCGTCGAAATCTTTGTGCGGTCGATCCTTTGGCTTGACTGCACCGCGCTGCGTGTGATCGTACTTACCGGCGCTGTCAAACGCTGTGTCATTATCGTCCGTGTACAAAATAAGCATACCGGGCCGCTTGCGCTGCTGCGCGTACTTCTTGCGGTGCGCGATCTCGCTGCGAATGCACCACATAGCGTGTGTGGAAAACTTTCCGCGCGTTGGATCGTATGTACTTGCGGCTCGGAGCAAGCCCTCGGCAGCGTGCCCATACAGCTCATCGGCGTCCTCGTCCGGCGCGTAGCGGTGGATCGCAAGATAGATCAGACGCTCGTTGTCAGCCGCGAGCTGCTGCTGTTCCGGCGTAAGCGGCGCGAGCGGTTTTCTGCGCATGGCTTCACCCTCCTACAATGTCGATCTCGTACTCTTCCCGCAGAACGCGGAAGAAATTCACGATATCCCCGTCGATGTCGTTCACGGTCTCGATCGCCGATCGCGGTTTGCTGAAAAGCACGGCCAAAGAACCGGCGAACGGCTCCAAATAGGATCTGTGCGGCGGCATAATTTGCACGATTTCCTGTGCCATGCCCCACTTTGCACCGGGGTAATTCAAAATCGCATTCACTGATTCGCCCCCATCACTCCACCTCCTGCATCCAGAACTTGCGGCGACAATCTGTGCACCCACCAGATCGGCTTAAATTGCAGACATACATCTTGTCAATATTTCTTGGGCACATCCCGACAATGCCATCATCGTCCATCATGCAGTTCGGCCACTGCTCCAAAAACACGCTTTGCCGCGTCTTGTGCGGATGCTTCTTTGACCACTGTTCCACCATCGCAACGGTTTTTTCAAAAAGCTCAATGGCGTTATCACATTTGTCGCCGTGATACTCACACTTTGTGCAATCGCTGGTCGATTTACACATCCGTCTGAATTCGCTAAAAAATTCTACCACGTCCATATTCACACCCCCGCGTCCCACCGCGCCTGCTGCATAAACGACAACTGCTGCCGCAAGTCGTCGATCGTGCGTTCCTGCCGCGCCACCTCGGCGGAAAACGCCAGCGCCTTGCGCCGCTCGTTACAGAGTATGGTTTCCGCTTTTTCCCGCTGCTCATGCTCCTGCTCGGCATAGTCGATCAGCTTCTGCACCGCGTAGTGCGCTGACGGTGAAAAATTCAGGTTGCCTTTGTCGTTATTGAGCAAATCGCGCACGGCAAAGATGATATCCTCAGCTAATACCATTGGTTACACTCTCCTTTTCGTACTCCGCCCGGTCGAGGGCGGTCGTTGCAACGGCATACGCGCTCCACTGATCGGCGCGGAAGCCGTAGAAAAAATCCGGATTTGCTTTTGTGCCCTTGCCGCTGCGGAAGTCGTGCGACGCGAAGCGGTCGATCAGCGCGTGGCGGATGGTGGTATCGTTCGCGCGAGGGCTGCCGCAGATATTGAGCTTCTCTTCCTTGCGCGTGACGATGCGGTACGGTACGCCGCGGTCGTCAAGCAGTTGCTTATAGCGCCCGATCCACTCGCACGTCTCAAACACGTCGCGCCCGACCGCCATGCCGTAAGATTCGATGATCTCGATCGCGGCAACAGCGAACGCGCCGCCGGACACGATGCCGGAGACGAGCGTGTTCTCGTCCTTTCCCCCCTGCACCGGTGCGCGGGTGATCGTATCGACGATGCACCAGCCGGTTTCCCGGTTGCCGGGGTCAAGGGCTAACATGGTCGGCATCCTGCGCACCCCCCTTCATGGCAGCGAGCATTCGCTCCACTTTGTCCAGGTCGTCCTTACCGGAGACCGGCGTGCGCTTCTCGCTCTCGGCCTTCACGCCGTCTTTTACAAGCCACTGCCGGATGACGGCGTAGTGGGATTTGTACCGTGCGCCTTTGCTAGTGATGTACAAGGACAGGCGCTCGATATATGTTCCGTAGTCGTTCGGGTAATCTCTCTGGAGCTTTGCCAGCTCGTCATCCGTGAGCATGACGTTGTGCATTTCTCCATAGGGTTTCTTTTCCGGCGGCTTTGCGGCGGCTTTTTGCGCCGGTCGCGCGGCTGGCTTTTCCACTCTGGCCGGTTCTGCGGCAGGTGGCGTCTGCGGGCGCTCGGAGTATGCCTTGTTTTCCTCTAGGCAGAGTGTTGCGAACTCTGCCTGATAGTTCGTAGGATGGTATCGGTCACTTTTGAGCGTGTTGTGCATGCGCCAGTGCCGGATGACAATGACGCCGGAATCAAAGACGATGATAAAGCGCTTTGCAAGGAGCAGCTTCAGATCGTCAGCCGCTGCGCCGACATAGTCCGTGATGCGCTTCGGATTGTTAATAAACCCGTCGTCATCCGCGCGCATATTGAGGTGAAAATACAGGGCCTGCGCGGAGAGCGGCATCTCCAGAAATGCATCACTGTCGATGAGCGAGCGCGCAAACATTCGCTTTTCTGCCATGGCGCGCCCCGGTTAGAACGGCAGGTCGGATTCGTCGTCCGGCAGTTCCTCAAACTTCGGATCATTCGTGAAGTCGTCCGCGACGACATCGACGCCGCGGACGACGCCGGGATAGGCGGCGGCAAGCTGCTCCACGCTGGCAGAAGAGACCGGGACGGACGCTTTGACAAAAGCGTCCGCACGCAGGCACTCTTCGGTGCGCGTCTCTCCGTTGCGCGTGGTATAGCTGTGCGTGGAGAGCTGGCCACAGATGATGACGGCATCGCCCTTTTTGAGCTGCGCGGCATTCATGGCAGCCTCATACCATACCTCGCAGCTAATCCATTCGGTCTGCTTGCTGCCGTCCGGCTGCACGGTGTCACGGGCTGGAATGCTAAACTTCGTCAGGGGCGAGTTTTTTTTGCCCACGTTGGAAAACTCTGCGTCGCGGGAGAGCCTCCCGGCGACGATGCAATCACCGGTTCTGGTGCGAATAATCATGGTTATTTACTTCCTTTCTTTTCGGTGCTACCGATGTGGACAAACACGCGTTTGTTCATGGTCGTGTTTCGGACGGATAGGTTCAAGATTTCGTGACGGTCGGAGCCGTCGTCATTTTTCGTGTACTCGATCTTCTCGACCGCAAATTTGTCATAGCACTTGCGGCCGTTGGCAGTGTAGTTCCCTGCCGGGATCCAGATAAACGGGGCGGTATACAGCTCGCGGCCGATACCCCAGTTGACGCATGCACGCTTAAAGCTGTCGGACGCAAGACCCTTTTCCGCCTCCGTATTGGATTCCGTGCCGGTGTCCTCTTTGCTGATCCACTGCCCTTTCTCGCTGTCCCAGATAGACACGACGCAGTTTGCGTTATCGCGCCGGTGCTCTCGCTGCCAGTTCATCGCGCCGACCGTCTCGTCCAAGATAATCATGTCGCAGCGCGCGTCTTTGTAGAGCAGGAGGACAAGGCCGTTATCCTTGACCTGCTGCACGCGGCACTCGATCTCGTCCGCGCGCAGGCAACGGAATTTATTCATGGTGTTTCGCCTCCTTCCGGCTCAAACTCCAGCGGGCAGTTGTACCCGATGGTGCGCGTGTCGAGCAGATACTCGCCGGTAAGGCGGCACTGCTTGCGGCTGTATGTCTCCAGACACGGGCAGTAATCACAGGCAATGTGCTCGTCGGCAAAGTAGATGCGTGCCCGGGCGAGGATATAGCGCAGGGTTGCGCGGTCAGTCGTCATGGTGCTGCCCTCCGTTTTCTGGGGCGGCTATGGCTGTGCTTCTGCCGCAGGACGGCGCGGCCGCGCTTGCTCTCGCGCCACTGCGCGAATGTAATGTGCTTATTGCATCCAGGGCCCGACTCGCATCCGCGCCGATGGCCGGTATCGAGTATGTACAGGCAGACGCGCGCACTGCCGCCGCAGTTGCTGTCGATGCTGCTGCCGGAAAGCGTCTGATAGTGTGCACAGTTGCTGCAATAGCGGCTTTGCGGGATGCCGCCGTGAATGTAGGTGTCACTTACAATGTCCATGCGTCTACCTCCGTGACACATTCTGGGCAACCAACCGGATCGCCATAAACGTTCTTGTACACCGTGTCCGTCTCCGCACCGCACACCGGGCAAATCGGGCAGGTGTAGGCTGGCGGCTCGACCGGCGGTTCAATATTCAACGTGTAGTGAATCATGTTTTCGCTTCCAAATCTTTTCTTGGTCACAGCGATCGGGAACTCTTCGATCTCGCTTGCCCATACTGCCGTTCCAGCGCCGTGCACGTCTTCCCAGCACAGCGGAAAGCCGCCGATGCCGTCAAACAGACTGCCGAGCGTCGCACCTTCCGGCAGATAGGCCGCCATACGGCCGAACATCCAGCGCCAGAACGGAAGCGCGATGCTGTTGCCGAGCGCCTCGCGCCGCGCGCTGTCGGAAGTCTTGCGCTTCTTGCCGGTGCTGTCAGTGTAGTCGCCGATGTCCGTCCAGCCGTCCGGAAAGCCCTGTAGCCGCTCGCACTCAAGTGGAGTCAGGCGGCGGACAACACAGCGAGACATAACCGTTTCTTCCGCACCCCCGGATGTGTGTGCGCGCAGCGTTCCATATTGTTCGGTGTAGGAATTGCATTCGCCGTCTAAGCAGACAACCAGATCCGTGCTGTCCTTGTAGTCCCGCTGTTTGCACGTGCTGGCAACGTCAGCCTGGCGGTAATCGCCAAAGCCTTGCATCTGATATGTCAGCGGTATCTGCTGTACCACCGCGATTCCGCCCTGATTGCAAGCCGGATTTCCGCCGTTGCGGTCCAATGTCCGGCTGGTTTCTGCTTTGTAAACGCCGCTGTGCGGGTTCGATGATTTCATGCTGTTGCTGGCGTAAGAGCAGATGCCGTATGCTGCGCCCTGAAAAATCGTCCGGTCATTTCCCGTGCCCAGCGTGCCGGGCTTCTCCGTCTGGATCAGAGCACCTTTTCCTCCTCCGTCACAGCCGCCCCTGATGCGGACTGCACAAGAAGCACCTGCTTCAGCATTTCCGGCAGGTCTTTCCCTCGCCTCGCCGCGCGGTTCAAGATTCCCTGACACGCCCGTGCGCTCAAACAGTATTTCGTGTGCGGTGTCGCCTCCAAAATCTGCGACAAGCGCGATTCGACGACGACGCTGGGGCACTCCCCAGTATTGCGCGTCGTGTACTCGCCAAGCCACGCTCCATCGTCCGTCCACGTCCCGATATCCGCCCCAGGTAGGCCAGCCTTTTGCAGGCACTTCAATACCGGGGGCTTCCGGTTCGACGATGCGGATCGTCTCTTCGAGCACGGCCGCAAAGTCTCGGCCTTTGTTGCTGCTGAGCGCTCCGGGGACGTTTTCCCACACCATGTATCTCGGGCGAATAAGCTCTCCTGACCGGCCAAGTTGTCTGTCATGTTCCCTCATCTCCTTTATCACTCTGATCTGCTCCATAAACAGGCCGCTTCGCGCGCCTGCGAGACCGGCACGCTTGCCAGCGATGCTCAGGTCCTGACACGGGCTTCCGCCCGTCACGCACCACACCGGCTCGATGGTAGCGCCGTCGATTTTCGTGATGTCGCCGATGTGCTGCATCATGTCTCGCCTCCATACTCCGGCCACACTGCGCGGATCTTATCTTCGTTCGCGGTTGTGATTCCGTTCGCCCAGCAGTTTGCTGTTGATACAGACACACCAAGCATTTTTGCCGCTGCCGTCTGCGTGATACCGTTTTCCCGCAAAAACGCGCCGAAAGCGGTGTCACGCGATTTTCTGCGCCGTCTGTCGCTGTAGTACGCAGACAGCTTTTCGTAGTTCGCCGCGCGGTATTTGCGCATATATGCATTGCTCGCTTCGCGGTTATTGCGCTTGTTTTGCAGGATGCGGTCGCGGTGCTGCGCGTAGTACGCCCGATTGTATGCGTTATGTATATGGCGCTGTTCTTCCGTCATCATGCCACCCCCAGCGCCGCGAAGATCACGTGAAACAGCCATCCCATCAAGCATCCTCCCGCGAGGAAGCTCGCACAGACGATGCCGTCCTCGATGCCCCAGACGATGTAGCGGCGCGCCTTTGCCCGCGCGCGCGGGTCGCCGAATACCTTCATGCTGCCCCTCCGTTTCTGCGCTTGGCCAGCGCCTTTCCGTACAAGCCGCATTCTTCCAGCGGAACCTCCCGAATCACTTTGCAAGACGGTGCACGAACTTTTCCAGAGCCATACTTCGGGACAACGACCGTGTTCATGTCCACTTCAACTTCAAGGATTGCGAGATCAGGCCAACAACTCCCGTATGCCAAGCACCAACTGAGATAGGCCATGTGGATGCCGTTCCCACAATCTTCGTTCGGGTCAGTGCAAAAGCCGTCTGCCACAACTGATTTTCCGATCGTATACATAAAATCTGAATCCCAGTCCGACCGGTATAGCCCGTCGCGTTTCCTAACCGCCTTAAACAGTTTCGCTTTGCCGTTGCTGTTCTCAATGCCGTAAAAATCGACATATTCGTCAATGGAACACGGATCTCGCACAATGCGTGCATTGCCGGATGTCTTAATTTTAGATGTATCGCTCTTTGGGCTGATTTGACTGTTCCCCCATGCCACGACGGAGCTGTTCCCCCGCGCCTCGACGGAGCTGTTCCCCCACGCCTCGACGGAGCTGTTCCCCCGCGCCACGACGGAGCTGTTATCCCATGCCACGACGGAACTGTTCCCCCATGCCACGACGAAGCTGTTCCCCCGCGCCACGACGGAGCTGTTCCCCCGCGCCTCGACGGAGCTGTTCCCCCATGCCACGACGGAGCTGTTATCCAATGCCACGACGGAGCCGTTATCCCATGCCACGACGGAGCTGTTCCCCCGCGCCATGACGGAGCTGTTCCCCCATGCCTCGACGGAAGCAAAATCATATTTCCGCCTTACGATAGCCTTATCATACGGCGTACCGAATTTGATGTAGATTCTTCCGTGGTAGTCGTGCGGCAGATTGTCAAGCTGCTGCTGCGACGTGACTGTGATTTCGTTCATGTTGTTTCCCCTTTCTCACCGTTTACTGATACCTGATCGCCGCGCGGAGGTCGGCGATCGGAATGTCAAGCCCTCGCCCGAGCGTGAGCAGGTCGCCGACTGGCATGCGGTCGATGTCCCGCAGGCGCTTCGCCGCCGTATCGCGGCAGCAGCCGAGCAGATCCTCCGGCTTCGTGCCGTGCAGCCGGAGCTGCCCATAAAGCAGCGCCTGCAGCTGATCGTAGCGGCTGGTGCGCCGTTTCAGCTTCGGCATTACGTGTCACCTCCGTTATCGCAGAGCATCTCGTCGAGGTTGTCCATCGTCACGCCGAGGGCGGCAAGCTCACGGCCTTTCTTCTGATACCAACGGAGCTGGTACAGATACTGCTTGCGGCGGGTACGCGCGTACTCGTAGCGCTTAGCGAGCCGGACATACTCGTCCGCTCTCAGATGCGCGATCTCCGCCTCAATGGCGGCGTCCGCTTCGTTTGTTGCGACGGTGCGTTCTTTCTCCATGATGATTCTCCTTTGTCAAAAATTCGTTTCTGGGATGTGCGCCGCGGCGCTCGCGCCCGCGCGCAACCCCCTAGCCTTAACTAAACCTCTTCTTGCCTTTCCTAAACCTTAACTAAACCTCTTCTATACTGTGGTTCCATTCTGGTTCCAGATTGGTTCCATTCTGGTTCCATGGGTGAAAAGTGCTATGGTCTCGCGCAATCGTCGCCCTTGCAATGCTTGGAATTTTGTGCTAATCTTGCGGTAAAAGGGATGATGCGATGAAAAGATTTCTTGCGTTTGTGTTCGCGTTTTTGCTCCTGCTCTCTCCTGCTGTGCTGGCACACAGCGGGAGGACAGACGCAAACGGTGGGCACTATGACCGGGCAACTGGGGAATACCACTACCACCACGGTTATCCGGCACATCAGCACTACGACATGGACGGCGACGGGGTTGTTGACTGCCCGTACAACTTTGACGACCAGACCGGCCGCAACAGCGGCGGGCCAAGCACAAAACAACGGGCGACACCAGCGCCGGCGGCAAAGCCGACACAAACACCGCGGCCAACGCCAACACCGAAACCGAAAGAAACAAAAACGTCAAACACCGGGGCAATGATCGCCCTGGGCGTTGCTGCGGTTCCAATCGGTGCAATCACGCTTGCGGCCGTTTGTTGGCCTGTGTCAGCACTCGTGCATGCAATCGTAGACAGGCACTCCGGCAAGGGCAAGAAGGGCGGAGACGGCAAATAAAGCCGCCTCACGCGCCTTTGCGCTCCAGCGCCATCGCCAAGCCTTCCGTAAAGGCACAGAGCTGCGCTTTCTGCATATCGTCCATGTTCTGCATCGCGGCCGCCAGCCGCTTGATGGTTTTCTGCTCGTTATTCGTCAGCATTTTTGTCACCTCCTCGCACTTTGTGAGTTCGCAGCTTCACGCTGCGAGTTTATAATATCGCTCCGCGAGCATTTTGTCAATAGTTTTTCATTAAAAATATTGACAGCGCGACATTATTGCGGTATTATACTCGCACAGGGAGGTGACAATATGCACAATAGAATTCGTGAAGTCCGAAAGGCGCTGCATATGACGCAGGCAGACTTTGGCGCAAAGATTGGTGTACGCGGAAACACGGTCACAGGGTATGAAAACGGTCAGCGCGCGCCGTCTGATGCTGTAATCGTCTCCATCTGCCGCGAGTTTCATGTTGACGAACATTGGCTGCGTACCGGCGAGGGCGAGATGTTCGTGCAGATCGCGCGTGACCAGGAGATCATGCGCTTTGTCGGCGACGTCATGCAGGACGAGGACGACAATTTCCGACGGCGGTTTCTGCTGGCGCTGGCGCGTCTGCCGGAAGAGCGGTGGAAAGACATCGAAGACTTTGCGCAGCAAATCACCGCAGAAAACAAGAAAGAGGAGCAGGATTGATGTCCTGCTCCTCTTTCTTTTCCTGTTTACTTTTGTTACGTTGCTGCACGTAGAAATTCCAGCGTCAGCACCATCGTCCGCGTGTCCGCGAGGATCAGCAGCCGCTCGATTTCCGCCCGTAAGTACGCCGCCCATTGCTCATCTGTCATGGTTCTCCCTCCATAGTTCTTCTACTGTCGCGTCCAG
>ERZ773216.2599-NODE-2599-length-17244-cov-20.782710_pt1 | contig 17244 bp, 12 predicted proteins | sample MGYA00511259_ERZ773216 | MGnify/ENA primary metagenome ERZ773216 (study PRJEB29015, sample SAMEA2737764) | human gut metagenome | biome: human gut; feature: human-associated habitat; material: faeces | place: China | collected 2012 ... | reverse complement strand
ACCCTCTGATGTGCAGGTTGGTTGTTTTGTTACAACAGTGCTGCCGTAGCTGTGACCTGTTGCTTTAGTTGTGTTGTCCTTGTATGAAGTGCCGCAAACAGAACACTTGTGGAGAGTGTAGCCGTTAGCAGCGCAAGTAGGTGCAACAACTGTGTCGGCATATTTGTGTGAAGTCTTTGGTATAGTTTCTGTTACTGTTGCTCCGCACTGCGTACAAGTCTTTGTTTTTGTACCCTCTGCTGTGCAGGTAGGCTGTTTTGTGATAACAGCACTGCCATATGTGTGGCTCGTGCATCCGCAGGTGAATTTGTATGTCTTTGCTACAGACGGATTGTATGTAGGATAAATTTTTACAGTGAGTGAACCGCCATTTTTGAATGTGATACGTCTGATATCATTAGCATAGTTTTCAAGCTTATTTACACTTACCATACTGCGATCAGAAAATTCAACTGTGTAGTCTGTATCGTCATAAAGCCAGAAATCAATGCTGTCGCCCACACTGAACTGAGTTTTGCTCAATACGCTTGAAAAGGACGTATTCGAAAGGTCTGTGCGCCAATAAACAGTGGTAGAGGTCGGAACTGTGAACTTATTCACATAACCGCAAGATTTGCAGGTCTGTGTTACAGTGCCATCAGTTTTTGATGCGTACTTTGTTTCGTAGTCATGACCTGTTTTGACGTCAACCGTCTTTATATCGTCAAGATTTGAAAGGTTCAGGGAGTTGAAGGTCACGTTATTTTTATCGTAAACATACCAAACTGCTCTGCCGTTTTTGATAACAGGCTGGCAATCTGAAAGGCTTCCATCAAAGGTGTGTATACTGCCGTTTACTGTGCCGTCAGCGTTTAGCTTCACACAGCTTACCTTTGTATCTCTGGTCCACAACAGCAAAAAGCTGTTATCATTTATCTTCACAAGCTGTGGGGCAGAAGCTGAGTCTGTACCCTCTGCATAAGAAGTTATCTTATTGAGCTTGTTTGTGGAAAGGTCCTTTGAAACAGCGGAAACATAGACGTTTCGTGTTTTTGACGTATTGATATAGTCAAGGTCAACTGTACTCTGTGCCACGATATAGCTTGATGATGACACATCAAAGCCGCCTATAGCCGCACCTGTATAGTTATAGTGACCGGAGGTATATTCAGGGTATGTTACAACGTCGATATTGCTGACCTGTTCAAAATAGCTTGGGAAGAATTTGCCTGTAGTAAAATCAGAATTATACTTCACCAGAACGGCAGAACGTGGATGAGCGTCACCATGGTCGAGGGCGACTATATGGTTGCCGTCAGTTTTTATAAACTGATTGAAGGAGTGGCTAACATAGCCATAATCAACGTTCATGATGCCGGTATATGAATCAGTGATAGTCATTGAAGGCATATCAACTTCAATGGTAACGTTAGACTGATGATTATTGCCGTCGCTTGATTTATACATTTCGTGGCAGGTTCTGACAAGCAGGTGGTCACCGCTATGGGTCATTCTTGCCGAGCCTGCATCAAATGGAACTGTAGTGTTAGCGCCATACAGACCACAAGACTTTATTTTGTTCCAATTCTTATCATACTTCGTTATACGGAAAACCTCGAGAGAGTCGTTTTGTTTCGGATTTTCCTGACCGCTAAGGACATAATAATTATTGCCGGAGTCATAGAAAGCACCAAAGATAGGCAGCTCGTTGTCGATAAGCTTAGTGCTGAGCGGTTCAAAATCAGAGCTGTAATATTCCACAAGGAGCTTGCCCTCGATAGCGCCTGACTGGACACGCATATAATTGCCGTTGTCGCACACTGTCAGGTAAGATTTAACTGTATTAGACCATTGCACATAGTCCTGAGCATTCACATTAGAGCCTGAATATGCAACACATTGCGCCACGGCAAAGGCACTGAACGATCCAACAGACACAGCAGTAGAAACAGCCATTGCGCCAGACAGGACAATGCTCAACATCCTTTTCTTCATATTCATCGATTTCATCACCTCATACAAAAACTTTTAAACGAGAACACCTTTATATATATAATATCACAACGCAAGGCGTATGTCAATGAAAATAAGTTACAATGAGAATGATTTCAATAAATTCGTCATACGCCAAAGGTCAACGCAGTAAAAAAAGCAAAGAGGATACAAAACAGAAAAAAACGCCTTGACAAGGTTTGATGGGTGTGATATAATATTACAGTGGTATTTCGAGGTGTGGCTCAGTTTGGTAGAGCGCTGCGTTCGGGACGCAGAGGCCGTGGGTTCAAGTCCCGTCACCTCGACCAGTCACTCGCCGTGACGGGCATTGTCCGTCATGGCTTTTTTATTATCAGAACTTAACGCCGCAGTGGGGTTTTTGTATTACCTAAACAAGTAGGGTTATGCTTTGAGAAATCGAAAAGCGTAACTCTTTTTTTGTATGTTCCACATAGCAAAAGTGCCTTATGACTAGCATTAAGGCACTTTATCGATTCAATCTTTCCCCAACCTCTCCGAAATCTCCAAGACAAGCTTCTGATCCTTCTCAGAAAGCCTCGATACGCTGTCCACGATCTTCTGTGTGAGAGCAGGATTTTTGCTGCCATCGTCGAAAAACTGCTGATGATAAAGATATAGAGCAGATAAAACAAACCATGCTTGAACGTGTCGAAAGTATCGAGCCTAGAATAAGAGATTATGCAGAAGAATGGCATATCAACATATTCAGACAAAAAGATCTCCGTTGGAGATATAAGAAAAACTCAGCTTATCACTACCTATGGTGTTGGCGCTATAGTTGACTTTAAGAACGATACTGTTGTTATCGCTTCTACAGACGATTGGGACTATTCCCCTAATGACGCTGATGAGGTAGAAAATCGAAAAATATTCAATTTTTTAAGGAGCTTCATCAGCTTTTTGGCTTCTTCTTTTGTGATATGGGTTGTTACATCTTTAGATATCTCGCCGTCTTTATCCAACAGCTTTATGCTGCTAAGCGTTTGTAGATATCCGCACCACATTGCATACAGCACTCTTATTTTCACTTGTCCTACTTCTTCTTTCCCAAAAAACAGATCAAACAGAATATCCACCACGTCTTTTACAAGAATGAATATCACCGCCGCCACCTGTCCCACAAGAGAGCGGCGGTATCTACACTACGCTACTTTTCAGTAAGATATTCATTTCTGTCAAACAACTGCTCAATTGAAAGATTTTTAAACCTCGGAATGTTGTATCCAAACGGCGAGTTGAGAGCCTTTACAAAGTCTTTCGTATAGCCGTGATTTTTTAAAAGATCGTCCTCAAACTTTATTTTCTCTTCTTGCTTTTTGTCATCTTCCCTTTTCGTGATACAGCGCTGCATAACATAATGATAAATGGAGAAGTAAGAATCCACTGTACGAATATCTCCTATGTATTCTTTCAGTTCACGAACTACAGTAAGATGAGCAATACAGTTGCGGTATTTTCTAGTCATGTTGCTGTCTGCATTATTGATATCAACTTCAACGCACTTGCGCAGCCGCTCGTTCTTTTTCAAGAACAAATTCGGCGACTTATCACAAAGTTCACAAAGCGTCTGTGAAAGTATCCTGTAGTCATTTTTCAAGTTCTTTGAAGCCAACTCAGGAATTATCTCCTTATACAGCCCAAAATCACGTTCAAGGCAGTGTATCGCAATAACATACCTTGCATTGACATTTACAAGATTTTTCACCAGCAGATACATGACCGTAAGATAAAGCCCGATAACAGCCTTTGCCCTCTCCTTAGCCACGTTTTCTCTGCCCTTTGCCTGCTGTTTCACATTTTTGAAATCATCAAAACTAATGTTCTTTATCATTCTCGCAAGCTCACTGCGCTTTGCTTCCAAAGAACTGTTCACGTCAGGAACTTCAACACAACTCTTGTAATAATGCTCTATCTGCGTGTCAGGGATACCCCCAAGAACAAACATGACAACTTTCTCATTCTTAGCCACTTCTCTTATCTTCTGAGCGTTCGCATACTTGATAAGGTATACAAACCGAGAGGATTCGATAACATTGTTTGTTATGAAATTCCTCAGACCATGTATGCCCTTGCCTTTTTCTTTAAGTTTTAAAATCTCGCTTATCCTATCGTCCGTGATCTTGTCGTCTATACCGAGTATAGTCAGTGCGTCACGGAACATCGTAAGCTTCGCCGAAGCCGCAGGCTTTCTCATGGAAGCAATGTTCTTTACGATAAAAAGCTCGTTGGTTATCCTCTGGCTGTCATTGAACAGCTTGTAGCCCGCCGTAAGCTCACACTCAACATCAACAGCAGAGCTTTTCATTATCTTCAAAAACTCCTTGATGTTATCAAACTTGCTGATAAGCGTTGTAAGAAGATCGTTTATCTCCTTGCCGTCAAGAAAATATGTGAGCATATATATCATTTTGGAGAAATACAAAAGGTCAGACGCATTCTTCTTTTCGCTATCAAGAATTTTCTCATCAAAATCCATGTCAGCCTTGCCAAGCTCCTTGATAACGTCACCGTTCATGTGGTCGGCGATATTTTCAAAATCATTTCTGAATTTGCCCCAAAGCTTTGCCGCTTCATCAGCATATATCCCCTCTTTTTCATCATCGGTCATTGAAAAACGCAGTTTGCGCACAAGAGCTTCGCCTGCGACAACGTCATTTCTGTAGTAGTTGCAGAAAAGCAGAAAATCCATAAGCTTGTACATCTTTGAGCGCACGGAGTCATATTGCTTGTCCTTAAATCTATAGCCGTATTCCTCCAGCATTTTCTCACGAAGCTTTTTGATAGAAAAACCGAGATTTTTCTGAGATTTAAGCACAATGAAATCGTAATAAAGGCGTATGATATCATCAGCCTCATAGCCTTTCATCATATCAATAAGCAGGCTGATATTGACCTTGTTGCCCTGGATAAAGCCCTTATTTATAGAATCAAATCTCTCATCTACAAGATAGTCGAGGGTTTCTCTGTATTCGGAATCAATAATGTCAATAAAGCTGTAAAGGTCTTCATCAAGCTTACTTGACTTATCATGGAAAACACTCTGCCTTATCTGCCCCACAATTGCAAGCATATGATAAACACGCTTTTTGTAAGCTTGCGAAACTCTTGTATCCTTTGTCTTTGGCTCTTCAAAACCGAAATAGCCAAGACGCTTAGTTTTCAGCAGGTCATTAAACGTGCTAAAGCTTTTCTTGATATTACCCTTTACCTTATTGATATTACCCTTTACCTTATCGGAAAGATTGCTTTTGTCAGGGTGAGTAAAAACTTCATAAGTATTTCTTGCAGAAAGATACCCCATAAAATCGTCATGACTTTCATCGTCGCCTTCCCCGAGCATATTGTTCAGGGCATAAACGATATTCGTCACATACACTGCAAGTATCTTTTCGATATCCAGAATGTTGTAAATAAGCTGGATATGTATATTATCATCAAAAGTTTTGCCGAAAAAGCGCTTTTCAAGCTCCGATTTAAGCCCCAACATATCCCCTCTTACAGGCGAGCTTTCACCGCTTCTGTGAGTAGGGTTTGAAGTATTTATCTCCACTCCGCTCCCAAAGCCATGCTTGCTGGAAAAAGTGATGTTTACTTCGTTTACACCATGAAGCTCGATATTGCTGCTGCCCTCAGAGGAAAGCTGAGTTTGGTTGTAGTCATTATTATCCACCTCATATTCAAGCACAGCAGAATTGCCCTTGCCGAAAGAGGTTATGTACATTTTATTTTCGCTGACAAAAATAGACTTCATTCCTGCCGCCTTTACGGAAGATTTTTTCTTCTCTGCCGCAGGTGCAATGACCTCTGCAGCAGGCATGGCAGCGATCGCAGGAGCAGCGTTATTATTTATCTCAGCCGCTTTGAGCTGTCTGGCTTTTTTCTGAACCTCACGCAGCTCTCTAGGCTTCATTTTATTCTTTTTTGCCATAAATATTACTCCTTATATTAGTTATCCCTTAGCGCATTGAGCGTTAAGGGATTTTTTTATTTGTTGGTTTTGATGTTAAACTTTGCCAGTTAGTGCAAATTCGCACCAGTGTAGTATGCACACAGGATGCATCTTTTATTGACGATAGTTTTAGACTAGTGCAAATTCGCACTAGTGTAGTAGCATACACTATTGAAGCCGTATCTACAGCTGTTTTAGACTAGTGCAAATTGCACCAGTGTAGTAGAGTTATTCAGGGTTTAAGCTGACAGAATACGTTTTAGACTAGTGCAAATTTGCACCAGTGTAGTAGGTCAAAGTTGACAAAATAATCAATGATATTCTGTAATAAAACACCAAACTTATCTTATCGACACTTTAATACATAAATATTATACCATTTTCAGACACAAATGTCAATAGAAAGTGGCTATTTTATATAAAGCATTTTCATCACCTCCCGTCTGTTGTTATTTCATCTCATTCCCCAATCTCCTTGACAGCTGCGATAGCGCAGTCAAGTACAGCTACAATGATAACCGTAAGGATCGTCTTTCCCATTTTTATCACCTCCTGTCCTTTGTTCTGTATACATTATACCACCTTATCATCGTCAACAAAAGTGTAATTTTCAAAAACTTTTTTATCTATGTTTTTACACATTTATCACGTTTTTACGGCATTTATATCACAATTTCAGCAAAATAATTTTCTATTATATTGACAAAAAGTACATTTGTGATATAATGGATACAAGAGGTGATAAAAATGAGCATGACCCCAAGCACATTTCTGCCCAAGCGTGAGGGCGGCGTACCATATATCGCAGAGGTGCAATCCATACCCCTCTCACCCTCTGCATATTCCGTCATTATCAAGGACAAGTCCATATTTGAAACAAGCCTTTCCCCTAACGGCAGCGTATCAATGTCCTCATTTCTCACAAGTATATTTGATTCAGCATATATCGCATCATTAAAATACAAAAGTGACGATAACTATAAATATATTGGTATCCCACTTCTGAACGCATTCGTAAAATGGCAGATTGAGGAGATCGATGACGGCCTTGATGATAAAAGCAAGGAGATAATAAAAAGCTATCTTATCTCAAAGCTCTCTGCAAAATACGAAAAGACCAAGACCGAAAATGCAGTGCGAGTAAGGCTCAGCATATGCCGTGACCTTTACGATACACTGAGCAGTGATGACCTTTATTATGAAAACAAAGTGTACAGCTCGACCCTAAGAAGATTTCTGAAAGCCGTGTATGAGGACTATGCCCTGCTGTCAGATTGCGAACGTGAAAGGCTCCTTTTCGCCGACAATATCATAAAAATAAATGAAGTCATCAAACAAAACGGCAGCAGATATTACAGCTTCATTTACGCATATTCTAATATGTACAGCCGTGAAAAGCGCCTCATAAGGCTTATCCCCTACCGTATCGTCAGCGACGAATATAAGATGTATAATTATCTTGTCTGCCTGTCCGACGAAAAAAGCGCAGGCAAAGAGTTCAAAGCCGACAGCTATCGCATAAGCAGATTGAGCGGACTAAGCATCGCAGAAAAGCTCAGCCAAAAGGAATACTTCTCCGTCACCGAATACGAACGGCTGAAAGAGGGTCACGTCAAGTCCGTGAAGCACCTACTCAGCGACCCACGTTTTGGCAGTGATGAGAGCGATATCTCCAAAGTGTACCTCACCGAAAAAGGCGTTGAAATGTTCGGCAAAATACTCTATCAGCGCCCCATACTGAAAGGCAATGAAAAGCCCAAGCCCAACGCTGTCAACGAGTTCATCTCCCCGCCTATCCAAGTCAAATACTATTTCAATAAGTTCGGCAAAGACGGCGTTATCCTATCCCCTAGCGACTCATTTGAAGAAATGAGAACGCTGTATGTCGAGGGGGCTGAGGCGTATAACCGAGAAGTTGAGATATGAGAATATAAATTGTCAGGCTCTGAGAAGAGTGAATATATGAGTTTATCTTTGTAAAATAAACCGACCCCATTCGCTAGACTTTTTGACCTAGCAAATGGGGTCGGTTCAAATATCAATATCATTAACTAAAAAAATCAAGACATAAACGCAAGCGTAATATGCGGATCACTTTACTTTTCTGCCGTAAACCTTGCCCACTCATATTCCGCTGTAAGCGGAACTGTGCCGTCAAAGGCTTTCAGCCAGCTGTCAACGCCAATGCCGTTCCACGCATTCATCATTATTTTACCAGGCGTAACAGGCAGATTTTCAGTAGCCTTGTATGCTTCCTTTCCGTCAACATACCAAGTTATGCTGTCCTCTTTCCACTCAAATGCGTAAGTGTGAAAATCCTCAGAAGCGTCAAATCCAAGATCATACATGTATTCGTGCTTGCCAACACCATTGGTGTAGTAATTGAACTGCACCTTTGTTGTGTCCTTGCCAAGAACTTCAACATCTATTTCGTCCCAAGGATTATCCTCCGATGGACCTGTATATGTAAAGAATGATGATACAACGCCGTCATTCTTTATGGCTTTCATTGAAACCTCATAAAGTCCATAGCCATAGTTCTCCTTTGAACGATACTCGCCGCCTCTGTACGCTTCGGAATCGCCCATACTGTCAATGGTAAGCTGCATTTTTCCGTCATTGAAAGTTACGTTATCTTCGCTCCACGAACAGTTGAACGGATCACCATTTGACCAGCCTGCTGAAATGGAAAAATCATTTGATGCACCCTTGCTGAAATCTGCCTCAACCGTGTATGGAGAATTGCTTTCCGTTTCCGCCTTGCTGCTGACATCTTGCGAAGAACTGCTGTCAGATGAAGCACCGCAGCCACCCATAGACATAACTATCATTGTGAGAATCGACATAGCCAAAACTTTTTTCATTTTTCATTACCTCCGAATAAATATCAGAATTTTATCTTCTATAAGTATTATAAATCAACAAATGTGATATTTATATCAGAAAAGTAATGCAAATATCAGATTATTAACATCAACTTAAATTTTCGATCTGCTTGTGCTATGCTTGTTCCAGTTTGCACGGAAAAACTGATCTCTATACTGTTTCGGCGTAAGTCCTGTCTGTTTCTTAAAGCAGGCAATAAAATGGCTGTGCGAGCTGAAAGCAAGATAATTGGCTATATCAAGCGGACTATATTCAGAATATCTCAGCATATTTTCAGCCGCCTGTATCCTTTTTGACATAATGAAATCAGAGATCTTTACGCCAACTTCCTCTCTGAAAAGCTTTGAAAGATACTGTGGCGTTATGTTCAGTTCATCAGCTATCTGATTCACGGTCACGCCCTTGTAAATATTATCGAAAATGCAGTCAAAGCACATAAGGATATGCTTCGAGTAAACGTTCTGTGACGCAGCCTTTTTCATTTGCTTTGTATAATAAACGATGACTTCTTTGTGTACAGCCATAACGCTTTCTTCATTGCGGCACTCATCACATTTATTAATGTATATATCGCTTATGGTATACGCAGTTTCCGGATCAAGTCCGCCCTCGATGCAAAACCTGCACAGCATAGCTATGGTTATGACAAGATGATACTTGACGTTTCTAAGTTCGTCTTTGCTGAGCCTGCCCTTTCCATTTGTATCCAGCGGCGTATACAAACGTTTGACCGTTTCAAGGTCGCCCGCCCGCACCGCAGAGTAAAATTCCAGTTCCGTTTCATATGGTGAATGATGATAGTCATTTTCCTTTTGCATAAACTGCCGCTTAGACAATTCTCTGTTTATTTCCATAGCTTTCACCCCCTGCTTTTTAGATTATTATATCACATTTACAGACACAAGTAAAGCTTCATATTTATAGAAAAAGGACGGCAAATCACCCTTGCCGCCCTTTTTTCTGATAATTAGATATTATTTAGCCTCATTCATTGAAGCCATAGCCTCGTCGATAAGATAATTTATAGCCTTTTCATTTTCCTGAACGACCTGTGACCAGCTCTTTGACTCCTGCGGATTCATTGTTCCTCTTATTGCAGTATCGCAAATAGAGTTAAGGTCGGCAGATACGCCCTGTTCAAAGTCAAATACAGGGTTCTGTGCGGAAAGATCATATATAGTATCTCTCATTTCAAGCATTTCATCAGACCAGCCGTAATCGTCCTTGTACTGATCGAGGGTTATCTGATGTGCAGCCTCGTCAAGCTCTGCATAACGGCAGCATTCAAGGAAAGCTGCCACGCCCTCAGGATTTTGAGCGTTCTTTACAATGCTAAAGCCGTGTACTCTTGAAGGGATATACTGTTTATCGCTGTCAGCCGAGCAAGGAACAGGAACGAACATTACCTCTCCCTTTGATACATCGCCATAGTTTACAGTTGTTGACGGAGCATTCTCAAGTGCCCAAAGTCCGATAGGATAGAAAAGCGTCAAACCTGTTGCCATTCCGCTGCCCTCTGCGTCGCCTCTGAGTTTCCAGTTATTCTCGTGCTTTGGATAAACAACATTGTTCTTCTGCAGCTCATACATCATATTCTGAGCCTTTGCTATCATAGGGTCAGAAATATTATTTACAAGCTTGCCGTCTGTGATACCGATGAGCGGCACACCTGAAGACTGCTGCAAAGCTTTTTCGTAATACCAGCCGTCAAGTGCGTATTTATCGCTTTCAGCGTCAGTAAAATCAAGACACATTTCTGTGAATGTATCCCAGTTCCACTTGCCTTCTTTGAAAAGCTCAGCAGGATCGTCATATCCGTTATCTTCCATTGTCTGCTTGTTGTATACAAAAACATATGCAGGGTCTGTTCTGATAACGCTCACATAATGCTTATCGCCAAGCATAAACTGATCTGTCGCACCCTTTATATCTGTCCAAAGAGGCTTTGAAAGATCGATATAATCGTCGATAGGCTCTATCATTGACTTTATAGCACCCTTAGGGAAAACGTCCATATCATCAGCACCGATGAAATCAGGTGAATCATTTGACATTACAAGTGCCGCAAGATCGTCAAACTTAGTTTCCCAAGTGGTCTGCACCCAGTTTATCTTACCATTATACTTTGTCTTGAACAAAGCAAGGTCAGCGCCTATCTCCTTGTCCTCTGCCTCAGTAGGGTTGATATCCCAATGTGAAAACCACTTTATTTCGTTGCTCTTGAGATCTCTCACATCTTTCATATCATCAGCAAGTCTTTGAACTATCTGCTGCTGATCTTCCTTAAGCTTTTTGTCAACGACCTTGCTTGATGAATCACTTGAACTTCCGCAAGATGCAAATGCTGAAAGCGAGCAAACTGCAAGGGCAAATGTCAAAACTCTTTTTGCATTATTCATAGCCATACCTCCGAATATTACTTTCTTCTCTTTGCAACGATCACTGCTGTGCCTGCAAGAGCGATAACTGCAAGTGCTCCGCCAACAGCCGCACCTGTTTCTGCTGCCTTAGATGTATCGTCAGATGCTTTTGAAGATGTAGCCGCTGCTGCAGAAGTCTTGCCTGCATCTGCCTTAGATGAAGAAACGTCTTTCTTTGACGTATCAGCCTTTGAGCTTGAAGTATCAGACTTTGAATCTGCCTTTGAAGTATCTGTCTTTGACTCTCCGCCCTCGGCAGCTGCAACACCGAAATCAAGCGTCATTGAAAGTGTGCCGCCGTTGAAAGCGCCTTCCTTCTCCCAGCCTGCGACCTCAGGACAAGCTTTCTTTGTTACCTCGCCTGTTTCCTCATCGACCTCGTCAGTTGGTCTGATATGTATTCTTATTCCGCCCTCTGGGTCCTCGTCCAATGAAGTGATAGAATTAAGCGAATCAAAAACTGTTGTTGTGCCGTCCTCGGCAACGAACTTTGCGTCAGATATCTTAACGTCCACTGGATAAACACCCTCAGGAAGATTAGCCACCATAACGCCCATATCTCCAAGAGTTCCCTTGCCTGACATTGTCTTGTCGGTGATAACTTTGCTTATCTTATATTCAACAGTTATCTTGCCAGCATCATCAATGCCTACCCAGTCGCCCTGATTCCAGGTCCAGTCCTGACCCATATAAAAGCCCATTGCTCCGATAGAGTAATATGAATCATTCATTTTTGAGTCCTCCTCTGACGGGTGAACAACATCGCCAAGCTTTGCTGCCGAAACAGAAACTGACATCATTGTTGCTGCGAGAACCGCTGCTGAAAGACCTGCTACAAATTTTTTGATCTTCATAACCTTTTCCTCCTATTTTTCAATAAAATTTTTTGCTAAAAGCAATTTATTTTGTTGTTTCTGTATATATTATAACTATGTAATCGTTTTGTTTATATCAAAAATGTAACATAAATATCATAAAAGTGTTTAATATCGAATTTATGAAAGATTATAAATATATGAAAACAGACCCACTTGATATTCAAGCAGGTCTGTTTATTCGGAAGTTATTATAAGAAAGTGACTATGAATTATTATGTTTATATTATACGCTTTGTTTTAAAATTATTATATCAATATTCAATTATTTATATCAAATAATTATCGTAAATAGAATTTTATGAGCAAACATCAATTTATGAAACTAAGCATAAAAAAACAAGCTCGGCAAACGTGACCGAGCTTGTCCAAAAATGGAGTTATATTAAGAAATGATCTATTAAAGATACTTTACCAGTTCAACAAGAACGCTGTCAAGATGTCCGTCAATAAAGCCATAGTCAACACCCTTGTATGACCAAGCCGCTCTTCCGATAGAACATTTCTCAAAGGCACTGCTTATATCCTTGTACCAGTTAAGAGTATTTTCAGCAGATGCAAGATTTATAACACCGTATTCGCCACAATACATAGGAACATTTCTTTCCTCTGCGACCCTTACAGCCTCAGCAAATCTTCCCATAAAATAATCAGGCGTAAACTTCTCTGTCTTGACCTCCTCGTATGTCTGCATATATTCAAGACCAAGACGCTTTATCTCACTTCTGTATTTTGGGACGCTTCCCGGATAATCGATCCTGAAATCTCTCGGCATCTCATCTACCCAATAGGCAGCCTGATGAGTAAAAAGAAATGGGTCATAGCAATGGAAAGTATAAACAATATGCTCGTCATAAGGCTTATCAAGGTCTTTCATTGAATCAATAGAGTTGTTCCAGTAGCTGCCCACAATAATATTTATATCAGCACTATATCTTCTAATAAGCTTTATGGCATTTTCAACGATAGCATTCCACTTTTTGCTGAACTTAGGATCAGTTACCTCATTGAGAAGTTCAAAAGAGACCCTGTCAGAATATTTGCTGAAACGCTTTGCAAACTCTTCCCAAAGGTCATAGAATTTCTGCTGAAGCTCAGCGTTATCAAAGAATCCGCTTTCAGCCTGAGCCTTGTCAAAGAAAAAGCCCATTGTCTTATGGAGGTCAAGTATCATATTGATACCGTTATTTCCGCACCAATCGATACACTTCTGAACATAGTCGAAGCCGCTCTCTATAAAGCCGTTTTCGTCCTGAAAGATATTATAATCCACAGGCACTCTAACGTGGTCGCAGCCCCAGCCCTTTATACGCTTGATGTCCTCCTCTGTAATAAAATTATCAAGATGTTCCTTACTGTAATCGCATTGTGACAGCCAGCCTCCGATATCGATGCCATGCATATAGCCATTAAATCTTCTCATATTTTTAACCGTCCTTTCTGATTCTAGTTTTGTTTGCAACTATATCGTAGCACTATATGGCCGGAAATTATATCATAATTTTAATATTCGTGTAAAAATCGTAATGTTATTATGACGTTTTAAATGTATTTTGATATCTATATGTCTTCTCTTCAATAGTTATATGTCCCGAGCTTCAAGTTTCGGGTCTTTTCGTGCGATCTATTACATGGTGTAGGCTATATCTCCGAACAAAAAAAGCTTGTCAACGACCGCAAAACACGTTATTTACTTTTTTCCTGCATAAATTCCCCACCTCTGCAAATAATATTACTGCAATTTTGAAAAAACAACGGAGGTCATAAATATGAAAGCAACAGGAATTGTCCGCAGGATCGACGATCTCGGCAGAGTTGTCATACCTAAAGAAATAAGGCGCACCATGCGTATCCGTGAGGGCGACCCGTTGCAGACAACGTTGAACACTGACTTTGATTTCCTGCTTGCCTTTCTCAGATTAGCGGATAGACTGTACATAAAGTGACACAAAAGCAAAACCGCCGTTCAGGCTAGTTCCCGAACGGCGGTTTTTTTATAGACATATTGTCATATACGGCGGAATACAAACTATATCCTCTTTGAAACAAAGATTACGTGGATGAATGACATAGCACTCTCCGATCCTCGCCTTATACTTCTCCCTAAAGCGTTTCAAGGACTCTATGGAATATCGCTTGCCGGACTTAACTTCAATAGGATACATTTTGTATTTCAGCTTACTGTTGTTGGAAATAAGAAAATCTATCTCGATATCGTTTCGGTGCTTTTCAGTGTTGTAATGTGTATAGAAATACAGCTTGTGACCGTTTGCCGTCAGCATCTGAGCAATGGTGTTCTCGTAAAGCATACCCTCATTCATGTTCAGCTTGTCACCGAGTATCTGCTTGTAGACCTCATCTTCAAGCAGTTCGTTCTCATCGAATGCGTGGCTTACGAGCAGCCCAGTGTCACCGAGATAACACTTTACATAACTTCTGTTTTCGTTGATCGACAGCCCAACATTCGGATCGTTGCATAGAAAACACTCATTAGATATCATAGAATCTGACAGCCAAAAAAATGTTTCTTCATACTGATCCGCCGTACTTTGTGCAACAACATTACTGAACACCACACGCTTTTCGTGCTGAGAAAGCAGTCCCGGTATCTGATCAAATATGGTAAGCACCTTGCTGCGATACCTTGCATCGATCTTCATAATATCGCTGCGATAGAGTGCGAGTATATCACGCTTTTCAACGTCAGCTTTATCAAAATCCTTCCTGCTTTCAAGAAACGCAATAACACTCTGCGGCATACCGCCCACAAGCATATATTGCTTAAAAAGTAGCATTGCCTTATGGTGCAGCTCGTTTTCAAGGGGTTCTCTGTCTGCAAAGCATTTTCTGATATAGCCAATGATCTGCCCCTCACCCAAAGCATCGCAAAACTCCTCAAAATCCAGCGGATACATACTCAGATGACGTTCCTCCGACGGAATGACGATGTTTTTTACATTCTCCTTGATGGAGATCAGCGAGCCTGTTTCGATATAGTCATATCTGCCGTCGGCAACGAGATATTTAATACATTCTCTTGCCTTTGGGTACATTTGCACCTCGTCAAAAATTATAAGCGACTCACGTTCAAACAATTTCACACCATAATATGTGGACAGGAGCATAAAAAACGTGTCGAGGTCATTCATATGCTTTTGAAAGTAGCCCTTGACCTCATCGGGACATTTTGCAAAGTCGATCAGGATATAGCTCTTGTACTCGTTCTTGCCAAACTCCTCGCAGATAGTAGACTTGCCGATACGTCTTGCACCCTCGATAAGAAAGGCTTTTTTACCATTCAGTTCTTTTTTCAGCGTCAGCAGCTTATTGTACATTTTACGCTTTAGTATCATAACAACACCTCACTTTGATAATACGCAGGTTAGAATATATTCTCAATTTCAATAATACGCAGGTTTATATATATCTTATGATCGTATTATACGCAGGTTTATAGCTATTATACCACACTTTGCAAATTAAATCAAGGGATAAATCAAGCAGCTTTTGCCGTTTTGGTGTGGTTGACAGTTCAATTATGTCGTGGTATAATATTTCAATACTATGAATAAAAAATAATGCTGACAAACATCATCAGCATAACAATTAAGAGCCAATACTAATAAGGGGCGATGCAAATGGTCAATATTGATAACTTCAAGAAATTGGAGAAGGAATATGGCATCTATGGAAGTTGGGCGATTTGGACAGAGCCTGATGTATCACCAAAATCAAATACGGGAGACATGTCATGGGTAAATGATGATTTGCATGAAAAAGTTGGTACTGGATTCGTTTTTGTTGGATTGAATTGTGCTGATGGACACGGAAATCAAAATCAAGATGGTAAAATAAAGTGGAAGAATTTCCATAGTGATTACCGTTTTCAGAATGACTACAAATTACGGTTTGCATTAAAAGAAACGCCATACTGGGGATCATATATCACTGATATCATCAAAGATTACTTTGAAACTGATTCGTCAAAAGTTGCCTTATCAATAAAAAAAAATCCTGAGTTTGTACAAAAAAACATTAAACTTTTTGAACGAGAATTGGAGTTGATAGGACATAAGAACCCTGTGATCGTGGCAATGGGGGGAGCATCTTATAATATATTGCAACGATATTTGGGTGACAGGTACACCGTGATAAAGGTAAAACATTACGCATATCGCATTAGTAAAGAAAAATACCGGGAACAAGTGCTTGATACTTTAAAATCTGTAAAGTAGAGATAAAGTACAGTAAACAAAAGTTTCAATTAAAATATCATATCGAAATGGCTAAAAATCAACCGCCGCAGGTCACGCATTTGTGACTTGCGGCGGTGTTTGTGATTAAACAAAAGTTGAGGGTACTTTTTATTACGGAAATTTTGGTTAGGCATTTTTTTGTTATCACCCTTCATCTTGGCCGCTTTTGTTATGCAATTACAAGTCAGCATCCGACAGAAGTAAAATTTTAGAGAACCTTGTTGCATAGTGTATAAAAACATGATATACTTAATTTGGAAACGGATGATATTCTGAAAGTGGAGACAGGAAGGGAGTGATTGTATGCTGCCGATATATATGGCATTGATCGATGATGAGGAAGATAAAAGCGATTTTGAAAATATAGTAAATAAATATGAACGAAAATGAAAATTTCTGCAAAGCGATCGAACAAGCCGTTGTGCTGCCATGTGCAAAAGAAATGCAGCTGATATCCGATGAAAAATGTGATTTTTCATCAGCATACAGAAGAAGGATCCGCAGATTGACCAAAGATCAAGATAAAACACCCCATTCATTGATAAAGACGACCTTGCAAAAGATGATATTCATAATTGCCGCAGTGCTTATGATCGGATCGATAACAGTAGCTGCTGTTCCGCCGTTAAGAGAATGGTTTGTTGGTTTGTTTACAAGCAGCAATGATAATAATACTGATGTCTGGAATGTACATGGGGATATTCCTGCCGATGATCTTACAGATGCGTTTGTGTATTGTGAGCCAACATATATCCCGAATGGATTTGCTGAACAGGGCCGAACTCAAGAAGAAACTATGCTTATCATTGATTATTCTTCTAATAATGAATTTATCGAGTACACTCAAAGCAGTATATTAACGA
>ERZ773216.2596-NODE-2596-length-17255-cov-5.589360_pt1 | contig 17255 bp, 14 predicted proteins | sample MGYA00511259_ERZ773216 | MGnify/ENA primary metagenome ERZ773216 (study PRJEB29015, sample SAMEA2737764) | human gut metagenome | biome: human gut; feature: human-associated habitat; material: faeces | place: China | collected 2012 ... | reverse complement strand
TCATCGTGGACGAGGTGCAGACCGGCGTGGGCCGCACCGGCACCTTCCTGTGCTGCGAGCACTACAACCTCAAGCCGGATATCGTTACCCTGGCCAAGGGCCTGGGCGGCGGTTTGCCCATCGGTGCCGTGCTGCTGGGTGAGAAGGTGGCCGGCGGCATGGGCCCCGGCACCCACGGCTCTACCTTCGGCGGCAACCCGGTGGTCTGCGCCGGTGCCAACGTGGTGGTGGACCGCATGGACACCAGCTTCCTGGCCAATGTCAACGACCGCGCCGTGCAGCTGCGTGCCGGCATCGCCAAGCTGCCCCATGTCAAGAGCATTTCCGGCATCGGCCTGATGGTGGGCATCGAGTTCTACGATGTGACCGCCGCCGATGTGCTGGCCGCCTGCCGCGAAAAGGGCCTGCTGGTGCTTACCGCCAAGACCCGCCTGCGCCTGCTGCCCCCGCTCACCCTCACCGCCCACGATGTGGACATGGCACTGGAGGTCCTGGCCGAGGTGCTGGGTGCAATGGAGCCGACGGCTCCGAAGGAGCAGGCATGAAAAATCTGCTGAAAATGAGCGATCTGACCCCCGGTGAGCTGACCCACATCCTGGATGTGGCCGACCAGCTCAAGGCACAGCAGAAACTGGGCGGCACCGCCCCCCTGCTGGCCGGTAAAACGGTGGCCATGCTGTTCTCCAAGGCGTCCACCCGCACCCGCACCAGCTTTGAGGTGGGTGTGTACCAGCTGGGCGGCCTGGGCAATTACATGAACACGTCCGAGCTGCAGGCCGGCCGGGGCGAGCCCCTCAAGGACACCGCCCGCGTGCTGGGCCGCTACTACGACTGCGTGGTCTGGCGCACCTACCGCCAGCGGGATCTGGAAGAGTTTGCCGAGCTGGCCGGTGTGCCGGTGATCAACGGCCTGACCGACTATGCGCACCCCTGCCAGGTGCTGGCCGACCTGATGACCATCCGGGAGCGCCGCGGCACCCTGGCCGGGCGGAAGCTCTGCTTTGTGGGCGACGGCGGCAGCATGGCCAACAGCCTCATCGTGGGCGGCCTGCTGGCCGGGATGCAGGTCACCTGCGTCTGCCCGGAGGCCTACCGCCCCGCCGCCGACGTACTGATGCTTGCCCACAAGTACGGCAGCGCTTTCCACTTCACCTCCGACCCCGTCGAGGGCGTGCGGGACGCGGATGTGGTGGCCACTGCCGTGTGGAACACTGCCGCCCCCGGCACCGCCGAGAGCGAGCAGCGCCTGCGGGATTTTGTGGGCTTCCAGCTCACCGGCAAGCTGCTGGAAGCCGCCAAGCCCGACGCCATGGTGCTGCACTGCCTGCCCGCCCACCGGGGCGAGGAGATCTCCACCGCCGTGTTCGAGCAGCACGCCGACGAGATCTTCGACGAAGCCGAGAACCGCCTGCATGTGCAGAAAGCCGTGCTGGCCATTCTGCTGGCGGGAAAGTAAGATCTGCAAGGGTGCATCTGCCGCAGAGCAGATGCGCCTTTTTGTTTTTCAAAGATTGCGCAACCTGTCTGAAAAGAGAAGAAAATTCTTGTGCGCTTTGCTGCTTGACGGAAACCGGTAAAATTTGCTATACTGTTCACGGTCAATCATGTAAGGTTTGTTACTCTCCGGAGGCTTTCCCTTATCTGTTGCAGATAGGGGTGAACTTTCGGTTTTTTTTTATTGTCGTGGAAATGGAGGACACAGGCGGATGAAGGTCATAAAGAACATCAACAACAACATCTCCCTGTGTCTGGACAGCCGCAACAATGAGGTGGTGGCCTTCGGCAAGGGCATCGGCTTCACAAAGCCGCCCTACGATGTGCCGCTTTCCAAGATCGACCGCACCTTTTACGATGTGGACGAAGAACAGCTGGCAGTGCTCAACCGCATCCCGGAAGATGTGCTGGAAGCGGCGGCCGAGATCGTGGATCTGGCCAATGAGAAAATGGACAACCAGTTCCGGGAAAATGTGGTGTTCACACTGGCAGACCACATTGATTTTGCCATCCAGCGATACCAGAAAAACATCAACATCCAGCTGCCGCTGTTCTATGAGGTGCGGCAGCTTTACCCCAACGAATCCGAGATCGGCAAACAGGCGCTGGATATCCTGAAAAAACGTCTGGGGGTCTCCCTCCCACGGGAAGAAGCCGCCGCCATCGCCCTGCATTTCGTCAATTACAAGGCACAGGCGGAAACAGTACCGGGAATCGACTACGGTACCATCATCGAGCAGGCCACGGCCATTGTGGAGCAGGAATTGCACATCACGGTGGATCGGGACAGCTTCAACTATTATCGCTTCGTGACCCACATGCACTACATGATGAAGCGCACGCTGGATGACACGATGATTGACAGCCAGAACCGGGAGCTCTTTGAATCTATGAAAAAAGAGTACCCTGACATCTATTCCTGCGCAGTAAAGGTGGCGGCCCTGATCGACCAGAAGCTGCAAAAGCACCTTTCCGAAGAGGAAATTTTATATCTGATCCTACACATCAATCGTTTGTGTGCTCGTGAGGATTGTGACCGATAAAGGCAGAACGCCTTTGGAGGGCTTTACCCCAGAGTGCCGCAGAAAATGCACCGATATGCCCTGCAGGGGCTGTGTGCGTGTTTTGTGGTGCGCTGGGGTTTTTTATTGAAACAGAACCGCCCGGGAGCGCGCCCCGGACGGGTTTGTGATAGAAAATGTGGAACCGTTTGTAAAATCATGGAGGAAACAGACATGGCAGAGAAGATCAATAAATACGAAGCCATTGCGCCGCAGATTCTGGAACTGGTCGGCGGCAAGGACAACATCCGCTCTTTTGCACACTGCATGACCCGGCTGCGCTTCAACGTGAAGGATAAGGGGCTTGTGGATGCCGACAAGATCGGCAAACTGCCCGGCTGCATGGGCACACAGTGGGCCGGTGATCAGCTGCAGGTCATCATCGGTCAGGCAGTGGATAAGGCCTATGATGCGATCTGTGCAGCAGGTGGTCTGCAGAAGGAAGCAGCTGTGGCCGAAGATCTGGACAGCGATAAGAAGAAAAAATTCAGTCTGACCACAGTATGTGAGGCCATCAGCGGTTGCATCGTCCCGCTGATCCCGCTGTTCATGGCATCCGGCCTGATCAAGGTGGTGCTGGTGATGGCAAACCTCATCGGTATCCTGCCCGCAGATTCCTCCACCTACACGGTGCTGGGTTATGCCGCCGATGCTGCGCTGTACTTCATGCCCATCCTCATCGGCTATACTGCCGCCAAAAAGTTCGGTGCAGACCCCAGCCTGGCCATGGGCCTGTGTGCGCTGCTGGTGTACCCCAATCTGATGACTGCTCTGGGCGGCGAGACCCCGGTGACGATCTTCGGCCTGCCGGTGTATAATGCTACCTATACCAATATGATGTTCCCCTCTATCATGGTCGTGTTCGTCATGAGCTATGTGGAGCGCTTCTTCAAAAAGTATGTGCCGGAGATCCTGCGCGTGATGCTGGTGCCGCTGGGCACCTTCCTTGTCATGCTGCCCCTGTCCCTGTGTCTGGTGGCACCGGCTGGCGTCTTCTTGGGCAATGGCATTACCTGGCTGGTGGAGACCATTTACAACAACATCGGCTTCCTGGGTGTCGGTGTGCTGTCCGGCCTGTATCCCCTGCTGATCCTCACCGGTATGCATTCCACTCTGGCTCCTGTCTGCATCTCCTACTTCACCAAGTTCCAGTATGATCCGCTGATCATCCCCGCCTGCTACATCGCAAACTTCGGTCAGGCTGCTGCCGCTGCTGCGGTCACCCTCAAGTCCAAGAACGCTGATGTCAAGGGCATTGCCGGTTCTTCTGCACTGACCGCTTTTCTGGCCGGCGTCACCGAGCCTGCTCTGTTCGGCGTCAACTTCCGTTACCGCAAGCCCCTGATCGCATCCGTGATCGGCGGTTTCGTGGGCGGCTGCTATGCCGGTCTGATGGGCTGCAAGCTGGTTGCCATGAGCGGCTTGGGCGTCTTTGCGCTGGCTGGCTTCTTGAGCAGCGATATCATGAACTTTGTCAACTACGTCATCGCTGTGGTCATCGCCATGGTCGTTACGTTTGCCATCACCTTCGTCACATTCAAGGACGAGGCCTGATTTTTACCGGATAAGAAGGGAATTGGAAGAATATGAGTTTTCCTGCAAATTTTCTGTGGGGCGGCGCTACCGCAGCCAACCAGTTTGAAGGCGGCTGGAACGAGGGCGGCCGCGGTGCCAGTGTGGCTGACCACATGACCAACGGCACCAACACCACGCCCCGCCAGATCACCCGCGAACTGAAAGATGACCTGTATTACCCCAACCACAAGGCCAGTGATTTCTATCACCACTATAAGGAAGATATCGCCCTGATGAAAGAGATGGGCTATAAGGTCTACCGGATGTCCATCAGCTGGAGCCGCATCTTCCCCACCGGCACTGAGCAGCAGCCCAATGAAGAGGGTCTGGCTTTTTATGATGCGGTGTTTGATGAACTGCACGCTGCCGGGATCGAACCGCTTGTCACCATCAGCCACTATGAAAATCCGTTTTATCTGACCGAGCACTTCAATGGCTGGGTGGATCGCCGCCTGATCGATTATTACCTGCATTACTGCGAGACGATTTTCAATCGCTACAAGGGCAAGGTGCATTACTGGCTCACCTTCAACGAGATCAATGCCGGAATGTATCCCTTTGGCATCTACTCCGGGCTGGGCATCCTGAACGAGGGCACCACCAACATGAACGATCAGGTGGATATCCCGCAGCAGCGCTATCAGGCCCTGCATCACCAGTTTGTGGCCAGCGCAAAGGCAGTGCAGCTGGGCCACAGCATCGACCCGGAAAATAAGATCGGCTGCATGGTGGCCATCACTCCTAACTATGCCTACTCTGCCAACCCGGAGGATCAGATCAAGAACCAACATTCCTGGCAGTACTGCAACCACTACTGCGGTGACGTGCAGGTGCGCGGTGCATATCCGGCCTTTGCAAAGCGCATCTGGGCCGAGAACAATGTGGAGATCAAAATGGAGCCCGGCGATGCCGAGACCCTGCGCAATGGCACGGTGGATTTCTTCTCCTTCTCCTACTACATGAGCGGCTGTGTGTCCACAGATGAGAACCTGCTGCGCACCAACGGCAACCTGTTTGGTGGAGTCAAGAATCCGTACCTGAAAGCTAGCGACTGGGGCTGGCAGATCGACCCGGTGGGTCTGCGCTACACTCTGAACGAGCTGTACAACCGCTACCAGATCCCCCTGATGGTGGTGGAGAACGGTCTGGGTGCGTTCGATAAACAGGAAGCAGACGGCTCCATCCATGATCCCTACCGCATCGATTATCTGCGGGCACATATCCAGCAGATGAAAAAGGCAGTAGAAGAGGACGGTGTGGATCTGATGGGTTATACCCCCTGGGGCTGCATCGACCTCGTCAGCGCTTCCACCGGCGAGATGGCAAAGCGCTACGGCTTTATCTATGTGGATGCCGACGACCAGGGCGGCGGCACCTTCAAGCGCTATAAGAAGGACAGCTTTGACTGGTACAAAAAGGTCATCGCCTCCAACGGCGAAAATCTGGCATAAAGCTGCCGGAGCAACAAAAAACGAGGGTCTCTGCCGTTGGCAGAGACCCTCATTTTGCCTGTGGTTTACACTCTTGCCGCACCCTGATCCAGAATTTTATCGAACCGGGCAAAGAAGGTGATGGTGGTGATGGTGGCGGCCAGAATGTCGCTGACCGGCTCGGCCAGAAACACGCCGAACACCGGGGCTGCCACGAGATGCGGCAGAAGAAAGATGAGCGGGATCAGCAGGATGATCTTGCGCAGGCAGGCCAGCAGCAGGCTGACCTTCGCCTGCCCCAGTGCCATAAAGCTCTGCTGGCAGGCGATCTGGAAGCCCATGGCAAAGATGCCCGCCATGTAAATGCGCATGGCCCAGGTGGTGTAGGAAATGAGTGCGGAATCGGAGGTGAAGATGCCTGCCACGGCCCCGGGTGCCAGCATCATGGCCAGCCAGAACAGGCAGGTGTATGCGCCGCACAGGGTCAGCTGGAACCGGAAAGCCTCCTTTACGCGGGGCTTTTTGCCGGCCCCGAAGTTGAAGCTCATCACCGGCTGGCCGCCCTGGCACACGCCCTGAATGGGCAGGGTGCACAGCTGGGAGGCGCTGGTGATCACGGTCATGGCACCCACAGCCACGTCACCGCCGTAGCGGGCCAGACTGGAGCTGAAGCTGATGGACAGCAGGCTTTCGGTGGAGAGCATCACAAAGGTGGAGATGCCCAGTGCCAGCACCGGCAGGATGACCTGCTTTTCCGGGCGCAGATAGTCCTTGCGCAGGCGCAGGATCGTCTTTTTGCCGGTGAGGAACCGCAGGATCCACGCCGCGCCCACAGCCTGACTGAGCACGGTGGCAATGGCTGCGCCCTGCACGCCCAGCCCGAACCCGAAGATGAGGATGGGGTCCAGAATGATGTTGATCACGGCACCGATCACGGTGGTGAGCATGCTGGTCTTGGCAAAGCCTTGGGTGGTGATGAAGGGATTCATGCCCAGCACCAGCAGCACGAACACCGAGCCGAGAATGTAGAGGCGGCTGTAGCTCAACGCATACGGCAGGGTGGCGTCACTGGCACCGAACAGCCGCAGCAGCGCGGGCGCACCCGCATAAAAGCCGATGGTCAGCACCACTGCAAAGAGCATCAGCACCGTAAAGCTGTTGGAGATGATCTTTTCGGCCTGCTGCCGGTCCCCCTGCCCCAGTGCAATGGCGGTGCGTGGTGCACCGCCCGCGCCCACCAGCATGGCGAACGCGTTCAGCAGCATGAGGATGGGGGTGAACAGTCCCACGCCGGTGAGCGCGGCTGCGCCGATGCCCTCAATGTGCCCGATGTAAATGCGGTCTACGATGTTGTACAGCAGGTTCACCACCTGCGCCACCACGGCAGGGATCATCAGCTGCAGCATCAGCTTTTTTACGCTGCCGGACCCCATGTCCTGTTTTGCCTGTGCCATGGAACAAAAACTCCTTTTGCTTCAAATTTGAACTATATCCTCTATATTATACTCAAAAACCGCAAAAAAGCCAGCCCTTTTTTGCAAAAACCTCTGCACCTCGCAAAAAATACCCCCAAAAAGGCCCGGCCTGCGCTGCAGACCGGGCCCGGCACCGGGGAGAAAAGTGTTGACGGAAGGAGACTTTTTTGCTATACTATATAAGGTTTATTCTGGACCGGGGCTGCCTCCCAAGGCAGGACAAAGCCCCTACACAGCCCGGAATTTCCGGCAAAAACATAACGTGGAGTAGTACTCAAGTGGTCGAAGAGGCGTGACTCGAAATCTCGTAGGCCCTGCAAGGGGCGCCAGGGTTCAAATCCCTGCTACTCCGCCAAGGTCACAGTTTCTCACGGAACTGTGACTTTTTATTTTACCGAAACAGCTGAATCAAATGTATAGGACCACCTTTCAGAGGCAAGCCCTCCGGCAGTTCCTTCAGGAACTGGGTCTCGGGGATCGTACCGGGTGAATTGCAAGGCTACCTCAAAACAAGCGATTCTGGCTGTCAGAAAAAGCTCCTTGGAAGCGAAGGCTTTCAGGGAGCTTTTTTGCTGCCGGGAGAGCACCCGGGCGGTTTTACCAGTCAGACACGTTCCAATAGGCTTGTCAGGGTGGAGGCAAAGGCTTCATCCTGCTCCTTCGTCCGTTTTGCACTCCCCTTGGGGTGCTTGCCGGCACGAAGGAGCTTTTTGTTTTCATACCGCCGCAGCATGAGGGCATCCATGTTGTCGGCGGTGTACTCCAAGCCGTTCTGGTTCAGCACTCTGGCACACCGGGCAAGGCACATACTTGCCAGCCCATAGTCCTGCGTCACGACAATGTCACTCGGCTTTACCCGGTTGACCAGCGCAAAATCCACACTGTCAGCACCTTTGTCAAATACGAGCGTTTGCGCACCCTCACGCTCGATCTGGTGCGAGGTGTCGCACAGGATGATGACTGGGATGCCGAACTGCTTTGCAATCTGCAAAGTCAGATCAACCACGGGACAACCATCGGCATCAATCAGAATATTCATCGCATATCCTCCATCGCCCATCGAAACGCCCTTGCTGTGCGCAGGTCGGCATCCTTGAAATGCCCACCGATGTTCCATTCAAGGGTGCAGTCTTTGCCGCGTTCCACAAGTTCACGGTGCAGGGCGCGGATGTTACCGCCTACAGCAGCCATAGTTGCGTTCCTTGTGCGCTCTTCCCGGTCGCCAAGGCTCAGATAAATGCGCTGTGCCTGAATGGGGTGCTGCTGTTCAAACTTCATCCATCCCGGAAACCACACAGATGGCGAAGCGGCCGCGACACCGGAAAACAACTCTGTCTGTGTGGATGCCCACAGCGCGAACAATCCGGCCAGCGAGTAGCCGCCCAGAACGATCCGGACGTTTCCCGGCAGTGCAAACTGCTGTTTCAGGGCGGGAATCGCCTGTTCTGTCAGAAAGCGTAGTGTGCCCGCCGCATTGCCGCCGAAACTGTCTTTGCCCCACACCGCAGGAGATTTCCACGGGGAAAGTTCATCGTTCCAGCTTTTTACAGGAACAGCGGCAAACAGAAAGTGGTGCGCACTCTGTGCAATAGCGGTAACCTCGCTTTCCATGCTTTGCAGCTCGTGTTCGCCGGTCATTTGGAGAAGCAGGTATTCTGTATGGGCTTCGCCGTAAATGCGGCAGGGTCTATCTCCGAATTTTAAGGGAAAATCAAGGCGATTAAGGGATTCTGCTTTATAGTTCATCGACAAAATACCTCCCATTGATCGGCACGAGAAAAAGGCGTGAGGAGATTGGCTGCTTCCATTATAGCATATTCGGGCGGAGAGACAAGAAGCCCGGATGTGCGGCACGCTCTGCAGAGACTTCCTGCATTTCTGTATGGGAGAATCGACGAAAAAACGGTTGACATCCGCTGGAAGAAACCCTTACAATGGGAACAGAAACCATGTCGGACAATGGAACAGGAGAAATTTTGGAATGAACAACACAGAAGCATTTGAGTTCTTGCTGAGCTGGAAGGATGACGTCCTGATGAACTGCCTTTCCGGGCGGCGGGATAAGGCCTTTGATCCGCAGGCTATGCAGAAGGTCCGGGCGGCCTGTGCCGTGCTGGCCGAGGACGGGACCTATCCGTTCGACCTGTCGGTCACAGACCCGGAGATCTACCGTCAGGTCAGTGCCTGGTTCACCGACCTGCTGCGCAAGTCCTGAACCGTTCCGACACGAAAGATGCATTTATTTTCCACAAACGCTTGACATCTTGTGCAATCTGCATTATCATAAAGCCATCAAGTGTTTGTTCAGAGAATTGAGCAGAACAAACAAGAGGGAGCCTGTTCCCTTTTGTTTGCTCTGCTCTTTTTTGTTCCCGCTACGCAAACGAGCATGCTGTGACAGGCAGAAGATCAGGAGGTTTTTATGCTGGATGTAGCAATCATCGGCTGCGGTGTCGTTGGCGCGGCTGCCGCCTATGAGCTCTCGCATTATCCGCTGCACACTGCAATTTTTGAGGCCGAGAACGATGTGGCCGACTGCACCACCAAGGCCAACAGTGCCATTTTGCACGCTGGATACGACCCCGAGCCGGGCACCCGGATGGCACGGCTCAATGTGGAGGGCGTTGCACTGGCCAAAGAGATCTGCGCCCGGCTGGATGTGCCGTACCGGCAGTGCGGCAGTCTGGTGCTGGCCCTCAGCCCGGCGGAGCTGCCGCATCTGCAGAAGCTGTACGAAAACGGCCTTGCCAACGGGGTGCCGGGCATCCGGCTGCTGTCGGCAGAGGAAACATGGGCCATGGAGCCCGGTCTTTCGCCGGAGGTGGCCGGAGCGCTGTATGCACCCAGCGCGGCCATCGTCAGCCCGTGGGAATATGCGCTGGCCATGGCGGAGGTGGCGGTGCGCAACGGGGTGGAACTCCACCTCAGCAGCCCGGTCACCGGCATTCAGAAAACCGCGTCCGGCTGGGCGCTGACCACGCCGTCCGGCGTGGTGGAGGCCCGCTACGTTGTCAACGCCGCCGGCATCCGGGCCGATGCCGTGCACGACATGGCCGCTCCGCACCGGTTCACCATCCAGCCCACCCGCGGCGAATATTACCTTCTGGACAAATCGGAAGGCACGCGGGTGCAGCATGTCATCTTCCAGTGCCCCAACGAAAACGGCAAGGGCGTGCTGGTGGCACCTACCGTTCACGGAAACCTGATCGTCGGACCCAATGCCGAGCCGGTGGCGGGCGACAACACCGCCTGCACCGCCGCCGGGCTGGCCTTTGTCAGCGCGGCCGCACGCCGCAGCGTGCCGGACATCCGCTTCGGCGAGTCCATCCGCAACTTTGCAGGCGTCCGCGCCAATGTGGACACCGGGGATTTCGTCATCGGCGAGGCGGAAGGTGCACCCGGCTTCATCGACCTGGCCGGTATGAAATCGCCGGGCCTGTCCAGCGCACCGGCCGTTGCCAAAGAGGTGGTCCGCATTCTGGAAGGCCACGGGGATCTGCCTGCGGCCAAAACGGATTACCGGGACGGCCGCACCCGGGTGCGGTTCAAGGAGCTGCCGCCGGAAGAAAAGGCAAAGCTCATTGCCCGGAACCCCGCCTACGGCCGGGTGATCTGCCGCTGCGAGACCATCACCGAGGGCGAGATCCTGGACGCCCTGCACACCGAGATCCCGGCCACCACCATCGACGGCGTCAAGCGCCGCTGCAACGCCGGGATGGGCCGCTGTCAGGGCGGCTTCTGCGGGCCCCGGGTGCTGGAGCTCATCAGCCGGACGCGGGGCATCGACCCGCTGGACGTCCTGCAGGACAAGGCAGGCAGCAACGTCTTACTGTGCGAAACCAAGCAGGAGGGAACCAACCATGATTGATCTGGTCATCGTCGGCGGCGGCCCTGCAGGCCTTGCCGCAGCCTACAGCGCATGGCAGCACGGTCTGCGCGATATTCTGATTCTGGAGCGTGACAACGAGCTGGGCGGCATCCTGAACCAGTGCATCCACAACGGCTTCGGGCTGCACCGTTTCGGCGAGCAGCTCACCGGCCCGGAGTACGCCGGGCGCTACATTGAAATGCTGCGCTCCACCGGCGTCCGGGTGGAGCTGGGCACCATGGTGCTGGAGGTCACGCCGGATAAAAAGATCCACTGTGTCAGCAAGGAGAAGGGCTACCAGATCCTCGAAGCAAAGAGCGTCATCCTCTGCATGGGCTGCCGGGAGCGCACCCGCGGGGCCATCGGCATCCCGGGCACCCGCCCGGCCGGCATCTACACCGCCGGCGCCGCCCAGCGCTATGTCAACATGGAGGGCTATCTGGTAGGCAAACGGGTGCTCATTCTGGGCAGCGGCGACATCGGCCTGATCATGGCCCGGCGGATGACGCTGGAAGGGGCCAAGGTGCTGGCCTGCGTGGAGGTCATGCCCTATTCCGGCGGCCTGACCCGCAACATTGTGCAGTGCCTGCAGGATTTTGACATCCCGCTGTACCTGTCCCACACCATCGTGGACATTCAGGGCGATACCCGGGTGGAAAAGGCCATTGTGGCCAAGGTGGACGAGAACCGCCGCCCCATTCCGGGCACCGAGATGGAATTTGACGTGGACACCATCCTGCTCAGTGTGGGCCTGATCCCGGAAAACGAGCTGACCCGGCAGGCCGGCATCCCGATGGACCCCCACACCAAGGGAGCCGTGGTCTACGAGAACATGGAGACCGGCATTCCCGGCGTGTTTGCCTGCGGCAACGTGGTGCATGTGCACGATCTGGTGGACTTTGTTTCCGGCGAGAGCGACCGGGCCGGAGCCGCAGCCGCCGCCTATGTGCTCCACGGTGAGACCCCGGACGTGGCCGTGCTGGACCTTGTCCCGGGCAATGGCGTGGGCTATACCGTCCCCCAGCGGGTGCGCCCGGCGGACGTGGACAAGGGCGTGGAGATCTCGTTCCGGGTGCGGCAGAATTACGGCCCCAGCCAGATCACCATCACCTGCGGGGAGAAGCAGCTGGCCCGGTTCAAGCGCCAGCGGATGGCACCCGGCGAGATGGAGCACATCACCCTGCCCGGGGTCCTGCTGGCAAAGGCCGACGGCCCGCTGACCGTTGCAGTAGAGGAGGTCGTAGCAAAATGAACAAAAAGTGTGAGATCATTTGTATCTGCTGCCCCCGTGGCTGCCACTTGCAGGTGGACCCGGAAAACGATTATAATGTAACCGGCAATGCCTGCCCCAACGGTGCCGCCTATGGCAAGGAAGAACTGACCCACCCCACCCGTATCCTGACCAGTACGGTGCGGGCCGAGGGCGGGCGCTATCCGCGCTGCCCGGTCAAGACCGCGCAGGCGGTGCCCAAAGAAAAGATCATGCAGGTCATGGCTGCGCTGGACGGCGTCACGCTGCACGCACCCATCCGCACCGGGCAGGTCGTGCTGACCGACGTCTGCGGCACCGGTGTGGATGTCGTAGCCACACGGGACCTGTAAAACCGCCCCTGAGCGAAACGGAGGTCGTTGAACCATGTCGACAAAGTATGTTCTTGCACTGGACCAGGGAACCACCAGCAGCCGCGCCATCCTGTTTGACAACGAGCAGAACATCATCGCGGTGCAGCAGCGGGAGTTTGAGCAGATCTACCCGCAGCAGGGCTGGGTGGAGCACAACCCCATGGAGATCTGGTCCACCCAGTACGGGGTCATGAACGAGGTGGTGGCCCAGAGCGGCGTGGATGTCCATGACATTGCCGCCATCGGCATCACCAACCAGCGCGAGACCACCATCCTGTGGGAAAAGGCCACCGGCCGCCCCATCTACAATGCCATCGTCTGGCAGTGCCGCCGCACCGCCCCGCTGGTGGACGAGCTGGTGCAGCAGCCCGGCATGACGGAATACATCCGCGAGAATACCGGCCTGATGCCGGATGCCTATTTTTCCGCCACCAAGATCAAGTGGATCCTGGATAACGTGCCCGGCGCGCGGGAGCGGGCCGAGGCGGGCGAGATCCTGTTCGGCACTGTGGACACCTGGCTGGTGTGGAAGCTCACCGGCGGCAAGGTGCATGTGACCGACCGCACCAACGCCAGCCGCACCATGCTCTACAACATCCGTACCCTGGACTGGGATGACACCCTGCTCAAAGCGCTGGACATCCCCCGCTGCATCCTGCCCCGCGTGGCGGATTCCAGCGAGGTCTACGGCACCACCGACCTGTGCGGGGTGCAGGTGCCGGTGGCCGGCATTGCCGGGGACCAGCAGGCTGCACTGTTCGGGCAGGGGTGCTTTGCCAAGGGTGAGGCCAAGAACACCTACGGCACCGGCTGCTTTTTGCTCATGAACACCGGTGACACCATCTGCCGCAGCCAGAACGGCCTGATCTCCACCATCGGCATCAGCCTGAACGGCAAGGTGGAGTATGCTCTGGAGGGCAGCGTCTTTGTGGGCGGTGCCGTCATCCAGTGGGTGCGCGACGGCCTGCGGATGATCCAGGAGAGCCGCGACGCCGAATACTATGCCCAGAAGGTGCCGGACAACGGCGGCATCTACATCGTGCCCGCCTTCACCGGTCTCGGTGCGCCCTATTGGGATATGTACGCCCGCGGTGCCATCGTGGGCATCACCCGCGGCACCACCCAGAACCACATCATCCGGGCGGCGGAGGAGTCCATCGCCTACCAGAGCGCCGACCTTGTGGCCGCCATGGAAAAGGACACCGGTGTGCCCATCACCTCCCTGAAGGTGGACGGCGGTGCTTCCCGCGACCAGTTCCTGATGCAGTTCCAGGCCGACATCCTGAACAAGGACGTCCTGCGCCCGGCCATCCGGGAGACCACGGCCCTGGGCGCTGCCTATCTGGCCGGCCTTGCCACCGGCGTGTGGAAGGACCGGGACGAGATCCGCAGCCTGTGGCACTGCAACATGACCTTTACCCCCGCTATGCCGGAGGCCGAGCGCGCACGGCTGCTGTCCGGCTGGCACAAGGCCGTGGGCCGCAGCAGTGACTGGGCAGAGCATGAAAAGAATTTGTCTGGATTTTGACTACTTCAAACAAAAAATCACGGATTTGTGAATTGTCTGTTGACAAACCGTTGAGAAATGGTATACTGAAAGCATCCCAAGAGAATTGAGATGGGGATGCACTGTGCCACACGACCGCAGTGCGTCCCCATTTTTTGTTCCCATCGCACCCCTTGTCCGCCCGTTCACATCTGTTCCGGGGGCTGGTTCTGGAAGTGCAGCCGCCGGGCATGTCTCTGAAAAAAGAAGGAGGATCCCCATGAAAAGCACCGCAAAGGCCACCGAAAAGCGTTCGCGCACGGTCGTTGTGCTGGCGATCGCTGTGGCGTTGATGCTGCTGGGCAGCATTTTTGCCCAGATGTTCAACACCTCATTCTACAAGGTCAAGGTCTCCCGCATTTCCTTTGATACCGACTCCGGCACCCTTTCGGGCCTGTTGTACATGCCCAAGGGCGTGGACGCCTCCAACCCGCACCCCACCATCGTGACCACCCACGGCTACCTGAACAGTGCCGAGATGCAGGACGAGACCGCCATCGAGATGTCCCGCCGCGGCTATGTCGTGCTGGCACTGGATATGTATGACCACGGCCATTCCCACGGGAACGCCGACAATACCGGCGGCTTCTTCAACTTCTGGCCCACTTCGCTGTGGGATGCCGCACAGTACATGTACAGCCAGGACTACGTTGCCAAGGATGCACAGGGCAACGGTCAGATCGCGGTCAGCGGCCACTCCATGGGCGGCTTCTCCTCCGAGATGGCCATCTATCTGGATGAGCAGAACTACGCTGCCGCCGGTTACCGCATCATCAAGGCCGGTTTGAGCATGGGTGCCGATTACTCCTGGACCTCCTACCTGGGCCTGGACGAAGAGGCTGCGGTTGCCACCTTCGGCGGACGCACCATCGGCAAGATCTGCGGCCAGTACGACGAGTTCTTCTTTGCGGCCGACGAGCCTCCCACGAAGAGCGGCACCGTCTACCACAAGGACTATGTTGCCACCACCGCTGGCAAGACCCTGCTGGAGCAGGAAGCTCCGCAGGCTGACACCTGGTACACCGGCTCGGATGGCGGCCAGCGCATCATTTACCAGCCGCGTGAGATCCACCCCTGGAACCACTTCTCCACCGCTTCCACCAAGGATGCCATCGAGTTCTACGCCACTGCATTTGCCGACCAGTCCGGTCTGGTGCAGAACATTGCTTCCACCAGCCAGATCTGGTACTGGAAAGAAGTCTTTGAGCTGGTCGCTCTGGTGGGCTTCCTGCTCATGCTGGCACCTCTTGCCCTGCTGCTGATGAAGCTGCCCTTCCTGTCCAATGCAAAACAGGCCGTCGCAGCACCCACCCCGGCCGTCGGCACCCTGTCCGGCAAGCTTGGCACGATCAGCCTGTTCGTGGTGGGTATGCTGATCCCGGCCATCATCTTCCCCGCCGTGTACGACGGCAGTCTGACCGCAGAGCCCATCCGCTGGATGCGCTACGCCAGTGACATTGCCCTGCTCCTGTCGGTGGTGGGCATCGTTCTGGCAGCCCGCAGCACCGAGGACGACCGCAAGACCTGGCTGTCCGGCTCGGTGTGCGTCCTGATCGCTTCCGTCGTCCTGCGTGTGCTGGTGACCAAGAACATCTTCGAGACCAATGCCACCTGGCAGGGCCCCACCGTCAACAGCATCGTGACCTGGGCTCTCATCTGCGCCTGCATCTCCATCGTGACCATGGTCTGCGTCTACCTGTTCGGCGGCCGCAAGCAGAAGGGCATCACGCTGGAACAGTACGGCATTGCCGCAAAGCCGGTGTCTGTGGCCGCAGCCTTCTGCGTGGCACTGCTGGTGAGCGTGATCGCCTACGCCTGCCTGTTTGCCGTGGATGCCATCTTCAAGACCGACTTCCGCATCTGGACCTTCGCCTTCAAGACCTTTGAAGCCAGCGCCATCCCGGCGGCGGTCAAGTATATGCCGTTCTTCTTTGTGTACTACTTTGTCAGCGGCGCCGCCGCCATCTCCAACACCAGCAGCGAAAAGCTGCAGGGCGGCTGGGGCTACCTGCTGGCTGCTCTGACCAACATGGGCGGCATCCTCCTCTGGCTGGTGCTGCAGTACGGCACCCTGTTCCGTACCGGCGTTGCCTTCTACCCGGGACAGGCCCTTGGCGGCATCCTGCTGTTTGCGCTGGTGCCCTCGCTGGCCATTGCATCCTGCCTGGCCAAGTACCTGTACAAAAAGACCGGCAGCGTGTACGTTGCGGCCTTCCTGAATACCATCCTGATGACCATGATGACCGTGGCCAACACCGCGATCTATTTCCAGGCATAAGCACAACCGCAGACTGGGGCTGCACTTTACAGTGCGGCCCCTTTGTGCGATAATGAGAACCATCTGAGAGAAAAGGAGTCCTGCCCGATGCATCCACTTGCTGAAACTCTGCTGGACGAGCCGGTGATCGCAGCCGTCAAGACGGATGACGCTCTGACGGCCGCCCTGGCCTCGCCCTGCAGCACGGTCTTTCTGCTGGCGAGCACCCTGCTCAATGTGGGGGAGCTGGTCCGGCGCATCCACGCGGCCGGAAAGCTGGCCGTCGTGCACATCGACCTTGTGGACGGCCTTTCGGCGCGGGAAGTTGCCGTGAATTCCCTCATTGCGCTGTGCCACCCGGACGGTATCATTTCCACCCACCCGTCCCTGATCCGGCGGGCGCGCCATCAGGGCCTGCTGACCATCCAGCGGGCGTTCATCCTGGACTCCCTTTCCCTGAACAACCTTTCCGGCCAGCTGGAACAAGGCAAGCCGGACTTTGTGGAGATCCTGCCCGGCATCATGCCCCGGGTCATCACCGAGATCAGCACCCGCACCCGGGTGCCGGTGATCGCGGGCGGGCTGCTGCGGGACAAGGCCGACGTCATGGCCGCCATGCGGGCCGGTGCCTCGGCGGTGTCCACCTCTGCCCCGGAGCTGTGGGACATCTGAACTCCGGAAAACACAAAAATGCCTGACCGCTGTCGTTGGCGGTCAGGCATTTTTTATGGAAAGCAGCAGCGTTACAGCTGGCTCTTCTTGACAAGATCTTTGGTGTACAGGGCGCGGGTGGCGTTGAGCACGGCAATGACCATGACGCCCACGTCGGCAAAGATGGCTGTCCACATGCTGGCCATACCGATGGCACCCAGCAGCAGGCAGGCAAACTTGACCGCCAGCGCGAACACGATGTTCTCGTACACGAT
>ERZ773216.2584-NODE-2584-length-17326-cov-6.144462_pt1 | contig 17326 bp, 16 predicted proteins | sample MGYA00511259_ERZ773216 | MGnify/ENA primary metagenome ERZ773216 (study PRJEB29015, sample SAMEA2737764) | human gut metagenome | biome: human gut; feature: human-associated habitat; material: faeces | place: China | collected 2012 ... | reverse complement strand
AGCGAGTCCAGATCATTTTCGACAGCATCGCTGAATTGCGCACGCTGCTGCGGCGTGCAACCCCATACCGCGAAATCATAATCACTGCGGGCGTGATGATCACCGCGGGCACGCGAACCGAATAATACCAGTTTCGGCACTCTACAACGGTGCGCTAACTGTTTTACCTGTTCAATTGTCTTATCCATCAGCGTCACCGTCCTTATTATTTTCATTATACCATACTTAAAGGAGAGATACACCATGAAAATCGGCTACATCCGCGTCAGCACCGAGGAGCAGAACACAGCTCGGCAGGAAGTCCTGCTGCGCGAGCTCGGCGTTGATGAGGTTTTCATCGACAAGGCGAGCGGCAAAAACGCAGACCGCCCGGAGCTCACTCGGATGATGGAATATGTCCGGCGCGGCGATACCGTGATTGTTGAGTCAATCAGCCGTTTCGCGAGAAACACGCGCGACCTGCTTGATCTCGTGGAACGGTTGACCGAGAAACAAGTAGAATTTGTCAGCCGCAAAGAGGCTATTGACACAACCACACCTACTGGCAAGTTTATGCTCACCGTGTTCGCCGCGGTTGCAGAGCTCGAGCGTGAGTATATTCTTCAGCGTCAGCGTGAGGGAATCGCGATTGCCAAAAAGCAAGGCAAGTACACCGGCCGCAAACCGATGCCTCTGCCGGACAACTTCGAGCGGGTGGTTGCCCGCTGGCGGGCAGGAGAAATCACCGCTGCGGAAGCCATGCGGCAGACAGGGCTGAAGCCGAACACATTTTACCGCAGGTGCTCCCAGACTTCTCTTGCGCTTAAACGCATCAAATCCATATAATGCGAATACGAGTAAGCGCTATAGAACGAGCGCAGACATTTCTGCCTGCGCTCGTCAGATGTTGTATTGGAATTTTACTGAATCAGCCATTGATAATCCTGCCGTCCATCAATCACGTATTCAACAAAAACTCGTTCGCCTTTAATTTGATAAATGAGTAGATACCATTTACCAAACACAATTTTGCGATACTTTTCTGTTACGAAAACACTCGAACGCAAGATTGGGTTTCGATATGGGAAGCTTTGCAGAGAATCTGCCGCTTTCCAGAAGTCAGCTGCCAATTGGCGTGCCAATCGTTCTTCTAACCGTGCCATGAATACCGCATGCTCAACCAGCTGCTGCGCTGCTCGCTTGGATACGATAACCTGGAATTTGTTTTCAAGCTCCGGCATGGCAGGTCTCCCGAATTGCCTGATCCATCATGGAAGCGACTTCATCCACCGAGTAGTCCGGTGCACCGTGTAAGCGATCTTCCTCAACAGCAAGCAGTTCCTCGCGTAGCTTTAGCATTTTTTCGCGTTTTGTAAATGAATTGATATCCATTACAACGAGATCACCTTCGCCGTTCTTGGTCAGATAAACCGGCTCTCCGGTGGATCTGCACAGCTCGGCAATATCATTGTAATTCTGACGAATACTTGCACTCGGCTTGATATTCATAAAAGCACCTCCATATAGTAATATCATAATTATATTATACTCTAATAGTGCTATGATGCAATAGCTGTTATCTCGAATCTCAGGATAAAATACCGCCGGGTCTCCCAAATACGGGGAACCCGGCGGCTGCATGTTACTGATTTACTTTTTCAGTTTTTACTTGCCCATCTCGCAGAAGCGCATGAGGATTGCTGCTACTTCTGCGCGGGTTGCGTTATTCTGCGGGTTCAGCTTGCCGTTCGAGCCGTTGACAATGCCGTTGGCAACCGCCCACTGCATTGCATCTGCTGCATAGGTGCTGACAGAGGCGGCATCGGAAAAGCTGTCGAGCTTACCGTCTGCCTTCGGAGAGTCGGCGTAGCGGTACATCATGGTAACGAGCTGCTCGCGGGTGATGTTGGCATTCGGGTTCGTACCATCGGACACGCCCTTAGCCTTTGCCCACTCCATGCCCTTCTCGTACCAGGTAGCGCCGCCGGTGGTATCCTCGCCTGCGTAGCGCGCGAGAACCGTCATCAGCATTGCACGGGTCGTGGTTGCGCTCGGCGCAAACTTGTCTGCACTCGTGCCGCTCATCAGACCCTTGGCGGAAACGTACTTGACCGCATCGTTGAACCAATCACCGGTCTTGACGTCAGAGTAAGACTTGCTCTCGGTCTGACCGCCGTTGTCTGCAACAAAGGTCGGGGTAACCGTTACCTTGCCCTCCGGCATAACGAAGGAGAACTTGCCGTCGGACTTCTTGGTGACGTCAACGGTGTTGCCCTTTGCGTCGGTGATCGTCAACTTGTCGAGCTTGTAGCCGTCCTTGGCCTTTACGGTAACAGTAACCGTGCTGCCCTTGGAAGCCGAGGTCTTGTCGATCGAAACTGAACCGTTATTCGACTTGGAAGCAGAAACCGTGGTGCTCGAGCCGGAGGACGAGCCGCCGCTGCTCGAATGATGCACGGTGAAGTTTGCGGTGATGGTGGTGTTGCCGTTGATGGTGAAGGTCTTCGTAGCGCCGCCCTCGACTGCCTCACCGTTTACCGTCCAGCCACTGAAGTCATAGCCGCTGTCTGCGGTCGCGGTGAGGGTGACAAGCGAATTCGCCTCCATCTGTGCGCCATTTTCCTTATCAGCAGTTACCGTGCCGTTTGCACCGGCAGAGTAGTTCAGCGTATAGAAGCTGTTGACCGGAATTTCAGCATAGGTTTCGGCGTTCTGGAACGTATAACCGTAATTCTCGGAATAAGAAGCCATATTCGGGTCATAGGTAAACAGAACCAGTGCCAGCTTGTGGCCTGCCTTGACCGTATAGTGGGTCGGCTGGAGATACAGAGTATAATCATAATACTGGCCGTCCTGCAGTTCAACCTTGTTTGCAGCAGAAGCGGAGTCAAAGCCTGCACCCGGGTTCGCAAGGTCCATCCAGCCCTGTGCGATTACCTTATAATTAGTTGTTTTCTGCTGATACTTGATTACTGCATAATCCTCGGCACCACTGCCAACCCAGTTGATCTTTCCGGTCTTTTGCTCGATGAAAGATCCCCAGCTATCCAGCGCTTCCGTCGAGAACTGAGTGTCCGACATGTCAACCAGCATTGCGCTCATCATCAGCGCATCGCGGCTGCCGCTGTCCGCGCTCATAACGGCAATATCAGAGTCGTCATTATTCGCGCGCTTAAGCGAATTCATAGCTTCCTCATGGTTAACACCACGCGGAGCAACTGCCCTCGTATTCTCATCAGAAGCTACAGCAGCCTGCTGAGTCAAATGCTGAATCGGAGTTGCCCTTACATGAACCTTAGTCGTGCCAACAATAACGGTGTCAGTATCCACATCCATCGTGTAAATAGCACGTGCCGAAGAAGATTCTGTATTCTGCAAGAAATCGGCAGTCCAATCCGCATCTTCGTCATATCTATAGCTGCTGTCAACAGTGGTTTCGCCATCGTCGCCGCAAGCAAGACGCAGGGTTTCGGTATTTCCATCCCAATCGCTAAGAGTAGTCCAACTGCCGTCCGTATTGTTCTGAACCGTAACAGCCGCCATGTTCTCAGCGCCGTTGTTCTGGTCATACAGATAATGGCTGAACCATTTGTTCAGAATACCGTTATAAGACTCTCCGTCAATCAGCAGAGAGGTCTTGTGCGAATCATAGTCCGGAGTAATATGCTGACCCTGATGAAGAATCAGTTTGACATTCTGTCCTGCATTCTTAAACGAATTATACATCAACTGGAACTGCTTGGTGCGAACGTTTGTATCGTTCAGACCATGAACAATCAGCGCCGGGCAATTAAAGTTGTTGTACTTCGAGGTAGATGCAGTGCCTGCCTTGCCATCATTGCCTGCGGTATAGTCACGGGTTGCCCAGTGCGTGCCGTAGTCACCATTCAGCGCAATCTGATCATTGTAAATACGGTTGAGATATGCCGGGTAAATATCCTTGATGGGTTTCCATTCTGTATCGTTTTGATACAAACCAGTGTTAATATAGCGCCCTGCACAATAGAACGCCAGATTATCACTATATGCTACACCGCCGGTGGCAATACCCTGCGAATTGGTGTACTCATACCAGCTTGCAATGCCTGCAACCGGAACGATAGTCTTAAGGCCCTTAACGCCGGTAGAAGCAACTGCGAAGTCAGTCGTACCGCCGTAGGAACGGCCGGTCATGGCAACATTGCCGTTCGACCAGTCAGCTTTAATTGCAATATTGCTGGTTCTGTCGGTATAAGCAGCACGGTCACCGGTCAGCCACTCGATAACGCACTTGAATGCGTCGGTCTCAACGTCAGCGCCGCAAGTCTCCAAGCCCTCAGAGCCGAGCGTGCCCAGACCGCCTACCTCAATCGCTGCATAGCCGCGAACGAGGAAATAATCGTACCAGTCAAGGTCCTCGTAATCGTAGAACGGGTATTTAGGAGAGCTTTCATATGGACTAAGATAGTACCACTCTTCTGCCTTTGCTTTCTTAGCAGTGTCCATGGTATTTGCCGTGCCTTGAGCCTCGCGTGCAGCAGGCTGCACATACAGATTGTCCAAGTTATATTTCTGATCGCCCTTGGTATAATCGATGCCGCGAGCCTTGCCGTTATCCGTGCAGCCGGTGATGTACGGACGTGCATCATAGATGGCCGCAGCCTTGTACTTGCCCTCAGCGGCAGCACGGGGAAGCTGCACCAGAGCCTTTACGAGATCGAGCTTGCCATCGCCGTCGGTGTCGTAGTTGGTCTCAACGTAAACCGAGTAGCGGATGATGTCGCTCTTATCGTTGCTGTAGCCGTCCTCGGTCGGAACGCCGCTCGTGTACGGAAAAATCGGCTGTGCCACACCGTCTACGAACAGCGGAGTGCCGTTCTTTACTGCATTGCGCAGGTTAACAGCTGCCGTGCTGTTTGCCATCGTGTACAGCTCTTCCAGCGAGCAGGCTGCGGAACCGTCGAACTTGTCATCTGCGATGCCAACGCTCTTCGCCATAGCGATGTAATCGCTGTCGCCGCTCGGGAACTGCGTTTTCTTCATGCCGCAATCCAGCAGAATGTACTTGACCGCATCCAGCTTGGTCAAGCCGCCGCTCTGTGCCGAAGCTTCGAGCGCCGCATAGGTCGATACCTGCTGTCCGTCATCGCCGCTGTTTGCATCAACAGCGCCCGCCTGACAGGTGAACGACAGGATCATGGAAAGCACCAGCGCGATGCTAGCCGCTCTCTTCTTCATGTGTACTCCCTCTTTCGTGGTAAATATAGGATTTCTACACCTGTCTTTATCATTCAAAGATGGATATTTTACCGTTCCTTCGAATTTTAATACAAATGCTTTTTAAGCATACTCGTTTACTATGAAAATGTCAAGGAATTTGGGACAGAACAGGTGAAAAATGTCTAAAAAATCCGTACACCTCATATAACCGCCGCTTCCAAATATTCGCTTTTCGCAACTAGAAACGGGCATTCATTCAATTTCCTCTGAGAAATGAATGAATGCCCGTTATAAGTATCTTATTTCAGTTCATGCGAAGCGCCAAACATTCCAATACGTCAATCATAGTGTATCTGAAAAGTCGAAAATTCATGTAACTGGCCACAAATACTGGTTCAAAGAAGCCAGCATCCGGAATACACACGCATAACTATCCGCGCACAACTGCTTTACAGCCTCCTCAGCCATCGCATAAGACATAATTTTAGGGTATTTCTGCAAATTCTTGAGTTTTGACTCCTTGTCAGAACTTAACTTCCGGTATTGCTGCAAACAGTATTCCGCAATTTTGCATTCTAACTTCACGTTTTCCGTGTTCAGCGCCCAGAAATTGATTTTTCCCAATAACTCATGACGAAAGTCCTCTGTCTTTTTGACATCAGCAAAAGTCCGACGCACCTTCGCAATATCCAACCGCAGCTCAGGTGAAATTCTGGGGCTATCCCATTCCTTAATAAAGTGATCATATACTCCGTTGAGTGTATCATTCAAGTTATTGTCGCACACAGCATATAACTCGAACGGTTCTTTCAGCAAACTTTTTCCTCCGAAATTGGATTTCCAATCAAACAACGGGGGCGGCATATAGCCTGTAATCAACCAAAATACTTCCCACGCAAAGCTATATTGCTCGACTGCATAGCGCTCACTCAGACTTTGCATGATTTCCGAAGCATTTTCGCCCGCATCCGTATCCAATATCTGCGCTGCTTTCAGCGTTTGAACAGCCTCGTTCCAGCCGCGAGGCTTTTTTTCATCACCATTGGCATATTTCTGCGCTTCGAATACAACAAACAATGCTCTCAAAGCCTCTCCAAGTGCCGTATCATGCAGCGGCTGATCGTATTTTCTCAGTTCCTCTTTTTTACTCGGCTCTGCAAAGCATTTTTCACATAAATGTGCCAGACTGACAAAATCCGCATCTGACAGATCAAGCTCATAAGCAAATTTCAGACTTCCTATCAAGCTATAAGGATCGAACAAATAATTATTTTCTGCGGCCTGTGCGCCCTGCCCGTGAAAAACCTTAATGATTGCCGCAAATAACGCGCAATCCTCTGCTGCCTTATCCGTACCAAACAGCTTCTTATTGGGCTTCAGCATCGCCTTGACCGAAGCCGTATCTGTTACATCATCACAGGACACCTTTCCGGACAGAACCATGAAAACAATAAACGGCTCTATCTGTTTCAGCAAGCGATTTTTACGTATCGCATTAAGCAAACGAGCTAATTTCCTAACTTCATCCCCTTTTTTCACAAAATTCTGTACGCAATCTTTTGAGTACATTTTTAGCTGATGAAGGATAGCATCCAACTCTATTTCGTCCTTATCAGATACCTCCATTTCCGCCATCCAATCACTCTTGTTATAATTTCGATCTTGATTTGCGTGCTCATCCAAATGGGCACGCAAAGCCTTTAGTTCCCAATGCGCATAATTGCGCCGCCGCATAGCCAATGCAAATTTGCGGTACTGGTAGACGGACTCCTGCCACGGCGACCGAAACCATTCTTTTTCCGGTGTTTCCACATTAGCGCTGCCTCTGAAGTATCCTATATCATCAAATAGAAACCCGTGATCGCAGATGGCGTAGATCAGCAGCTGGAACACATTCTGGAACTCCTCCATGGGCTCCCGACTGCCGTTCGGCCATATTTTCCGTTTGTTTGCCTGTTGCAGGTTTTCTAAATAATCGCAGCATTGATTTATCATACCGATGCGATGCTCGCTGAAAACCTCGTACCGATGCGCATAATGAAGTACTCGCTCGTAAAATCGTTCTGCCGCGATAAAGCCGTCCTCATCACTGGCACAGTAATCTGGTGCTGGATCAAACATCTACTCTTTCTCCTCAACTTTTCTGATTTTTCCGCATTTTTCTCGGTTATATTTCCGTTCTCCCGTCTGTCATAATTAGTACAAGGAGGAGATAAACCAATGGAAATTTTCACATCCAAAGCCGTTTTCGGCACTCTTATCACAAGATCCATTGCTGCCGGTCAGACCGACAACATCATTCCTCTCGGCTCCAGCGACTTGACCCGACGGTTCGAGAAGCACTTCATTAAGCTCATCGAGGCCGATGAAACTTTAATGTGGGATGCTGAGAACACGACTGCCTCGAACGGCTGTACCGTTCCGGGCTTCGCATTTTGGGCGGGCGTACAGGCCACCCAGATGGCCGGGTTTACGCACCGTCACCGCATTCTGGCGCTTGTTCGCCCTGACGGTTGCTGCGCGTACGCGATCCCTGTACCTAAACTCGAAGGCACGTTCAAGCTGCCCGACATTGAGCTGACCGCCGGTGAGCTTGATTCGTACCTCCGCATCGCCAACTCAATCACTCCGGCACCTGCCGAGTACACCGTTCAGTGCCCTCGCCCGGCGAAGGACGCCGTTAAGTCTAATCGCGGAGAATGGCGCGGCGAGGAGTTGAACTTCGAGGCCCTTGGTCAACTGCTTCAGCAGCATGCTGACTGGCTGTTTCCCGTCATTACCGCCGCACTAGACGTGCAGCTCCGCAGCTTCGCTCCGTGTGCAGAGGTGCCAATCTTTGCATACAATTTTACGATAAAAAAGCCGAATTTGCAAGCAGAGCAAGCAATTACTCGCGCATTCACAGCACTGAACCTTACGACCGAAGGCGCAGCCTGCAATTCCGCTCCACCCCAAATCACCGTGCTTGACAGCGGTGATCTCGCGGACTGGTCTGGCTGCCGCGACCGTTTGGTACTTCTACGAACCTCGACCGGAGCGCCGCTCAAGCCTTTATTCGATGCACTTGATGAATGCGAACGGCAGACGCGCTTCGGCGGTGTACTGCCGCGGCGACTGTCGACGGTGCCGATTGTCCGCAGCCGAACCATATTTGACCGCAGTGACACGGTCGATATCGAGCTTCCGTCATCTATCAATTCACTGACCAACTACGACCTCGACCTTCTGCGTATCGCCGCAGCCCATACTCTCACAAAGGCAAACGCCGCCGAGGTGTACCGCCGCTGGTACGGTCCTATGACCAGCCTCGCACGCTATCAGCTCGATCCTTTCGAAGTGTGGCGAGATGCTGTAGTGCGGGTTTTCCTGGAAGCCAACCTCCCCTCGCACGGCATGGCTTTCACCGCTGCCTATGACGGCCTCGAAACCGCACAGGCCTCTCAGCTTCGCGCCGAGGAGGAACGCGAGGAAACCCTGCGCAGGGCACTCGAACTGCTCGGTGATCAAAGCCGATATGAGGACGAAATCATCCCGAAGCCAGCGACCGCCGATGAGGCCACCCGGCTGCTCGACGAGGAGCGAGAGGCTGTTGCCTTTCGACATACGCCTACGAGAGGTCCCGAGAGTGGCAAGCACTTCATCATTTTTTCTAACGCCTCGCTGTTTCGACTTCTCAAGCGAGTCAACATGGATGAACTGTTGTTCGATACGTTCAAAAAACGCGCATCTGCATTGGCTATTTTAGTACGGCAATCATACGCTGTCAAGTTCGTCACAGTCCCGTTCAACGGATTTTGGATTGTGGACGAAAAGTTCTAAGTTTAGCTGGTTTTTAAGTTTTTACATATTTACAGGAGAAAATCTATATGCATATTTCTAGTAAAGAGTGTCTGGCGGAGGCACTGCAAAAGCTGGGGATCGCAAACCTGCGTCCCCAGCAGGAGGCCCCGATGGAGGCGATCCTGAACAATGAGGATGTCATCGTTCTGATGCCGACGTCCGGCGGCAAGTCGCTGCTCTACCAGCTTCCGGCCGTGATTGAGCACGGCAGCCTGACGCTCGTCATCTCGCCGCTCAAGGCGCTCCAGCTCGACCAGGTGGATGCGCTCCGCAGCAAAGGCATCCGCGCCGCTGTCCTCAACAGCGACCTATCTGCGGCTGAGCACAGCAGCGTGTTGGAGGATATGACGAGGCGCGGCGGTCTGCTCTACCTTGCGCCTGAGCAGCTCCAGAACATGGCTGTTGCTGATGCTTTGCGTACCGCCAATCTCACTCGTATTGCCGTCGATGAAGCGCACACTCTGCCGCAGGCCAAGGACGACTTCCGCAAGGCCTACGGCAAGGTCGGCAGCTTCATTCATTCGCTCCCGCACAGGCCGCAGGTCATTGCACTGACAGCTACCGCTACTCGCAACGATGTTTCCCGTATTCGCAAGTCGCTCGGCATTCCAAACGCCGAACGGTTCCGCACACCTCTGCGCCGCGACAACCTCCATTTATGCATCAAGAACATCGACAACAGCAAGATTCGCAAGGGTAAGCGCAAGCCATCGACCGAAAATGTGCTCTTCCAATCCGTCGAGCGGGAGCTGAGCAAGTGGGATGAAGATGGCGCCGTCATCATCTACTGCCCGACCGTGAAGCTCGTCAAGCGGCTGTGCAAGTGGCTCAAGGCACGCGACTACCCGGTCGGCAAGTACCACGGCAAGATGAAGCACGCAAAGCGCAAGGCGGCGCAGCAGGCGTTCATGCGCGGCAAAAAGCCGATCATGGTCGCGACCAATGCGTTCGGTCTCGGCATCGACAAGCCGGATGTACGTCTGGTGATCCATGCCGGTCTGCCGCTCTCCATGGACGGCTACGTGCAGGAGATCGGCCGCGCCGGCCGTGATGGAAAGAAATCCCGCTGTGTGCTGTTCTTCACCAAGGCTGATTTTGAACGCAATAAGCGTATATTATCTCATTCTGGAGGTAATAAGGCAATACGGCGTAAGCTGAAACGCCTGAACGCACTGCACGGTCTGGTCGACTCCAAGAAATGCCTGTGGCGTGTCATCGAGAAGTACTTCGGTGAAAAACCGCAGAAAAAATGCGAAAAATGCTGTCGCTGCCGTCAAAAATCCGTGTAATCATGACGCCCGTATATATATTATATAATTGGAAATACTATACAGCGCCTTATCCATACATCCAACCAAGTTAAAGGAGGAATACTCATGCCTAAAAACAATCCGAACTGCCCTCTCCCCGACATCCGCGAGGCGCGCATTGACCCGACCCTGCCGGTGAACGAGCGGCTGCGCCTGTTCGCCGCCGCCATCGGCGATCCGCACCGCTTCCGCGTCGGCGACACTGAGGTCGAGGTACTGTTTGACGACAGCGCGCCCAGCCTGCAAGCCTGCCTGACCGGCATGTGCAGACAGCTGCAATAGTGTCAAAAACCGGATAATATATCTTGAAACTTGCGGTACGCTGCGCGCTGTGGTACAATAAATGTGCAAACACAGTCATCAGCGTGCCGCCTATTTTTTGGAAGGAGGCACCCCAATGGCTCGAAAAAGTAAATATGAGCATTCATCCGCAAAATTATCCACAATCCTGTGGAAACCCGCACTCTATATTCGCCTCTCGCGTGAGGACGGCGACCGCGAAGAAAGCAACAGCATCGCCAGCCAGCGCGAGCTGCTGACCGAGTTCGTAGACACGCAGACCGACATGGCTGCGCCCCGGCTGTATACCGATGACGGCTGCACCGGCACCGACTTCGACCGGCCGGACTTTCAGCGCATGCTCAATGACCTGCGCGCCGGCATCGTCAACTGCGTGATTGTCAAGGATCTGTCCCGATTGGGCCGTAACTACGTCGGTGTCGGCGAGTATCTGGAACATGTTTTTCCCCTGCTGAACGTGCGCTTCATCTCGGTCAGCGACAACGTGGACAGCTTTGTTGACCCGCGTTCAATCAACAGTCTGATCGTACCGTTCAAGAACATTCTAAATGACGAATACGCCCGCGACATCTCCAACAAGGTTCGCGCATCACTTGATTTGAAGCGCCGACAAGGCAAATTTATCGGCTCGTTCGCGTCCTACGGCTACCGCAAAGACCCGAATGACCACAGCCGTCTGCTAATTGACGAAACAGCCGCTGCGATTGTACGCGACATTTTCGACTGGTTTATCAGCGGCACGAGCGTACTCGGCATCGCAAAGCGACTGAACGAACAGGGCGTCCCGAATCCATCCGCCTACAAACGGCAGCAGGGCATGAACTACCGCCATCCGACCTCGGACAAGCTAGACGATCTGTGGCCGGACAGCTCAGTGCGCCGTATCCTGCGCAATCCGCTGTACACCGGCACTATGGTGCAGGGCAAAAATCGCACGAAAAGCTACAAACTGCATGTTAGCGAGGCCGTTCCCGAGGAAGACTGGATCACCGTTGAGCAGACACATGAGGCCATCATCCCCATCGAACTGTTCGACAAGGCGCAGGCGCTTTTCGAGCGCGATACACGCACCGCGCCAACGCACAAGCAGGTCTACCTGTTCTCCGGTTTTCTTCGCTGCGCGGACTGCGGCAAGGCGATGAACCGCAAGACCATTTCACAGCCTTACCGCAACTATTATTACTATATCTGCTCGACGTTTAAGAAGCAGCACAGCGGCGCCTGCACGAAGCATACCATCCGCAGCGACCGTCTGGAGCAAGCCGTACTCGAAACGCTCCGCAGCCAGATTGCGCTGGCAGTCGAGATGGATGAGCTGATTGCCGAGATCAACCGCAGTGGCGCGCGCAGCCGTTCCGCAGACCATCTGCAGACCGAGCGGGCACAGCTTGAAACCGAGCGCGAGCGCATCGAGCAGATGAAGCTGTCCCTGTATCCGGACTGGAAAGCCGGAGACATCTCCCGCGAGGAATACCATCAGCTGAAGGAGCAGTTCGAGCAGCAGCAGGGCAAGCTCGATACACGCATCGCGGCTCTGCAAACGCGCATTGACGAGGCGCAGAACGGCGTAGATGAAACCAACTCGTTCCTGTCGCAGTTCATCAAATACCGCAATCTGCAAACGCTGACGCGCGAGGTCATTGTCGAACTGATCGACATGATTTACGTCCACGAGGGCGGCAAAATCACGATAAAATTCAAGTTTTCGGATGCCTATGCGGCAGCACAGGACTATATCCAAAAGCACGGAAAGACCGCATAGTCCTAAAACTCCATCTTCCCCCGCTGCTGCCGACACCCTTTCCGCACTGCTGGAGGATTTGGATGCCGAGCCGCGGGACTTTGACTGCATCGTCACCGGCGACCTCGGTCACATCGGTGCGGACCTGCTGCTGACGCTGCTGCGCGGCGACAGCATCGACCTGTCCCCGGTCTACTCGGACTGCGGCAGCCTGATTTTCGGCGACGAGCAGGACGCGCATGCAGGCGGCTCAGGCTGCGGCTGCTCAGCGGCAGTTCTCTGCGGACCGCTGCTGCGCGATATGCATCGCGGCAAAATCCACCGGCTGGTGTTTGCGGGCACGGGTGCGATGATGAGTCCGACCTCGGTGCAGCAGGGACAGCCGATTGCGGGTATCTGTCACGCCGTTGTACTGGAAAGGAGCGAAGCATGAACTATCTGAACGCTTTCTGGGTCGGCGGACTGATCTGTGCGCTGTGTCAGGTGCTGATTGACAAAACCAAGCTGACACCGGCGCGTGTGCTCGTTTCGCTGGTGGTGCTCGGTGTTATCCTGCAGGGGCTCGGCTGGTATCAGGCAGTCGTGGACTACGCAGGTGCAGGCGCGACTGTGCCGCTGCTCGGCTTCGGATACTCGCTGGCGAAAGGCGTCGCCAAAGCAGTTGCGGAGAACGGTCTGCTCGGCGTGTTCACCGGCGGCGTGACCGGTGCGGCAGGCGGTATTGCCGCCGCGATCGTGTTCGGCTGTCTGTTCGCGCTGCTGTCCAAACCGCAATCGAAGTCGTAAAAAATAACACTCCCGCTCGGAATCCACCTTCCGAACGGGAGCGTTTTTGCAGCCAATTCTTTCTTTATCCGATCACGCAGATCACGGTCATTACCATGGCGCATACCACCGCAGCCGCGCTGACAGTGCGTACCTTGCCTACCACGCCATCGGCCTGCTGCCGGTCTTCACTCAACAGCCATGCCGGTCGGAAATAGAACAAGATACCGAGAACGAACAATACGCCTATGCTGACCCAGTCATAGATTTGCATTTTCAATGCCCCATTTCTTCATTTCCGTAACCCAATACTCTCTCTTCATTTCTCTCTCCTGCTTCCGTCTACCGAAAGCTGCGGCACTAACCGACCGGCTGCAATCCGTCGGCATCTGCCGCTCGCGCACCTGCGTCTGTATACGCGGTGCGGACCTGCTCATCGCCTGTCTCTGCAGGTGATTCTTTTTTATCAGGTTGATATTATTTTATCACACCCTGCTGTAAATCTCAATGTTTCTGCGGCTTTACAAAACACTTTCTCCGATTTAACCAATTTCTTTTTGGTGTTTTTGGCAGGAACCCTTATTTTTTGTGCACTTTATCTGTATCTATCTCCTTGCTTTATTGCATATTTTCGAGTATACTAAGAAAACCGAACTTTATCCCGCAATCGGGAAGGAGGAACTTTTCCAAATGCTGTACTCCAAAAACAAAAAACGCGGCTTCACGCTCGTGGAGCTGATCGTCGTGCTGGTGATTCTTGCGATCCTCGCGGCACTGCTCATTCCGGCACTGACAGGATATATTGATAAGGCGAAAAAGGATCAGGTCATCGCGGAAACGCGAATGCTGCATGAGGCCGTGCAGACGGAGATGTCCGAACTATATGGTTCTGCAAATTGGAAACTTAATTCCGCCACCACACTTGCAAACAATACAGGCAAAGTAATTGGCAATAATCCTAATGGTTATGATTTGAAGGCCAACTACGATAAAATTGCAAAACTTTCCGAAGTACCTTGTCTGCAGGAAGGCGGTTCTGGACATTTTCTCGTTCTTATCAATAGCAAGGCACAAATCCACGCGATTATTTATCATTCCGACCGTGGCTACCTCGGTCTTTACTTTAGTGATACCAACCAATATAGTGCCTATAAAATCGGTGAAACCGCTGAAGGCGGTAAAATAAGCGATAACATGTTCCGTTCTTATTATAGTTCGGTTTATTATAATACCTCCGTTGATGCCGTGCCCGACTCCAACGGCAATTACAAAGACAACAGCTGTTATTTGTGGTCTTGTACTGGCATCCGCGGTATGCTGCACATCAGCGAACTTGTTCTCCCATCATCATAACAAAATCCCCGCCAATCGGCGGGGATTTCTTTTACCATATGATATTATGCCTCAAACCCATCAGGAAACACAACGGTCAGCACCCACTTGAATGCCTCTTCGCCGTAAACGGCGTGCGGCACCTTTGCGGGCATGACCAGCGTTTCGCCAGCCTTGACGATATGCGGCACACCGCCGACCGTAAAGCGTCCGGTGCCCTCGAGCACAGTTACCATTGCGTCGCCGGTGGAGTCGTGCATGCCGATCTCCTCGCCCTTGTCAAACGCGAACAGCGTAATGCTGACCGCCTTGTTCTGCGCCAGTGTCTTGCTGACCACCTGTCCCGACTGAACGGAAACCAGCTCGGCGAGCCTTACAACGCTCTCGTGGTCGATATTGCGGATGAACTTGTCCATAGCTTCTCCTCTTTCCTGTCGTTTGCTTTATGCGGACAGTATACCACGCCAAGCCGCCGATTTCTGTTGTCCGCACAACATTTACAGAAAAATCGAATTTTCCTTGCGCGCTTCAGTCTGGAATTGCTCGAGCATAGCCGTGTGCGACAGGAAATCCGGATCATCGAATTTCTTTGCACCGCTCGGGCAGTAGGTCGTGCAGGCGCAGCATTTAATACAGGTACCCGGAATATTAGACGGGTCGTTCGGGTCAATCGCACCCATCGGACAGATTTTCGCACACAGACCGCAGTGCTCGCACAGCACCATCGCCGTAGTTGGCTTGGCCTTGAGAAACTTTGCGGGCGTTTTGTCAGTCTTGAGCGGCGTGTAGTAGGCTGCCTGCGCGTCACCCGGTACCTTCGGCGGCTTGATTTCTCCCCCGCTTCTCAGCTTGAGCGCCGCATCCTGCGCCAGCATACGCAGCTCACCGAGGTCAGCCGCGTCCGGACGGCCTGCCGCCAGCTTGTCCGAGAATACATGCCGGCACAGAAAAGCGCCGCCTGCCGCCGGTTTGAAGTTGTTTTTTGTCAGCAGCTCGCACATTTCGGCAAGCGCGTTGTCATACGCTCTGCCGCCGTAGGTGACGAGCGCCACCGCCGGTGTACCCTCACCGTGCAGGCAGCGAGCAAAGTCCGGCGAAATCTTGTTCGGCAGCCGACCGGCATACACCGGACAGCCGAATACGACCAACTCATCCAGGGCAAACTGATACTCCTGCGCACGGTCAGACGGCGTGTTGAGTGATATGTACCGGGACTCTGCCTTAAACAGACGCGCCAGTTCATCCACCGTTGTTTCAACAACGGTCTTTGTGCTTCCTGCCGGACTGAAATACACACCCGTAACTTTTTTGATATCCATATTCTTTTCGCCCTCCGTCTTACGATTATTCTACAATTTCAATACGGAATACGTTGATCGTGTCCACATCGGGGCAGCAAAACACCGCCGTGCCGTCCTCTTGCCCGGGAAGATGACCGCCGTAACGCAGAATGTCGATGTATGGGAACGCAACGTGCATCGCCATCGGGCAAAGCTGCCCGCGCTCGGTGTCAAAGTCGAAGCTGTCGCCGATTTTGTGCCCGCGGTGACAGCCGTGCTTGCCTTTTCGATCGATCAGCGTAATTTTGATCTTGGGTCTGCTCATTTGCGCCACGGCTCCTCACCCTGATGCAGAATTTCCATCTGGCACAGACGCATCGCATTCAGCGCAGTATCGTGCGACTCCGGCGTGACGCACGCGGACAGTGCCGCGTCGATTACGATGTTTGCCTCCGGAAATGCTGCCTTACACAGCATGGCGTTGGAAATCACGCAAATGCCGGTGCATACGCCGACAAGCTCAATTTCCGTCGGCGGTTCCGGCAGCGCGCGGAGCATGTCCGGCAGGGCCACCGAGCCGAACGTCGGCTTGCGGATGATGCGGGACGCCGGAATGCCGTCCACAGCGGCAGCAATAGCATTGTCCAGTGCATGACCTTCCGTTCCTTCGATGCAGTGCGGCACCGGCAGATGACGCCCTTCGTTTGTCTCCATATAGTTCGGCTGGTGGGTGTCCAGCGTGACAAACAGGTTCTCACGCGGGGTATTTTTTGCCTTCTCTGCCACATAAGGCACGATAGCGCGCGCTTCAGCCGTACCGAGAGGGCCGCTGATAAAATCCTTCTGCATATCCACTACGATAAGAATTTTCATAAATTACGGTTCTCCTTTGTGTAGTGGTTATAGTATAGCATTGTTTGATGGGGGTTTCCATGCATTTTCATTTTTTAGCGAGTGCTAACCGGTGGATTGCCGCTTGCGAAGCGAGGTGAACTGCGCTGACGCCGCGCGGGCGCACAAGAGGGTAGACAACCTGCGGTTTTCCACCCTCTTATGAATCTCCCCTTTTCCCTTAGAAAGTCTGGCGTAGACCGGAGACCGGCGACCGCTGCGAAAATGGAAAACGGCAGTCGGGTTGCCGTTGCGTGTCTTCCCCCGCCTTTTCGCAGTTCACAGATAAATTACTGCTACGCATGCGGGTTCATCTACGCAGAGCGCGGCATAGCAGTGCCGCACAACTCTTTGGCACGTTATAACGCACTGCACCTGCGAATTTAAGTGTTCGGTGCCATTTATTTTCGCAGGTGCTGTCTATAATAACGTGCTCACGAATTGCGCAACACGGTCATGTTGCGCCTGCGAAAACTTTCCGGTCTGTGTAGCAGTAATGTATCTGACACTGCGAACAGGTTGCGAAAGACACTGTAGTAAAAATCCTCTGCCGTTCACCTTTTTCGAAGCCGTCACATGTCTGCAATCTGCGCCAGACTAACTAATAAGGGAAAGGTAGGAGTTCAAAGAGGAAGGGAAACCGCAGGTGTCCCTTCCTCTTTGTCCCTGCCGCGGACGCGGCAGTCTCC
>ERZ773216.2573-NODE-2573-length-17370-cov-3.896159_pt1 | contig 17370 bp, 18 predicted proteins | sample MGYA00511259_ERZ773216 | MGnify/ENA primary metagenome ERZ773216 (study PRJEB29015, sample SAMEA2737764) | human gut metagenome | biome: human gut; feature: human-associated habitat; material: faeces | place: China | collected 2012 ... | reverse complement strand
CCATAGCATGCGCGTACGCGGCCAAGCGTTGAGCGAACAAAGCAACATCGACGTTCACGGCCTTGTACGGGATTCCGGCATCAATGATATTCGCAAAGGTCTGGATGATGCCACGCAAGATGTAAACCGGCTGCTGCCGCCTATCCGGTGACGTTATCAATCCAACGGCAACGTTGACTCGCGTTGGATTAGCTTCACCGGCACACGCTCCACACCATGGTGAGGATGCCACGCAATCGCATCCAGTAGACATAGGGCAGCTTGACGCCCCAGCATTTCGTTGTTGTCATCAATAGAAGTAAGCAACGGATGCGCGTACGACACATAATCCGGACTGTTGTCGTGCCCGATAACCGCTACGTCTTGCGGCACGCGACATCCGCTACGTTCCAATTCCTCGATGCAGCCACGAGCCAACACATCGTTTTGGCATATCACTGCGTCGAATGCAGCACCGTCATTGAGCAGCAGACGGGCAGCGGCGCGCCCCCATTCCGCTTCCCATGAACCGAACCGCGCTTCGCCAACCAACTGTAATCCAGCATCATGCAAGGCCTTGAGCGCACCCCGCATCCGTTCATGTGCAACCGAGTACTCGGAGTCGCCAGCAATAATCGCAATACGAGTGCGCCCGCAGGAAAGAAGGTGGCGAACGGCCAAACACCCTGATTCCACATTGTCTTGTGCCACGGAACAATCATCGGGATCACGGGACGGGCCATAGGCGTAGACCACAGGTACCGGAGAATCCACGTAGTATGGCACCGGATCCGTACGCCTGCTGATAATCAACAGTCCCGACACTCCTTGCACCAACATTCGTTCAATACCACTGTGGAACAATGCCTCATTGCCTGACGCATTGAACAGCAGCGCTGCGGCTGAGCGCGCTTGAAACGCATTCTCCGCTCCAATAAGAATGGTCGGGGAAAAGACGCCTTTCATATCAACGCCAATGATGCCAACGCGAAAATCCTGCACGCCGTGAGAATCCCTGACGCTTAACCTTGCCATCGATGCCATAGCTTCTGCAGCGCTATAGCCCAACCTCTGCGCAGCATCAATCACTCGAATACGGGTTTTCTCGCTGACGTGAGGCTTTCCACGCAAGGCCTTGGACGCAGTGGACAGCGATACATTAGCCGCCGATGCCACTTCCTCCAAACGGACTGCGCCCACATTGAGCTCTTCCTCACCCTCTGACATATCGACTCCTCTGGCAAGGGCCTCAATGCCCCTAAATGATGCTGCAAACAGCCTTTAGTCTAATAGACTGCCACCTACGGCGCCCGCATCCGGTAAGCACACACAAAATATTGATATCAACTTGTTATATTGCACATAATCCGGATGCGGCTCCAATCAATTCCGGTTTATCTTAATCAATCCCGATCAATCAGAGCAGTGAGAGCCCAGAGGATGCTCACCACGTCGATGGCTTCCTGGAGGAAGGCTCCGACGACCACTGGAATGAGGTTGAACGCGGCGGCGATCATACCGATGGCGGCAAGCACAAGGCCCGCGATTACGGCTTGAAGCATCACGCGCTCGGTGCGGCGTGCAATGGCGATGGCGCGCGGCACGGCGGCGATATTGTCATTCATAATGACCACCTGAGCGCTTTCGGAAGCGGCGGTGGACGTGCCGTCGGTCATGGCCACGCCGATATCAGCGACAGCGAGCACCGGAGCATCGTTCACACCGTCGCCGACCATCATCGTGACGGTTTTACCGGCTCCTGTAGCGGCCTTGACTGCGGCTACCTTATCCTCCGGGAACAGTTCGGCGTGAACCTCGTCAATGCCGACTTCGCTGGCAATGATATTGGCGGAAGCCCGCTTGTCACCGGTAAGCATGGCGAGCTTGGTGACGCCCAACTCATGCAGTTTGGCGAGCGCTGCCTTGGCGTTGGCGCGCGGCACATCGCGCAGCACGATGCGCGCGATCAGCTGACCATCAACAGACACATACGACGCCATTTCGTCCGGCTGAAGCAGCCCAAATCGTGTGCGCAGGTCATCCTCAGACCGACTGGGGGCGGTCCGATCGACCGCCAAGAATCCTTCCTCCCCGGCGGCCGCGAAAGACAGCCGGCCAACGCGCACCGCATGTCCGTTCACCTCGCCGGAAACGCCTTTGCCGGCATCTTCATTGATATTCTTGATGACCGGATATTCGCGGCCGTGGCCGGGCCAGCTGGCCTCTGGTTCGGGGCAGAGACGCTGGCCGTCCTCGAACCGCTGGCGCAATCGGGCCATCGCCTCCGTTCCGGCCTTGGCGATGCCTTTGGATAGGATGTGCACCGAGTAGCTTTCCACCACGCCGGCCATCATCAGCACATGGTCTTCGTTGAGACGGGTTGCGGCACCGGGCAGCATCTCGACGCGCACGACCTGCGGCTGCTTGACGGTGAGCGTACCGGTCTTGTCGAAGAACACCTGCGTGACGCGGCCAAGGTTTTCCAGCACGTCCTGCGCTTTGATAAGCACGCCGGCTGCGGCGAGGCGTCCGGTTCCGGCGATGTACGCCACCGGTGCGGCGATGAGCAGCGGGCAGGGCGTGGCCAGCACCAGCACCTGGGCGAATCGCGTCGGCACCCCGGACATCGCCCATGCGATGCCGGCAATCATCAGCGAGAGCACGGTAAAGGGCACAGCCAAGCGGTCGGCGGTTTTTACCACGGCCGGGCGCGACTCCTGCGCGGAGGCCACGAGCTCGAGGATGCGCTGGTACTGCGAATCGGCGGCCACCTGGGTGGCACGCATGGTCAATGCAGTCGAGCCGTTCACCGCCCCGGACATCACACGGGCGCCGGCGAACACTTCACGCGGCACCGGCTCACCGTTGATATTGCTCAGGTCGAGCGTGGCCGTGCCGGACAGCAGCTCGCCGTCAACCGGCACAGTTTCGCCCGGCAACACCATGAGTACGTCGCCCAGCTGCACCTGCTCGACCGGCACCGTGTCGAAGCGGTGCGCGGCGGCGGCAGCCGATGCCAAGCCCACACGCCGGAAGCCATCGGACGAATCGCCCTTATCGGCAGCAAACCCACGCCCCACGCCAGGCAGGTTGACGACGTGCGCGGTTTGCGGCGCGGCCTCCATCAGCGCGGTCAGGCTGCGCTCGGCCTTGGCTTGAGCGTATTCCTCAATGGCCTCGCCGGACGTGATCATCAGCGTCACCGCCCAACTTGCCCAGTATTCGGCGACGGCCACGGTGGAGAGGATCGCGACCACGGCCAGCACATCAACCCCGACCTGCCCGTGGCGCAAATCGTCAATCATGCCGCGCACAGTGTCAATCACGATAATCAGCACCAATGCGATAACCAGCCACTGGCCGAAGCCCGGATTGCCAAGTACCGGAATCGCCATCGCATTGCCCCACGGACGCCAATCGCCCAGTAAAGCCAGCGGAATTGCGGCGATGACGACGACCGGAAGCATCGGCACAAGCTTGCAGATGTCGAGAATTTTGGTGAAGAATCTGATGAGTGCGCCCATCATTGCTCCTTACGCTCGTATACGGAGTCGATTGCGGTACGGCAAGCGTGGCCCGCGCAATCGGCGCTGCGGTCACGCCTTGTTAACCCACCGGCGGCTTTGCCTGGGGCTTCGCTTTGCTCGGCTCCCGCGCGACCTTCCGATACACGGCGTAAAGAAATGTTCAGTTTTGTATTGAATTATGCGCTTTGTTCGGAGCACCGCCCGAACTCAGTGCTTGACCTACCCTATCAACGAGCGTTGCGCGACATGCCGGATATCGAAACTACGTTGGCGGCATGGGCGCAGGGCACAATAGCGCATACGAAAGGCCCGTGGCAGGAGTTTGCTCACTGCCACGGGCCTTTGCTTGTCTGACACGGTGTTCAGCGGTTACCGCTCAACACCGTGTGACGTTGTCGAGTCGGCTTTACCACAGGCCGAATGGGTCGGAGAAGCCGCCGCCGTCACCGGTGCCGCCATCGCTGTTGCCATTGCCGTTACCGTTACCGTAACCGTTCTGGCCATTGCCATTCTGGTTGTTCTGCTTATTCTGGCTGTTGCCGTTGGAATCGGAGCTGGACGAACCGTTCACCGACGACTCCTCCTGATCGAGCGTCACGTCCACATCCATGGTCTTGCCGTCGCGCACGATGGTCAGCGTCACCTTGTCTCCCAAAGCCGCGGCACGAACGTAACCAAGCAGCGAGTAGTTGTTGTTCACCGCGTTGCCGTTGAAGGCCACGATGGTGTCGCCCTCCTTGAGGCCGGCCTTGTCGGCCGGGCCGCCGGAGACGACCGCGCTGCCAGTGGCGCTGGACTTGGTGATGGTCGCGCCGCCGCGGGTCACGCCGTCGGCTTCAACCGTGTCGGACTTGATGACCACGCCGAGGGCAACGTGCTTGACCTTGCCGTCCTTGATGATTTCGTCGGCCACACGCTTGACGAGGTTGGACGGGATGGCGAAGCCGATGCCGATCGAACCGGCGGAGTCGGATGAGGCGGCGGTCGAGGCGATGGACGAGTTGATACCGATCACCTGGCCGGCCGCGTTGAAGGTCGGGCCGCCGGAGTTGCCGGGGTTGATGGCCGCGTCGATCTGGACGGCGTTGGTGACGATCTCGTTGTTGTTATCGTCGGTCACGGTCACCGGGCGGTTCAGGGCGGAGACGATGCCGGTGGTGGCGGTGTCGTCGTAGCCGAGCGGGTTGCCGATGGCCATCACGTTCTCGCCGACGGCGAGCTTGTCGGAATCGGCGAATTTCACGGCCTTGAGGTCGCTCGGCGGGTTGTCGAGCTTGATGACCGCAAGATCGGTGGTGGTATCGGTGCCGACGAGCGTGGCGGAATACATGTTGCCGTTGGCAAGCGTCACCTGAATCTGCTGGGCGCCGGAGATCACGTGGTTGTTGGTGATGATGTGGCCTTCGGTGTCGATGATGGCGCCGGAGCCCTTGGCGGTGCCGTTGCTCAACGCGGTCTGGATGGAGACCACGGAGCCGGAGACATCGCTGGCGACGGTCTGCCAGTCGGGGGCTTCGCCGCTCTTGGCGGTGGCGGACCCGGAGCCGGACTTATTCGAGCTGACGTTGGACAGCGAATTGCTGGTCGGCAAGGTGATCAGGCCGCTGGTGAGGGCGCCGTAACCGAGGCCCAGGCAGAGGGCCGCAGCCAGAACGGCGGCGACCACGGCGATGAGGATGTTGCTCGCCGTCTTGGACATGCCCTGCTTGGCGGGGCCGGGCTGACCGGGCTGTCCCGGCTGGGTCGGACCTTGACCGTTCGGCGTACCGGTACCGGGAGTGCCGAAACCGAACAGACCGCCCTGCTGGGGCTGCTGGCCATTCTGGCCATTCTGACCGGACTGGCTGGCAAACGGGTTGCCGTTGTTCTGCTGCGGCTGCGTGGGCGGATTGAACGGATTGCCGTTGCCCTGCGGCTGCGGGTTATTGGTGTAGTAGGGATTGCGGTTGCCCTGCTGGCCCTGTAGGGTTTGCTGTGCAGGCTGACCGAACGGGAATTGCTGCGTGGGCTGGGCATTGCTGCCGGCCTGGCCGCCCTGCTGGCCCTGTGCCTGAGTCGGGGTCGGACCATAAGCGCCATATTCCGGGGCCGGACGATACAGCGGAGTTGTGGCCGAGGTCTGGCCTGCGGCCGGTGCTGCCGGAGAAGCCGGCGAGGAGGAGACCACCGTGCTCTCGCCCTTGGCGGAGGCGTAGTCCGGGATGGGCTCGGTGGCGGCAGTGTCGGTAGCGGCTTGCGTAGGCTGCTGATCGGCAGCGAGGGCGGCCGAGGAAACCGGGGCTTGCTGCTCGCTGGAATCGCTGGCGTTGCCGGCATCAACCGAGTCGCCACCCACAAACGGGTTCTTCGGCTCGGCGTTGCCGGTATCGGCAGTACTATTGGGGTTTTCGTTATTCCGCGGGGTCTGGTCGACGCCCTGCGGGTTAAATTCGTCAGCCATTGCTGCTCCTTTTCCTAAATTCCTATCGCGTCTGTTCGGCGGCTATTCGGGCACTTGCCCATTGCCACTTCTCGTGTGCTACCTCAGTAGTAAAGGCAGTCAATCTGGAGGTTTTCTGAACGTTGATTGAAAGTCTATGCGTAATCATCGCAGAGTCTTATGGGCATCTCGGCTTCGAGGGGCTGATTTCCTGTTTCGGGAACATCTACTTGCACTTCAAGGGGCTGTTCGCGCGGTCAATTCCGAGTATCAAGGGCCCTCATTTAACGCCATTCCGCCATTTTTGCAGCCGGCCTACTTGACCGGGAGCCCCTTGAAGCGGAAGTAGACGTTCGGGAGCGGCGAAATCCGCCCCTCGAAACCGAGTTCTTCACAATTTCCGGCCCTTTTCTGGCCCTTCTGCCTAAAGTGAACATATGACGATCAGCCTTCTTGAACATCCGTTGGGCGCACAGCCCGGACAGCCCGGCGACCGCAGCGCCTTCCATTTCGAAACGATCACCCGCCTGCCATCCACGGCCAGCGGGCTTGGGCGAGACGGTGCCCGATACGGCCGCACCGGCATCATTCACACGCCCCACGGCGATATTCGCACGCCTGCCTTCGTGCCGGTGGGCACGCAAGCCGCGATGAAGGCCGTGTTGCCCGAGCAGATGAAGGATCTAGGCGCACAGTGCCTGCTGGCCAACGCCTTCCACCTGTTCGAGCGCCCGGGCGAGGACGTGCTGGACGCGGCCGGCGGCTTGGCGCGTTTCATGAACTGGGATGGGCCCACGTTCACCGATTCTGGCGGTTTCCAAGTGATGTCGCTGGGCGTCGGCTTCAAGAAGACGCTGGCAATGGACGTGACCGGCATGAAGTCGGACGACATCATCGCCAAGGGCAAGGAGCGCATGGCCTGGGTGGATGAGGACGGCGTGACGTTCAAGTCGCCTTTGAATGGTGACGCACATCGTTTCTCCGCTGAGATTTCGATGGGCATCCAGCACAAAATCGGCGCGGACATCATGTTCGCGTTCGATGAACTCACCACGCTGATGAACACCCGCTCCTACCAGGAGGATTCGGTGGAGCGCACGTTCCGCTGGGCCCGTCGCTGCGTGGACGAGCACCAGCGGCTGACGGCGGAACGCCTGGGCAGGCCGTATCAGGCGCTGTATGGCGTGGTGCAGGGCGCGAATTACGAGGATCTGCGCCGGCGCGCGGCTTCGCAGATCGCGTCGCTGGACTTCGACGGCGTGGGCATTGGCGGCGCGATCGAGAAACGCATCATCGGCGACACTTGCGCCTGGATCTGCGACGCGATGCCGGAGAGCCGGCCGCGCCATGTGCTGGGCATCGCCTCCGTGGACGATATCTTCGCGTGCGTGGAGAACGGCGGCGACACCTTCGACTGCGTGGCCCCCGCGCGCTGCGCCCGCAACGGCGCGATCTACACGCGCGCCGGCCGGTACAACATCAAGCGCGCCCAGCACAAGTTCGATTTCGGGCCGCTGGAGGAAGGGTGCGACTGCTACACTTGCCAGCATTATTCGCGCGCGTACGTCGACCACCTGCTGCGCGCCCGCGAGTTCAACGGGTTTACGTTGGCCACGATCCATAACGAGCATTTCTTCGTGAAGCTGCTGGACGACATCCGCGCCTCGATCGACGGCGGATACTTTGATGAGTTCCGCGACGAAGCGTTGGCCCACTTCTACGGCAACGGCGAGCGCCGGCCAGGGTTGTGAGTTTTTCTCCTTCGTTGCGGCTTGTGCCGAACTTCTCTCTGCTCCCCTCGCTGAGGCTGAGACGTTAAGCAAACAGCCCAGTGGGCTGTTTGTAGTCGAAGGTGAGACGATAGTCGAACCAGCAGGTTGCAGGCAAGGCCCGTCCTTAATTGCGGACGAGCTGTCACGAAGTGACTGAGGGGAGTGCCGCCACCCTCAAAGATCACGGCGCCCGCAGGGGACCCACAAGCGATATATCCCTGCCTCCCATGCGACACGCCGAAGATTGCATGATTACCCAGCCGGGTGTAAGTTAGTCGATTGTCTGCGAGTGTGGCGGAATGGTAGACGCGCTGTCTTCAGGTGGCAGTGAGTGTATGCTCGTGGGGGTTCAACTCCCCCCACTCGCACGCAGGGAGAAACCCCGGAAAACGTTGAAATACCAACGTTCCGGGGTTTTCTCATATCCAACGGCCTAGCTGAAATCCAACGGAAAATCCAGCAATCTAAAAACAACACCGCTGAACTCCACTGAGCTTCAGAGACTTATCACGCGATTTTTGACATGGTTTCGTCCATCCTTGCGGCCAGTTCGTCCAGATCGTCGTCGAACAGGTCGGCGTAGGTGTCCAACGTCATAGCCGCCGAAGAATGGCCCAGCATCCTTTGCACGGCCTTCACGTTCGCACCGCTGTGAACGGCTATGGAGGCCGCTGTGTGACGTAGGTCATGGCACGTCAGCTTGGGCACGCCGCTGGTCTCGACCGCCGTTTTGTACCAGCAGCGGTGATTCTTGCCAAGCGACTGGGGAGCGACATAGCCACCATGCTCTCCCTCAAAAAGCAGATCGGTTGGCTTCTTGCCCTTGACCTGTTCGCGCAGCGCGTCACGGACGAGTTGCGGCATGGGTACGTCCCTCGCCTTGTTGCTTTTCGGCGTGCCCTGCTCGAAGGTCGTGCCCACTTTGGTGACGCCCTTGGAGACATGCAGCCGGTTACGCTTGAAATCCACGTCCCGCACCGTCAACGCGGTTGCCTCGCCCCAACGCAGTCCGCATAGGCCCAATACGAGTATCAACGGCCTGTATGCGCCGCTAGCATCCGCAAGGGCCAATAGTTGCCCCGGCGTGAGGTATTGGCGCGGCTTGCGGCTTTTCTTCGGGAGTTGTATGTCAGTCACCGGCGCACGGACTATGCGCCCGTCCTTCACCGCCGTGTCATAGATGCCCTTGAGTATGCCGAACGCACGGATAACCACCGTGGCAGATCGCGCCTTCGCCAGTTCGTTCACCCAGTCCTGTACTTCGGAGTGGGTTATCTTGGATAGCTGCCGTTCTCCCCATTTCGGCTTCACATGGACGCGCCATGCGGTTTCGATGCTGTGATGGTGCGACGGCTTCCACACGCTCTCATGCGCGGCCACCCATTCGTCGCCGAGCTTGGATATGAGGGCGCGCCCGCCTTGCGGGTCTACATAGCTGCCGTCGTTCATGGCTATGGTGACGTTGCGCGCCGCCCAGTCCTGAGCGTCTATCTTGCGACGGAACCCGCTCTTTTCCTTGGTCACGTGGTTGGGGTCACGGTAGTGGACACGCCAGCGGGTTTCACCGGACTTCAGCGAATACTTCTCATAGGAAACCATGCGTTAGTCCTCATCGGCGTTCAAGGCATCGGTCATGGCCTGCAATTGTTCCGGCGTGAGATTTGCGAACACTCGCGCCGCATACTGCATCGGGGTTTCGGTCACGTTTTCGTCGCTCGGCTTGATGTCGTCTATTGTCGGCTTGGCCCGTTCGCGGAATTGCGCGCGCCTAGACATCATGGCGTCCATCGTTTCCGGTCTGGCGGACGGCAGGGGATGTTCTCCCAGCGCCCATCGCCATATTCGATTGCAGGTGATCTCACCGGCATGTCCCGTAACGTGTGCCTTCACGTCACATGATCCGCTATTAGGCAGGAGCAGTGTGAGCGGACTCACGCCGAACACAATCGCAAAGGCCATGAGGTCGTCAACATCCACGCGCCGTTTGCCATTCTCTGCATCGCGAATCGCTACTGGAGTCATAGATCTACCAACAGTAGCTAGCCGCTCTGAAAGTTCTTTGTACTGCATGGAACCGCGCAGTCTTTTGATATTTGCGGCCACTTGCTCTCCAGTGGCCTCTATTGGGTTAGTAATCCTAGGCATGAGTCAATCATATTGACATTAAACAGCAATGGAAATTCTTTAATCACATCGGCGTGTCTTTATTGACAACCACTAATAGATGACGCCATAATGCAATCACTGCAATTAAATATCAATGAATGCAATATGGAGGTAATCATGACGGCAACCCATCTCCCCGCCATCACGGACGGCGACGTGTGGCTTACACGCAAGGAGGCCGCAGCGTATGCGAAGACCACCACCGGCACGCTCGCCACGCTCGGATACGCGCATAAGGGGCCGCGCTTCTTCAAGCCCAGCCCTCGCAAGGTGCTGTACAAGAAAAGCGATCTTGACGCTTGGCTCATGGGAACGGCGGTGAACGCATGAGCGGCATTGTTTTCACCGAAGAGCAGTTGGAGCAGGCGCGTTCGATTCCGCGCAAGAGCATGGATACGGTGGTGGCTTCGGCCACGGACACCCCCGTCTCCTACTGGCGCGAACTGCGTTTGAACGGCATGGGCCCCGAATACGAAACCAATGTCAGCGGCAAGGTGTTCTACCACCGTGATTCCGTATTGCACTACATCCACCAGCACATGAAACGGGAGGCATAGCCATGTTGAGAATCATCGCCGTGGCGCTCGCCATAGCCGCCTGGCAGCTGACCGGGCTTGAGGAATGGGCTTGGGCCTACACATGCGGCCTGCTGGCCCTGCTGCTCATCGTCTTGGAATACAAGGGAGCGCCCGCCCCGCAAGTAAAGGCAGGCGCTCAAAGAAAGGAGGTTGCCGGAGATGGAACCAACCGAACCCGACGTGTCCAGTCTAAACCAGTCCCCGCGCGACTTCCAAGCCATATCCGCCTATCTGAGGGCGGTTGCCGACTACCGGCGTTACCTGAACTTCCTGCGTTGGATGCAGGACAACGATCTGGAGCCAACCGGCTTCTACAAGGGGGACGGCGTGCCGCGCGACTTGAGCGGCCATCCGTTCGAGCCGTTGGACTGGAAAGGAGTTAGCAGGTTATGAGCGTCATGACGAAGCGAAAGCCCATGCCGAGCATGGAGAGTATGAGAGCCGACCGGGACGCCGACGAACTCGTGCGGCATATCTCGGAACTGGAAGGGTGGGGCGTGAAACTGGAGAAGGGCAAGACCGAGTACCACGGGTTGCGCTCGATAGCGGACTTCCACACCAAGCGGCTCAAACAGGTCGATTACCTTTACGCGGGACTGGGCGCGATCCTGTTCAGCGGGCCTAACGACGTGGGCAAGTCGTCGGTCGTGGAACAGCTCGCCGCCCGCGTGCTGCTCGGCACCACCGAGGGAGTATGGGCGGGCCAGCCTTACGGTGTGCTGTTCATCATGAGCGAGGAAGACCCCGGCATGGTCAAGCAGGCCATGCAGGCGCACGGCGTGAGCCTGAACGTCATGCGGCAGCGCCTGTTCACCTATGTGACCAACGACAACGAGAACGTGAGCTCAAGCGACTACGACACCGTGGACCTGCCCGCCGACGTGCCCATGCTCCAACGCCTGTGCGAGCAGAACGATATCCGTATGGTGGTGTTCGACGCGCTCGCCGACTGTATGCCCGGCGTGAACCTGTACGCCTTGGATGAGGTGAACAAGGTGTTCAAGCCGCTTAACAAGTGGGGGGCCGAGGACGACATGCTGATCGTGGGAGTCCACCACAACAACAAGAGCCTTGACGGCAGCGCCAAGCAGGCCGTGGGCGGTTCCGCCGCGTTCACCAACAAGCCGCGTATCGTCGTGAGCCTCGATCAGGCCAAGGACGGCACCCGTGTAATGCAGTTGGTGAAGGTCAAGGGCCGTTCGGATAAGCCCAGCTACACGTATGAGTTCGAGACCCGCTTTGTGGACACCGACGACGGAGACCATAAGCCGGTCGGCATCGTCACGAGGATAAGCCCGACCGACAAGACCGTGGACGACGTGCGCAGCGAGAAGGCATTACCAAAATCAGCGGACTCGAAGCGCACGGAACGTGGCGAAGTGATCGACTGGCTGACCGACTACCTAGCCGAGCATCACGGTACGAAGTTCTCCCAACTGTCTTCCGACGCCGAGAAGGCCGGTTACACGGACAAGCAATTGCGCAAGGCCAGGGAGCGGCACCCCGGACTCATATCCTCGGTACCCGACCCGAACCACACCGGCGCTGGACGCGGCTACATCTGGGACATAGCCCATAAAGCCGGTTAGTACCCCAGCCCCCATTACTCAATTGGGGTACTAATGGGGTACAAATCGTTAGCCCTACTGCCGCAACGGTTTTGAATACTACCCCATTACTACCCCCTACCAGACAAGGCATAAAGGGGTAGTAATGCCGACAACCCCTATTGCTCCTATCGGCACTAATACGGCACTAATCGTTAGCCATACTGCCGCAACGGTTTTGATTACTGCCGCGATTAGTGCCGACAGAAGCAATAAGACCAGACGGCAGTAATAAGCCAAGCCAACCGCATGATTACTCGCCACCACAGCAATAAAGCACATGGCGACTAATAAAGCCAAGGAAGCAACCATGAATGACATTCACGCCAAGAAGACCGCCCGGCCATTCACGCTCACCGTTCACGAGGTACGCCGTCAGCTCACCCCGACTTCCGCCGTCACCCTGTGCGGGCGGACGGTGGAGTTCGGGCCCGCTCAGATAGCCGTATGCGATACGGCGCGGCGGGCGGGAACCTACACGAAGGTCTCGTGCCCGCTGTGCGAGGCCGCAAGGTTCATCGACTCACTGCACATCAAAGGCACATGGATACAGCCCGCGTTCATCGGAGGCGACGCATGGTGAACATCGGCCCCCAATGGAAAGGCGACTTGAGCGCGCATTTCATCGCGGACGTGAGCCAGCCCCGCCATGAGGCCAAGGCGCTCGCCGCCCGGCTGATACGCGCCACCGCATACGCCATGAAGGGCGGTGCCAAGGATGTGAGCTTCAGGGTTCCCGCAGACCCGCTCATAGCGTCCGTCCAATCGGCAAGCCTGTTGCGGCTCGCGCAGGAGCTCCAGCCCGAGACCCTGCATATAGACCCGAAGTGGGAGAAGCCCGACAACAGGCCACGACCACGCGGAAGGGGGAGGCCATGACCTAGCCATAGTCGAACCCGCTTCGCCTGTATCCCATCTGTCACACGCTCCGATTGTTGCGGCAGCCGGAACGCGGGGATACATGCGGGAGAATCAAACGCCCGATTGCCTTCATGGCGTCAAACCGCAGGCAGTGAAGCAACCAGCCAGTTCAAGAAATGAAAAAACAGGCGTCCCGGCGCTACCAACACCGGGACACCCCTAAACGAATGGTTCCGGGCGTCGGTACCGCCCGGAACCGAGAAAGGAATCAATATGAACGATAATCCCGACACCAACACTAGCAGCGATACGAACGAGCCACCGAAGCCCAAACTCATGCTCGACCATACGCCCGGTTTCGTGCATGAGGAGCATACAGACCAAGGCGATATCGTGCTGTTCAGATCGACCCAGCCCGACTTCAGGCTGGACTTCCAAGCCGACATCTCATGGTTCACGGAAGGCGACCCACAGACCGCGCTCAGCTTCTACATGGAACCGTCAGGCAACAACTACTGGCAGTTCACCGACCCCGACCAGCCAAGCGATCTGGCGAACCATTGCGGGGAACTCGAACGCTGGCTGGACGACATCGGCGCGGTATGCGAATACCTGCAACGCCGCTACCCGGAATTGCCGGTGTTGGAATGCTGACCCGCATACCCGCCGCATACCGGCATCGCATCAGAAGAATGGAGGAACACATGACAGGCAGAAGGAAACGCGGCAAACCCTACAGGGGCACGTCGCCGTTCATCGAAGCCTACGAGAAAGCAAAGGAGAACCAATGCCGAGAAACAAACACGGCAAGCCCGCAAGCCTCGAAGACCGGTACCTATCGGAACTCGGGCAAGGCGGGGAGCGTGACGACATGCTCCAGGCATTGTGCCGGATAGCCGACCAACTGAAACGATCGAACGACATAAGGGAGCCCAAGCATGAACCCAAGTGACCCCGAGCCGGAACCCTACCGGAATCTGAGCCGCCGCCAGCTCATCGACCGGATACAGTCACTCACCATCGAATCGGCCAAGCACCGGCGCGGCAAACGCTACTGGAAGAACTACGCGCAACAACTGGAGAACAAACTCGACAACGTGTAGAATAACCGGTAGCACACAGTATGCAGAAAGCAGCCGGAAGGCGCAACACAAGCGTTCCTTCCGGCTGCTTTTCCTTTTGGCCGCAGGAACACGAGACCGAAAGGAAACATCATGGCAGCAGCGACCGCATTGCCCGGCTTCGGCAGCGTCAGCAGCGCACCGGCCAAACAGATCATCCCCGACGCGGGAGTATTCGCCCAGACCACCATCGCGGGCAGCGTGCAGGGCGACAGCCCCAGCCTCTACGTGCCCTACATCAGCACCCGCGCCGCCGCGAGCATCGTCGCCGAGGGCGCGGCCATCAACGAGTCGGACACCAAGCCACTCGAACTCGCCATCCGCACGCAGAAGGTGGCCGTGCTCAACGTGTTCTCCAACGAATCCGGCGCGCAGAGCGCCGCCTCCAACGGCAACGTCGGCGGCTCCGGCATCGACGTGGTGGGAATGCTCACGGACGGCATGAAGAAGACCATCATCGACAAGGCCAACGCGATCCTGTGGCAGAACCCCGCGCCCACGGAAGGCAAGCCCGAGACCGCGCCCACCGGCCTGTTCAACTACCCCGGCATCATCCAGGGCGGCAACATCACCAACACGCTCGACCCCATCGTGGACGCCATCGCCTCGATCAGCACCAACGGCGGCGCACCCACCGGACTCGTCATGAACTACGGCGTATGGGCCTACCTGCTCAAACTCCGCGACGCCGAAGGACGGCTCATCATCAGCCCCGACGTGGCCAACACACCCACCCCCGCATTGTTCGGCCTGCCCGTCCACCTCGACGGCATGGCCCCGGACGGCAAAATCCTCGTCAACAGCATAGGCGACGTGTACAGCGCCACCGGGGACATCAACATCGCCCGCACCGACGACCGGTACTTCGAGCGCGACAGCTTCGGCGTGCGCCTCACCTTCCGCTTCGGCTGGGGCGTCCCATACCCAGACCACCTCGCCGTCATCACCGTCAACAAGAAGTAAGGAACCCGCCATGACCAACAACGACTTCGACACGATCATGCACACGCCCGACGACTGCAAGGGCGACACCATGACCGCCAAACTCAACCGAGCCAAACTATTCAACTCACTCGCCAGCCAAAGCGAACTCATCCGACTCGAAGCGCTCTGCCACATCGCCGACAGCCTCGACCTCATCGCCGCCGAACACCGGGAACAAGAATGACGCCAAGACTCGAAGCCATCCAACAACACACCACCAAGCCAACCGGCAAACCATCGGGAAGACCAAAAACACCGATACGGAAAGCCCAACCATACCGCAACAGCACAAGCCGCGCCGACTGGCCCAACTAAACCACCTCGCATGGGGTGGGGGACTACCCTCCCCCTCCCATGCAAGGCTCCCCACAGAACACCCAGCGCCCGCATCCCCCCGCAACCCGGTAACGGACTTTCCGCGTGCATCGCCACGGTCCGCTATCGTCCCTGAAACCGGCTTTTCGCCCTGTTTCCGAGCGGAACGTCAAGCCACCGAGAACGGCCCCGTGCAGGCGATTCGCCCATGTCACGAAATTCAACGGGAAGCGGCCCGCCCTCGTCCGGTCGTATGATCGAACCGGTGGCGGAATGGTTCCGCCGCTGAATTGGATGAGACGAAGCACCCCGATTGACACCCCTCATGGTGACATTCGAGGCGCTTTCGTCATATACGGGCCTTACCGGGGCCCGACAAACTTCATAATCCAACGAAAATCCAACATCTTGCACCTGAAACCGTTGAAAATCATTGATTTGTAATGACCTAGAATCGTTGGAGTTTCAACGAAAACGGCTTGATTGCAACATGTCCCCAAGGGTTCAACTCCCCCACTCGCACCAGCAACTAAAGGGCTGGAATCGGAAGGTTCCAGCCCTTTTGCTTTGTCCGGGCAAGCGCCGTTTTTCAAGTTGCGATGGCCTTGAGGGGGGCTTAGGACTTGAGACTTATGGCCCAACTTTCGTGGCGGAAAATGTCCCGGTACCTGCATCAATCGTTTGACGTTCAAGCCAGGCCAGAATCCGCTGTCCCGGTTCGCGATTTCGGGCGATCTTTGCAAACCGGGACAATTTTTGTTGCCCCGGTATAAATGTCAATCGATTTATGCGAAAACCGGGACAACGTGCCAATTCCAGAATCGGCCTTATTCCGCCGATTCCGTCTGCCAGACGATATGAGTTGAGGAAACCGGAGTGTCCCGGTTCACGAAAACAAGCCGAAATCGCCGACCGGGACAGCGGATTCTGCCCCGGTCGACAGGTCAAACGATTGACATATGAACCGGGACAAATACAGATCAGAGAGAAGCCCATGAAGTAGATTTAACTTTCCTCAACTTTCCGTCCGCCATAAACTAGCATTACATAGCATCATGAACCGAGACGAAATCAACGAAGCATTTGGAGTCACCGACGACCAGCTCGACCGAATGGCCGAGCCGTACGAATCCGACAATTGGCAGGGCGGTGTCGGGAGCATCATTCGCAGCAATCCGAAATCAGGAACCAGCACAAGTCGGACCCCAGCAGACACGCATAATACGAGTTCACAGACTTAGCGATGCATTCCGCAACCGTACCACCGAATACCACACCACGGAAGAACTGTAAGCATTACGAAATCAACCTTGATTATTGCGCGGGCCTATACTAGGTTACGGCAGCGTAAGTTAGTGGCCGGGAGAGCGTCGCCGGCCATAGCGAGGTGATCGGTATGAGCGTTTCCATCAACACGCCATCTGGACGAACCATGGCTTCCGCCGCAACAGTTGTGTCTTCCACAACCGCGAGTCAAAATCCAGCGCAAGCACCAGCCCCACCGCACTGGATCGCGCATCAGCTCAGTACAGGGGCCGCGCAATCGCGCTATCGCCAAGCCAAGGCGCGTTGAAGGCGATCAAGCGCCAGATCGTCCCCGTTGATGCATTCGGCAATCGCAAGCCGCGACTGCGCGGATGGCTGCACGTCGTGCTGTGCGGCATCGATTATTCGAACATCTTCCTCATCATCGCCGGCGCGGTATGCTTTGCGCTACGCAAGCCGAACCCCGTCCCCGGCTGGTTCGAGTTTCACGAGGTGTTTCACTTGGGCACGGTCATCGGGTATGCCTGCCACGTCGTGGCGATTTATCTGATTGTCTGCGCGCTGTAGGTTCGCTCGCCCAGCACCGAGGCGGGCCTTCATACGTTACGAGATAGGTCCTTGACCAGCCAGCCGTGACGACCGCCTTCATAGACCTCGTCAGTGAGCCGGTAGCCGCGCTGTTCGTAGAACTTGTAGTGGTCGTTTTCCGAGTGCACGGCAGCCATGGTTCCGCCGGCTTACGCGATGCGGCGTTCGGCGTCGGACAGCAGCCGCG
>ERZ773216.2570-NODE-2570-length-17383-cov-27.900162_pt1 | contig 17383 bp, 8 predicted proteins | sample MGYA00511259_ERZ773216 | MGnify/ENA primary metagenome ERZ773216 (study PRJEB29015, sample SAMEA2737764) | human gut metagenome | biome: human gut; feature: human-associated habitat; material: faeces | place: China | collected 2012 ... | reverse complement strand
AAGTCCTCAAGGGCTGGTTTGGCGTGATGGGCTATACACTCTCGGCATTTGCGCGGGGGCTGGATCAGACCCCTGTTGCCAAACAAAATGCGCATACCGCCATCAAGAGCGTTGGCAACAGTGCTACAACGCCGCGCGATCTGACCACAGATGAGGATGTATGGCTGATGTTGGTGCTGCTCTCCGAAAGCGTTGCCATGCGTATGCGCGACCTCGGCAGCAAGTGCAATGTAGTGGAGATTTATGTGCGGGACAATGAACTGTCCGGCTTTACGCGCCGTCGAAAGCTGGACAACCCCACCAATGTAAGTATTGAAATTGCCCGTATTGCCTTTGATTTGTTCAAGCGCAATTATTCGTGGCCGAAGCCCCTGCGCGGCATCGGTGTGCGCGGTGCTGACCTGTGCCCAGCAGACTGCGCAGTGCAATTAGGCTTTTTCTCCAATGAGGAAAAGCTCGAGAAGCTGGAGCACATCGATAAAGCCGTGGACACCCTGCGCCAGCGATACGGTTACCGCAGTGTACAGCGGGCGTTAGTGTACACGGACCCCGTTTTGGGCGGCATCAACGCCTACGACGACCACAACATCCACCCGGTCGGGTATTTTCATACGGCATAGGCATAGGAGGCATCGTAAATGGTTCAACGAGAAAAGCGCTATGTGGAAGTCGATGTGCGCTTCAGCACCGAGGGACGATTGCGACCTCTGCAGATTATTTTTGATAAAGGGCAGGTCTACAAAATCGACAAGATCAAGGACATCTGCCGCCGCGCCGCCGATGTGGGCGGCGTTGGGGACCGGTATACCTGTATGATTCAAGGTAAAGAGCGCGAGTTGTGGTTTGAAGATGGACGATGGTTTGTGGCGGCGAAGGTGACGAACAAGCAAGCGCCCTCGTCTGACGCATAAGGAGCCGGACACTTTATATTTATTTTTCCCGCTGTATCACACGATACAGCGGTATTTTTATTGTCAAAAAGGAGTTTTTTACATGGCAAACGAGAACAAAATCCGAATTCTGTATGTTCAGCCGGGCAAATATCCGGAGGAGCGGTTCGTTGCAAATGTGCTGCACCCCCTTCAGCGGCTTGTCGGCGGGGATATTCAAGTCGTATACCCGTGGTCAAAGGACAATGTAGCGCTTGTCTGCAACGATTCGGGCAAGGTGGACGGCCTGCCGCTGAACCGCTGCATTGAGGACTACGATGTTATCGCGGGCAATTTCTTCATCTGCGGTTTTTCCGGGGAGGAATTTTGCAGCCTGACCGACGAGCAGTTCCGGCGCTATGAGAAGCTGTTTCGTGACCCGGAGCTGTTCTTGCAGACCCCCATTGGCATTATGCCGATGAAATGCACCCCTGACCAGTATAAACGCCTGATGCAGGAGCGCAGCGCCGCCAACCGTGGGGAGCGCTGACTATGGAGTGTAAGCGCAAGCGGCTGATACGCGCGGCATTGCAAAAGCCGAAACCAAAAGAAAGCAGCTGGCGCGGCAGGCGGAATCAGCAGCAGATACCGAGCAGCAGACACCGGAAGAATACGCCCAGACGGTTGTTTCTGAAAAAGCCATACACACGGCAGAGAACCTGCAAAGCAAGGCGCTGGACACAGGACGAATCAGCTACCGTCAGTTCCGAATTTTGCAGGAAAAGCGCCAGCGTATGCCAACCACACACGCCGCACAGCCCGCTGAAACGGAAAATGCTCCTTCGGCGCAGGGCGCTGACCGGCGAGAAATCAGCAAGCGTCAGCGCTTTCGGCAAAGGGCGCTGGATCAGCGAGAGGTCAAAATTTCAGATTCCTACCATGAAAAAATGCAGGCGCTGAAACGCCAACACCTCACGCGCGAAACGGTACGCCGCCATCTGCAAAAGCAGGCGGGCGGCACGGTGCTTGGCAGCGGCGTCAGACCGCCCGACACAGCCCCTGCTTTTTCCGGTGGCATCAGGCAAGCCGCGCTTGGCAGAGTTCGCACGGTGCTGCAAGCTGCCTGGCTGCGGCGATGATCGGCTCACCGATGGGCATTTTGTTTGCCGATGAATCCGGCGACCCGAACAGCATCCGCATTGCCGAAATCGTTGCCCAAACCAATGCCGACTTCGGCGCGGCCATCAACGACATTGTGTCGGCGCATCCGGAGTGCAACGAAACTACAATAGAATACGACTACGAGGACGGTCACACTTGGGCGAGCTACTGGCCCGAAGTGCTGGCCGTCTTTGCCGTGCAGAACAACCTGAACAACGACGGCGATGTGGTCGTCATTGACGAAAGCAAGAAGCGGTTGATTCAGGACACCTTTTGGGCGATGCACGAAATTTGCGCAGAGGTGGAGGAAGTAACCGCCACGCCGGAACCAACCGAGGACGAACCCGACCCGAAACCGGTCACGGAGTACATTCTGCACATCACGGTCAGCAGCAAATCGGTGGACGCGCTGGCGAACCTGTACCGCTTTACGCAAGACCAGCGGGACATTTTGCACCAGCTGTTATCCGAGGAAATGCGCCCCAGCCTGTTGGCACTTTGCGGCGGCATCGTCGAGGATGGCGAGTTATGCTGGCCGCTGCCGGGACATACTTATATATCCTGCCACTTCGGGGAAGTGGATGCTTTCGGCAATGCCGGGCATCGCGGCACGGATATTCCCGCGCCGGAGGGTACGCCTATCCTCGCTGCCCACAGCGGCACGGTGCTGGTCAGCGGCTGGAACGACAGCTACGGCAATCAGGTTCTGCTGGATAACGTCGCGGGCTTGTCCACGCGGTACGCCCACATGACGCAAACTGCCGTTACCGCAGGGGAAGCGGTAACGGCAGGGCAGGTGATCGGGTATGTGGGCAGCACGGGCGACAGCACCGGCAACCACCTGCATTTTGAGGTAATGCAGGGCGGGGTTCGGGTTGATCCGCTGAGTTTGGTGTGTTAAATGTTTTCACCCCAAAAGCCTTGAGCATAAAGCGCCAAGGCAAGTAGAAAGCCACCATTGCACAAAATCATTCCTGTTTCTTTGCCACAACGACAAATCTTCCCTCGTCTGTGTGGTAGCTGCAGGTGGAAAGTGTAAGCAGCTGTTCCCCATACTGCGCATTTACTCCGGTGTCATACAGCGCCGCTTTTTGCACCTGCTCCACATAGGCTGCAAAGTCCGCCTCGTTCGACAGGTCGGCGTACTGGTAATACCGAAACACCTTGCTATCCTCTTGGCTGTAAACCTGTGAATAAAATGCCGCCATTACCGTGTAATCCGCACATCCGGTTGCGGTATTCAGCGTAATGGTGGGGTGTGCCTCGCAGTAGGCAGGCTTTGCATAGGCTTGCAGCGAGCCGAACATGGTTCCATCCTTCATATAATGGCCATAGATGATGTAGTTGCCGCAGCCGTCGTAACATCTGGCGTCCAAAAACGGTACGCCACGCAGTGAATAAGCCCCCTCAAAATCTCTGCGAAGATAATACTCCGGTTCCTCAGGCGTGTGCATGACAGGATAGCTCAACGCCGTGTCGTCAATTTTTATCCATCCCCAAAAGTCCGGGTTCTTTTCCTTCAGGGCGTTATATTCCTGCGCCGCTTTTTCCTTTGCGGACTGCTCTGTTTGTACGGCTGCGGTCTTGGAGTTTTCTCCGCCATGGTTATTTGCCTGCTCTGTTATCCTTTCAAGCGCACGAAATGCCTGCTGCTGCCGCGCACCTTCCCCATAATATGCCAGCAACATTCCCGCAGACAGCAGAAACACAAGCGTGAAAACAGCCATCATAAGGGTGCTTACGATTTGCTTTTTCATCTTGTCTCCTTTGCTCTTTGCTGTCCGCTGACAGCACCACAATAATTATATAAATTATGAAGTGAACCGTTTGAATTGTCAAGTGCTTTTTGAAAGAATATATCGAAGAATCGAAAAGAAAGGTGCCGTTTGGATTTCTTCAAAACGGCGGAATCTCATACTTTGGGACGATTTACTTTTCCCCTTCGGGTGGTATAATTTAACTGTTATCGTATAGCATTTCCCTCATCCTTCATCGAAAAGGAGATAAAATTGAACGGAAATATTCTCATAAAGCCATCAGTGCAGCAAAAATTTGACCATGTTATGCAAAGCGGGCGCATCCTTTTTTTCAGCGCGCCCTGCGGCTTTGGCAAAACGATTGTGGCAAACGCCTTGCTGCGCAAATGGCGCACACTTTGCCTGTGTGCCGATGCGCCGGATTTTTCGCTGCAGGCGCTGCCGGACGAATGGGATATTTTGCTGATCGACGACTTTCAGCTTTTGCAGGAGCAGGAAACCTCGCAGACGCTCTGTGAACTGATCCGTGCCAACCCGGCACGTCGGTTTGTGTTCCTCTCCCGCGGGGTGCCGCCGGCGTACTTGACGGCATTCCAGTACACGGGTCTGATGACCACCTTGGAGCCGGACGACCTGCTTTTTGACCATGAGGACATACGCAACTTTTTTGCCTCCTGTAAAGTAGCCGTGACGGAAAGCGAAATCAACGGCATCCTGAAAGAATCTATCGGCTATCCGCTGGGTGTGGCAATTACGGCGCGGCAGATGTCCGACGGCAAGCCTTTTAGCCCGGAGTTGACGGCGCACACCTACCGGGAAGTGTTCGCCTACTTTGAGGCAGCTGTGTACAACCGCTTTGACCTTCCTGTGCGGCGGCTTTTGTTGGAGCTTTCGCTGTTTGAGGACTTTGACATGGAAATGGTGCGGATGGTCAGCGGCGACCCCCGTGCCGGCGAACGGATGGACTGGCTCCTGCGGCACACCACCATGCTGCGTTACGACAGCCGGGAGCGATTCCACTTCTGGGCCGGTTTCCGCGCCTTTCTCCTTTGGGAGATGGATCGGGAATACACGGAGGAAAAGCGTAAAGCGCTGTTCAGCCGGGGCGGGCTTTACTACGAGCTGAAAGAGGACTATGCCCACGCGCTGGAATGCTACACGCAGGGCGGCGACCACACCAGGGTGGCCGAACTGCTGGTGCGCAACGCCGATCTACACCCCGGTATGGGTCACTATGCCGAGATGGAAAAATACTACCGCGGACTGCCGGAGACGGAAATTCTCGCCTCACCCTCTCTCATGCAGGGCATGAGTATGCTCTGTGCGTTGGCCATGGATTACGAAGGCTCGGAGCGCTGGTATGGCGAACTGAAAAAGTTTGCCGAACACTGCAGCAGGCAGGACGCCGCCGGAAAGCAGGCGCGCGGTCGCCTTGCATGGCTGGACATCTCCCTGCCCCAGCGGGGCGTGAACGGTCTGACGGAAACCATCCCCGCCGTGTTCCGGCTGTTGACGAACAAAGAGGTGGCGCTGCCGTCCTTTTCCGTCACGAGCGCGCTGCCGAGCATCATGAACGGCGGCAAGGACTTTTCCGAATGGAGCAAAAAGGATGACCTGCTCTACAAAACCCTCCGCATCCCCGTGGAGGCGGTACTGGGGCGGGACGGCGTGGGTCTTGCCGACTGCGCCACTGCCGAGAGCAAATTTGAAAAGGGCGAGGACGTCACCGGGCGGATGCTGTCCCTTCTCCCGCAGCTGAACGAGGTCCGCAACCGGGGTACGCCGGACATGGAGTTCGCCGTCAGCGGGTTGCTCGCCCGCAGCCAGCTGGCAAACGGGCAGGCGATGGACGCGCGGCGCACCATCGAGGTACTCCGGGAATGCTTTGCCGAGCGCGGTTTGACACGCTTTCTGCCCAATATGGACGCCATGCTCTGCCGTATTGATATGCACACCGGCAACCTTGACGCGGCGGACGTGTGGTATCGGGAAAAAGCCCCGCGCGAACCCACGCACCTGAATGTCATGCGGCGCTACCGGTATCTGACGCAGGCAATGGTGGAAATTATGCAGAACCGCCCGGACGCCGCTTTGCTGACGCTCTCACCCATGGAGCCGTACATTCAAAACTGCGCCCGCATCATCGACGGCATTCACCTGAATGTCCTGACGGCCATCACCCTGTACCGCAAGCGCGACGAACGGTGGCGCGAGCGATTGACAGCGGCGCTGGACGCGGCGGCGGAGTACAGCTTTATCCGCACCGTCAGCGTATACGGCACGGCAGTGTTGCCGCTGCTGGGGGCACTGGACTGGGATGGCGACAAAAAGTGGTATAAGCAGTTAATGGCGGCGGTGCGGATGCAAGCGGCGTTCTACCCGCATTTTCTCGCGCCGCGCCTTGCCCCCGGCGAGGAGCTGACGCCCACGGAGCTGCAAATTCTGCATCTTCTCTGCGCGGACAAGTCCAATGCCGAGATCGCCCGGATCATGGACGTGAAGCTGCCCACGGTGAAAACCCACGTCAGCCACATCCTCGACAAGCTGGGCGTGAAGCGCCGGACGGAGGCCAAGACAGCCGCGAAGAAGCTGCATTTAGTCCCCGAGGACCTGTAAAAACAGCATCCGGCAGATGCCGGATTTCCACATAAAAGCAAGACTATTTCTAGAGGAGGAAGTACATGAAAAAACGAGTATTGAGTATGCTCATGACGCTGGCGCTGTGCCTGACGCTATTCCCCGCGCCCGCGTGGGCGACGGAGGACGCGCAGGAGGGCGGCGTCATCGTGCAGCAGGAGCAGCAGGAGGAAATTTCGCCCGCCGTATCCGAACAGGCTGGAACGAATGAGGAAGAGAACGGTTCAGAGGGTGACCCGCAGAATACCGGTACCCCTGACGCCGGTGGCGCTGAGGACAGCAAAGCAGATGCGCCCGAGATCGGCGAGGATGAAAACGCCGGGAACAATGCGGACGCGGCGGTATCCGCTGTGCAGACGATGATCGCTGCGCTGCCCACCGTGAGTGAGTTGGACGGCATGACCGCCGACGAGCTGGACGCAGCTTATGACGACATTCAGGCGGCGTATGATGCTTATGAAGCGCTGAACGCAGAGCAGCAGGCGCAGATCACCGGTGTGGACTTCGAGGCGCTGTTCGGCTGGTTCAACAGCCAGACCGCGCCGCTGACAGACGCACAGTCCGGTGTTCATACCCACTGCGTCTGCGGCGGGAATGGAGATGTCAACGGACACGAACATGATACTGCTGTAACATGGACAACTGCCGATTCCCTGCCTGATTCTGCTGGTAACTATTATCTGACGCAGTCCGTGTCGGGCAGCTGGACTGTGCCAGAAGGCGAGGTCACCCTCTGCCTGAACGGGCAGACGATTTCCGGCAGTATCACGGTCGGCAGCGGCGCGACGCTGACGCTGACCGACTGCTCCGGCAACGGAAAGGTTCAAGGCGAAGTGACCGTCAACGGCGGCAAATTTGAGCTGTACAGCGGCACGATCACCGGCGGCGTGCAGGTCGGTATAAAGGGCGGCACCTATCAGACCGGCTCGTCCTTTACCATGTATGGTGGAGCGATTACCGGTAATGAAGACTACGGCGGTGTGTTCCTTGTCGGCACGACGAATCATATCGACCCGCCGAGCTTCACCATGCACGGCGGCACCATTTCCGATAACACTGCGGGTGCGTCTGACGGCGGTGGCGGCGGCGTATATGTGGGTGAGAAGTGCAGCTTCACCATGGACGGCGGCACCATCACCGGCAACACGGCAACCGCCGGCAACGGCGGCGGCATCTATATCCACTTTAACGCCGGCAATGTTTCGATCTCCAACGCCACGATCACCGGCAACAAGGCGTCCGCCACGGGGGATACAAGGTATGGCCACGGGGGCGGCATTTATTCGGAGAGAGGGGTAACCGTCAAGAATGTGACGATCACCGGAAACAACAGCACCTATGAGGGCGGCGGCATCTATGGAAACGGCACTATCGCCCTCACCGATGCTACCGTTACCGGCAACAATCGATATGACGTTTACTACGGCGGAAGTGAAAGCTCAGCTCCTGAGCTCACTGTTTCCGGCTCGGTGCAGGCCGGTTATTACGCCAATTTTGATTGGAAGCTGCCCATTCTTGTATCAGGCGCATTGAGTGAGGATTCGGTCATCTATGTGGGCGTGCGTGAAGGCATAGAGCATGGGGCCATCGCCGAACCGGCAAGCGGCGTGACGCTCCGCGCCGAGAACTTCAAGGCGAACGCCGCCGACAGCGAGACCAGTCTGGGCAAGGACGGCAAGGTCTATCTTGTGCCCTGCACGCACGAGATGGACGATACCGGCTACACCTGCAAGAAGTGCAAAACGCAATTCGACGCGCGCGTGGGCGATAGCGCCTATTATAAGACGCTGACGGATGCGTTTAATGCAGCCAGAGGCAGCACCGTGACGCTGCTGCGGAATGTGACGCTCACAGGAAATTGCTCTTCTGAGAACTACTCAGCGACGCTGGATCTGAATGGCAAAACTGTCAGCACCGAGAATAAATACATTCATGTCGGAGGCGGGAACAAGTCCAATACTCTGACGGTCAAGGATTCTAGCAAGGGCGGCGGGACGCAGGCGCTCAATGTCAAGTTTTCGGTTGGGTCCAACGGAACGCTGGCGGTTGACGACTCCTACACCGGCGAGATTTCGCGCGTGGAGCTGCAGGCCGGCGGCGCATTGGAGCGCTTTGGCGGCAAAATCGGCGAGTTGGTTTTAAGCAATGCTGCGTATGGCTCCACAAGTACGGGCTACGGCCTGAAGCTGTGGAAGGGCAATCCAAACGCCTGCACCATCGGCAAGATCACGGACAACACGAAGAGCAAGAGCCTCACCGTTAACGACCTGCTGGGAACCGACTATGCGAAGTGCGAGCTGTACGGCGAAAAGGACAGTGTATGGAGCATCGTTCCCAAGACGGAGAAAATCTCCGAACTGACCGGCTATACAGCGTACAAGGTGCAGTTCACGGAGTGCGTCCATCAGTGCGCCGATGACAGCAACCCTGTGTGCTCTGTGTGCCACAAGGACCTGTATACGAAGATCACCGCCAAGGCCGCTGACGGCACGACCAAGACTGCCTACTTCACGGAAGACAGTGCGCTGGAAAACGGCTATGTAGAGGCCATCCAGACCTTGAACGGCTGGAGCAATGAGGGCTGCACCGAGCCGACGCTGACCCTGCTGCGGGATATGTATGCTTTCGGCACCTCCATGCCGCTGACCGGCACGCTGACGCTGGAGGGCGGAACGCACACCGCCAAGAATGTGACTGTCGCTGAAAACGCGGACGTGACCTTTGCCAGCGGCAGCTATCGAGGTGCGACCATCAACGGCACGGCGACGGTGAAGGAGAGCGTCACATTCACCTCCACCGTCACGGTGAATGGCACGCTGAACGCCAAGGGCGGTACCTTCGATGGTCCTGTCGAATTCAATGGCAGCAGCACCGCGAACATCAGCGGCGGCAGCTTTAATAATGAAAAGAAATATGGCGGCGTTGAGTTTGACTACAATGTCACGGGGACGATCTCCGGCGGCACGTTTGTCTTCGCGGATTTTTACACCACCAAAGTCAAGCTTTCCGGCGGCACATTTACGATGATCAAAACCAACGGCGACCGCAAACTCGCCGACCTGCTGGCGGAGGGCGCGGCGTATTACGGAGCAAGTGATAATCAGGCTGTGACCAATGATAGAGTGAATACGCTGGAAAATGTCAAGGTCGTGTCGCATACGCACAACGGCGGCAAGGACGGCAACGGCACTTGCAGCATCTGCGGCAAGCAGATGGCGGCGTCGCTGACCGTCGGCGGCACAACGAGCTGGTACACGGCCTTTGCCACTGCCATCGAGGCGGCGAACGCGGCGGACGGTGCAAAGACCATCACGCTGTATCAGGATGTGAATGGCTATGTCGACGGGCATTCGACCACCTATGAGCTGACCCGCGGGCCGGTGACGCTGGCGACCGGCGGGAAAACGGTCACAAGAGCAAACCTCACCGCCAAGGGCATTTCTCTGACGGTCACGGGCAGCAACGGAGACTTCAATGTGACGGTGGACGGCAAAGACGCGGAATTGACCGTCAACGACGGGAATACGAAGCTTGCCATTGTCACGGCGCAGAACGGCGGAAAGCTTTCGCTGAGCAACGGCACCTTCAGCCGTGTGGCTGTAAAGGACGACGGCAGCAGCGCCAGCCTCAGCGGCGGCAGCTACGGCGAGATTACGAGCGACACCGGCTATGTCAAGCCCTACGCGCTGCTGGCGAAGGGGTACGCTTACAAAAGAACAAGGGATAACCAATGGCTCCCCAACGCCAATTCAATCTCGGAAAAAGTCACCGTTGAAAAAGCCCCCTTCGTGGTCGAAAAGATCTATCCGAATAGCAATACGAACTACACCGGAAACTCGGCGTTTGCGACGGACGGCAATATCACGCTGACTGCGGTAATCGCGTCCGAGCCCGAAACGGAGGACGTCACCTACTACTACTGGTGGGAGGTGTTTAAAGAATCAGAAAACGACTGGACCACGAGTTTCAAAAAAGTTAATACTGCGACGCATACCGGCGGGCAGAGCAAGACGCTCACGATCTCCGGGCTGCCCGTAGACAAGAGCTATCAGTACCACATTTTCGTCCAGTGCAGCAACGGCTACAATTGCTACAGCGAGCCGTTCACCGTGACCCAGCATCAGCATAGCTGGACGTACACGGCAAGCGGTGCGACCATCACCGCGAAGTGTACGGCAGAGGGCTGCTATCTGACCGACGGAAACGGCGGCAGCGTGACCATTGCGGCCCCCGCCGAGCTGACCTACAGCGGGGAAGGCAAACCCGCCACGGTGACTGCAAGCAGCGATTGGCAGGGTCCGGCGGCGAGTGAGATCACCATCAGCTACATAAAGACGGGCAAGTATGGTCCAGAGAAATTGGAAAACGATGCGCTCCCCACCAAAGCGGGCGAGTACACCGCCAGCATCACGGTGGGCGAGGGCAATAAGGCTGCCACCGCCAGCGTGAAGTATACCATTCAGAAGGCCAATCCGGTGGTGACCGAATGGCCGACGCTTTCTGCGCCGGTTTATGTCAACAGTGAAGCGACCCTCACCGGCGGCAGCGGCGAAGGCACCTTCGATTTCAAGGCAGGTGCTGCTAAATCTTGGGACAGCGCAGGCAGCAAGACCACCGCGGTCGTGTTTACTCCCACAGATACCAATAACCACAATGAGCTGACTCAGGACTACACCGTAACGGTTGTCAAGCGTACGGTAAAGAGCAGCAATACGCCAGCTGGCATTACGGACAAACCCTGCGGAACGGCGCAGGAAGAGCTGGGACTGCCCGGAACCGTGACGATCACCACGGTGGATGGCAAGACATTTAATGATATCCCCGTCACATGGAGCGGTTATAATCCGAATACGCTGGAGGAGCAGACGCTCACCGGAACATTGGATATTACTTCGATTGCTGACGAGGTGGAGCAGCCCAGTACGCCTGTGACGGCGCAGATCAAGGTCAAACTCACGCAGAAGCACTTCAGCGGCATTTCGCCTGTGCCTTATAAGGGTGAGTATGACGGTAATGCGCACGGAATCACCCTCACCGGCGTGCCCAGTGGCGCAACCGTAAAATACGGCACAAGCCCAGAAAGCTGCACGCTGGACAGCCTGACCTACACCGACTTCACGGATGGTCCAAAGTTCGTATATTATAAGGTTTCCCAGCCCGGCTATGCGGATGCTTCCGGCTCCGCCTGGGTAAATATTACCAAACGCCCCCTCACCGTTACCGGTATTACGGCAAAAGACAAAGTTTATGACGGCAATACCAATGTTGTGCTGGATTACAGCGCGGTAACCCTTGGCGGTGTTCTGAAAAATGACACCTTAACCGTTACTGCCACAGGTACATTGGAAAGCGCTGGTGTCGGTGAGCAGAAAGTCACGATTTCCGATTTGACGCTGGGCGGCGATTCTGCCGCCAACTATGTGCTGGCTGAAAGCGGCAACCAGACCGAAACCACCGCCACCATCACCGCCAGGGAAGTCGCCGTTACCATTATCCCGAATGGCGGCACTTACGGCAGTGTCGTCGCCGCCGCTGCCAAACTTTCCGGCGCTGTGAAAGGGGAAAATGTTCCTGTAACGCTTACCTACACCGGCAACGGATACAATGACACAGTCGTTCCCGTTAATGCAGGCAGCTACACAGTTACAGCCTCGATTGCCAACAGCAATTACACGCTGACCGAAAATACGACAGCCAACTTTGTGATTACCCCGAAGCCTGTTACCGTTACCGGCATTACGGCAAACGACAAAGTCTATGACGGCACGAAAAACGCGGACATCTCCAGCGTGACCTTCGACGGCGTAACCTTGATCCGAGGCACAGACTACAACGTGACCGCCAGCTTTGACGATGCCGGTGTGGGCAACGGCAAGAACGTCACTGCCACAGTGACCTTGACGGAGCAGACCGCGAAGAATTACATCTTGGCGCAGAGCAGCCTCTCTACTACTGGCAGCATCACCAAGGCCGCTGCGCCTGACTTCACCAAGGAAACTACGCTCGCCATTGTAAACGGCTACAAAAAGACCTACACTGTGACGCTCCCCGCCCTGCCCACGCTGGAAACGCCCAAAGAGTACGGTGCACCCACCTATGAGCTGGGCGAGATCAAACTCAATGGCGGCTACTACACCAGCGGCGCGAAGGTGGAAAACGGCAAGCTGACCCTGCCCATTCAGAAAAATGACGTGGGAACCACCGGCTCTGTGGGCACAGTGACCGTAGTGATCAAGAGCACAAACTATGAGGACATCACCCTGACTGTCAATGTCAGCGCGAAGAACAAGCTCACCCCGGTTCTGGCCGGCACACTGACGCTCACGCCCACCAAGATCACCTACGGTGAGCCGCTGAGCAAGATCAAGATCACCGGCAAGATGAAAGACCCCACCACAGAAAAAGAGGTCAAGGGCACCTTTGCGTGGGAAGATGGCACAATCAAGCCAGATGCAAATGACAGCTATGTAGCCGGGTGGATATTCACCCCGGCTGGAGGCTACGAGGAATACGCGACCGTAACCGGCAAAGCAACCGTCGAGGTTGCCCCCAAGTCCATCGAGGGTGCAACCATCACGCTGGAAAAACGCGAATTCACGTACAACGCGGCGGAGCAATCGCCGAAGATCACCGGCGTGACGCTGAATGGCTGGTCTAAAACCATCACCACCTACGATATTGTAAGCGGTGACAAGGCCATCAATGCCAATGACAGCATTACCCTGACCATCGAAGGTACCGGCAACTACATCGGAACTGCCACAGCAGAGTGGAAAATCACCCCTGCGAAATTGACCGTCAGCGTTCAGAGCGTCACAAAGGAGTATGACGGAACCGCCAACGCAACGGTGACGCCGACCTTTATCGGGCTGCAAGGCGGGGACACCCTCACCGCAGAGGATTACAGCGTCACGGCTGCTTTTGAAAATGCCAAGGTGGGGTACCAAAAGATCGTTACCGGCAAAATGACACTGAACCAAAGAGATACAGCAAAAAACTATCGGCTGAAAGATGGAAATTTCAGCACTGACGACGGCACCATTACCAAGGCTGCTGCCCCCACAGTGCAGCCCGTTGAGCTGACCATCTACAATGGTGTGCAAAAAGACTATTTTGTCGACCTGCCGCCGCTGCCCGAATTGGGTAAAGGCAAATCCTATGGTACAGTAGAATACAGAAAGACGCCTACGATCAACTTGTCTAAAGGGTACACAGCCCAAAGTGCGGTGGGCGCCGATCCTGAAAACAAAAATACTCTCCGGTTATTGCTGCACATGACTCAGACCGGCAGCCTGACAGGAAAAATCGGCACGGTCACGATTCCGGTCACCACCTCCAACTATCAGGACATCACCCTGACTGTCAATGTCAGCGCGGTGAACCAGATCAAGCCCATGCCGGACGGCGAAATCACCGCAACGCCGATTACCTACGGCGATACACTGAGCAAGAGCAAAATTTCGGGCAAGATGAAAGACCCCGACACGGGTTATGCGGTCAACGGTACGTTTACATGGGTGGATGGCACGGTCAAGCCTGATGCGGGCAGCAATAATGCCACGTGGACATTCACCCCGGATGCGTCCTACGGCGGAAAATACACGACGAACAACGGCACCGCAACTGTTACGGTCAACCGCAAGACGGTTACGGTTTCAGGTATCACCGCAAAAGACAAGGCCTATGACGGCAATACCAATGTTGTGCTGGATTACAGCGCGGTAACCCTTGGCGGTGTTCTGAAAAATGACACCTTAACCGTTACTGCCACAGGTACATTGGAAAGCGCTGGTGTCGGTGAGCAGAAAGTCACGATTTCCGATTTGACGCTGGGCGGCGCTTCTGCCGCCAACTATGTGCTGGCTGAAAGCGGAAATCAGAGCGAAACCACTGCCACCATCACCGCCAAGGAAGTCACCATTACCATTACCTCGAAAGGCGGCACTTACGGCAGTGTCGTCGCCGCCGCTGCCAAACTTACCGGCGCTGTGGACGGCGACAACGTTCCTGTAACGCTTACCTACACAGGCAACAACTACAGCTCCGCAACGGTTCCCGTTAATGTCGGCAGCTACACGGTTACAGCCTCGATTGCCAACAGCAATTACACGCTTACCGGAAAAACGACCGCCGACTTTGTGATTACCCCGAAGGCTGTTACCGTTTCCGGCATTACGGCAAAGGACAAAGTTTATGACGGAAATACCAATGTTGTGCTGGATTACAGCAAGGTAGTTCTTGACGGTATTCTGGAAAATGATACCTTAACCGTTACTGCCACAGGTGCATGGGAAAGCGCTGGTGTCGGTGAGCAGAAAGTCACGATTTCCGATTTGACGCTGGGCGGCGATTCTGCCGCCAACTATGTGCTGGCTGAAAGCGGAAATCAGGCCGAAACCACCGCCACCATCACCGCCAAGAAAATCACTGTGAGCATCACGCCCAACGGCGGCACTTACGGCGAGACCATTACCCCTGCCACCGTTACGGCAAATGATGTTGTGGGCGAGGATGCCCCGAAAATCACGCTAACCTACACCGGCACAGCCAACGATGGCACCAAGTACAACGGCACCACGCTGCCTACCAAGGCTGGCACTTACACCATCACGGCAACCATCAACGACCCCAACTACAAGCTGGATGCCGGCACCGCTACTGCTGAATTCACCGTTACCAAGCGCCCCGCCACCGTCACCCCGGACAACAAGTCCAAGGTATATGAGGAAAAAGACCCCGAACTGACTTACAAAGGCAGTGGTGTACTGGACGGTGAAACGCTGGAAGGTATCACGCTGGCTCGAGTTAAGGACGAGAATGCCGGCAAGTATGCCATCACCGCCACCGCTGATGCGAGCGCAAACCCGAACTACGATGTGACGTTTGCCGAGGGTACGTTTACCATCGAGCCGAAGTCCATCAAGGGCGCAACCGTTGTGCTGGGCAAGGGTCTTGCCGCCAACGGCGCGGAACAGACCCAAACGGTGGAGAAAGTCCTGCTGGGCGATAAAGAAATCCCCGCTGACTCCTACACTGTGACGGGCAACACCGCCACCGCCCACGGCATATACACACTGACCATCACCGCCAAGGGCAACTATACCGATTCTATTGCATGGACCTATGTGATTGCTCCCTCCAAGGTTGAGGATGCCCCCGGCGAGGATATTGCAATCAGCAGCGGCAAGGTGAAAGTGGATGTCCAGTCTGAGGGCACTGTACCGCCCGCCACCCTGCTGACTGACAAAGCAGAATTGCTTGCCATGCTGGTGAACAGCGGCGACATTACTGCCGATGAACTGGTGCAGATTGCCAACGGCGCAAGTGTGGACATTGTGCTGACCGTGAAAGAAGCCAATGTTCCCGATGAAGTAAAAACTGCGATGGCACAGGCTGCCAAGGACTACACCATCGGGCAGTATTTCGACATCAGTCTGTTCAAGTACATGACCGTGAACGGCAAACAGCAGGATGGTGCAGCCCTGCACACGACTAAGAACGCATTGCCGATCTCCGTTGTGGTGCCGGACGCGCTCGTCAATACGGACAGCACGGTCAACCGCACCTACTGCATTGTGCGCAACCATGAAGGCACGATTACTGTGCTGGATGCCGCGTTTGACGCAGCCGGCAAGACGCTGACCTTTAAGACCGACCGCTTCTCTATCTACGCGATTGCCTATAAGGACACCGCCGTGCCGAGCAGCGGCAGCAATCCGGGCAGCAACAACAGTTCGAACGACAGCGAAACCAAGAAGAACGAAGTTGCTGCTCCCACACCGGCCCCCACCCCGGCAAGCACTTCAAAGCCGTCCACCATAACGGCAATGCCGCAAACGGGCGATACCTCCAATCCCACGCTGTACGTCGTGCTTCTGGTGGTATCCCTGCTCGGACTTGCAGTTGTATTTGTCTGCAAGAGAAGAAACAATAAGTAATCGGTTATAAAGACAATTACAGATTGTTTTTGGCCCGACAGCCACAACGGCTGTCGGGCCTTTTTTTGCGTTCGCTTAATGTAAGATGCGCTGCCGTAACTCTTACCCGACCCGCGCGCCTCCGAATTTTGAGGTCTATTCAATGAAACCCAAAATTCAGGAGGTTTACGATGGCAAAGAAAAATAAGCTATGGTTTAGTGGTGAGGACGCGCAACTGGCTGCGCGCTTTACAAAGTTCATGACCAAGGTGTTGTATGCCCGGCGCGCTTCTTACATTCGTGCAGTGATGGTTAAGGCAAGGTAGATGATAGTACCGTAAGCACGCATCACAAGAATGCCCGCGACAAGATTCGCAATGCGATGGAGGAATAATACTATGGAAGGTTTCAAGGATTTGCTTCTGCGCGCAAAGCGCGGTGATGAGGACGCTGTGGAAAAATTGTTTGTTCAGTATGAATCGCTCTTGCACAAATGTAGCCGTGTGAACGGCCACGTGGATGAAGATCTCTATCAGGTCTTGCTGATTGAGTTCTGGAGAGCAATTTCAGAATTCAAGGTCTAAGCATTTTGGGCGGTGGAGCTTGTTCTCCACCGCTTTTTTGCACCATTCCAAAAGAATTGCGCTTTGGTTATTGCTAACCAGCAAGTGACGCAGAGATGACGGAGGCAGGATGAATTGAGGGAGACAATACCTCACACGTAGTCTTTGACACCGAATATCAGCCAGTACACATATGAGGACGGAAAATGTAGCAGCTTTTGAAAAAATTGTTTTTTTCTGCTCAAAGTGCTATAATCGGAATATACCGAATACAAAGGGAGGAAAGCTCCCATGCCAAGACCGCCACGGTGCCGTCGAATTTGTGGCGTACCACAGGTCGATACATTCTGTCCCAACGGGTGCGAGAATACCGAGCCGATCCTGCTGACGCTGGACGAATACGAGGTCATTCGGCTGGTTGACTTGGAGCAGCAAACCCACGAGCAGTGTGCCGCTCAAATGGACATTTCCCGCTCTAC
>ERZ773216.2549-NODE-2549-length-17483-cov-9.151021_pt1 | contig 17483 bp, 16 predicted proteins | sample MGYA00511259_ERZ773216 | MGnify/ENA primary metagenome ERZ773216 (study PRJEB29015, sample SAMEA2737764) | human gut metagenome | biome: human gut; feature: human-associated habitat; material: faeces | place: China | collected 2012 ... | reverse complement strand
GCACCCGCCGCTACCACCCCGGCTATGAGTGCAAGTGGGCGACCAATACCGTGGTTCATCTGCTGGAAAACCGGGAATATACGGGCTGTCTGGTAAACTTTAAGACCGAGAAGCCGTCCTACAAGCTGAAACACAGCATAGAAAATCCCCCGGAAAAGCAGGCGGTTTTTGAGAACCACCATGAGCCTATCATTGACCGGGAAACGTGGGAACGGGTGCAGGAGTTACGCAAGCAGCGCAAACGCCCCAACCGTTATGACGAAGTGGGCTTGTTCTCCGGCATACTCTTTTGTGCCGACTGCGGCAGCGTCATGTACCAGCAGCGATACCAGACGGACAAGCGCAAGCAGGACTGTTATATCTGCGGAAGCTACAAGAAACGCACCGCCGACTGCACAGCGCACTTTATCCGCACTGACCTCTTGACCGCTGGCGTACTCTCCAATCTGCGGAAAGTTACCAGCTATGCGGCAAAGCATGAAGCCCGGTTTATGAAGCTTTTAATCGAGCAGAATGAGGACGGGGACAGACGCAGGAACGCCGCCAAGAAAAAGGAGCTGGAAGCCGCCGAGAAACGCATAGCCGAGTTATCTGCTATCTTCAAGCGGCTGTATGAGGACAGCGTAACCGGGCGCATATCGGACGAGCGTTTCACAGAGCTGTCGGCAGACTATGAAGCCGAGCAGAAAGAACTGAAAGAACGTGCCGCCAGACTGCGGGAAGAACTTTCCAAAGCGCAGGAAGCCACCGCAAACGCTGAAAAGTTTATGAATGTGGTACGCAGGCACACTACCATTGAAGAACTTACCCCTACTCTGCTGCGGGAGTTTGTGGAGAAAATCGTTGTCCATGAAAGCGTTGCCCTTGACGGGAAACGCCGGGGCAAGTTACGCAGACAGGAAATCGAAATCTATTATTCTTTTGTCGGCAAGGTAGAACTGCCCGACACCTAACCGCCCGACCTATCCGACATACCTCATGTGCCGGATAGGAACGGCAAAATTTTTTACACTTCTATTACTTCTTTATCACACATAAGCAAAACCGCCTGACAGCAAGCACTGTCAAAAACAGCGCTCCTGCAAACCAGAAAAATATTCTGTATACAGCCTCCTGCAAACACAGGGCAAGCACCTCTCCAAGTACAAAACCTGCAGTTATCACCACAAGGGGCCGTTTCATATTCTGTTTTCTCCTGTTTTGTTCTTAATTTCTGCTTTATCTTTCCGCTTTTGATCCGCCTTTATTCCTGCTCAATATAATCCGTATTCCGCTCAAAGGCCGTATTCAAAGATACCACTTCCCGAAACATTACATCCTGGGAACCGTTTACCATGATCTGTACCTTAGAAACAGAGGTTTTATCTACCAGTGAATTTACAATGGCGTAAATAGGGATATATTCATTTACCGCCTGGTTGCTGTTTAAAAAAGCAGAGTCAAAATTGATATAGCATATATTATCCGTTACAGACACACTAAGTATCTTGCAGTCAGATGGCAGTACTGCCTGATGGCTGCTGTCGGATGGTCCTGCGATCAGCTGTTCCACGATCAGCTGCTCCATGGACGTATTGATATTGTGGGCCACTTCCCGCTTTTCTGCCACCAGCTTGTCACCGGTGCTGTTTGCAAAATACAGGGTCAGTTCCGTCTTTTCATAGGCATTTACATTACTTGTATTGATAATAAAATCACCTGCTGAGATAAATCCCACCGGATTTCCCTGACGGTCCATCAGCGGCTGGTCCCCACAGTAGATACTGATATAATCAATTCCCGGTATCTGGGTCATAGTCCTTGCAAGGGCCGCTCTGCAAAGGATCTCCTGTTCCGATTTCATAGCCGTATAACTGCCGTCAAAATACAGATACAGTACCTGTTCATCGATCCTGCAGGCTTTAAAAGACACTTTATCATTTAAAACAGTCTGGCAGTCCAGATCCCTTGGCACATAAGTCAGCTGATCGACCAGTTCCTCTGCCAGCGCCACCTGATCTTTTGTTTCTGTTTCATATTCCTGGGCAACCAGTTTCGTAACCGAGGAATTCAGATAATAGATCAGGTATTTTCCGGCTCCCGGATCCGATTTTGGTTCTGTCCTGGCTTTACATCCGGAAAGGACTGCCATTGCAGCCACCAGTACACCTAAAAGTATACTCAGAAGAAACTTTCTTTTTCCATGTTTCATAACCGTTCCTCCTGTCTTGGCACATAATTTAACGGGATACGCATACTGAAGGTAGTTCCCTCTCCCGGTGTACTTTCCACATCGATCACACCATGATGCATCTGGATCACATTTTTTGTGATCGAAAGTCCCAGTCCTGTACCGCCAACTTCTCTGGAACGTGCCTTGTCCACACGGAAAAAGCGCTCAAAAATATGGTCCACACTGTCCTCCGGGATACCAATGCCGGAGTCTGCCACTTTAACATAAAAATACTTATGGTCTGCATCCAGTGTTACACGGACCCAGCCGGAGTCTATATTATACTTGATGGCATTTTCCACCAGATTGGTCACAGCCAGGTTTAATTTCACTTTATCCACATCTGCAGTTACTTCACGGATGCTCTCCAGGATCAGTTCTACATTGCTTCTCTTGGCAATAGGCCGCAGTCTCTTTAAGATCATTTCCAGTTCATGATTGATATGCACCTGGGAAATATTCATCTGGCTTTCTGCGGACTTATCCATACGCACCAGTGTAAGCAGATCCTCAATGATCTGATTTTCCCGGTCGATCTCATCTGAAATATCTGCCATAAACTCCCTGTACAGTTCCACCGGCGCATCTTCCATTCCCATAAGGGAGTCCGCCAGTACACGGATGGATGTAATAGGGGTTTTTAACTCATGGGACACATTGGAAACAAATTCCTGACGTGACTGGTCCACTGCTTTTAACTTGCGAAGAGACTTCTGCACTGCCTGGGACATCTGCCTGGTCTCACTGTAAGCATCTTCGCTGATATCTGCATCCAGATCCCCCTGGGCCACCCGGTCAAAGGAACGCAGGAGCCGCTTAAAAGGCCGCACCAGGAAATGAGCTGACATAATGGAAAACAGGATTGCCACCAGTGCCATACACAGAAAGAACAGCTGGGCACTGCTTTTTACCCGTTCTGTTACCGACACAACATTTTCCATGGAAGCAGTCACTGCGATCACTCCCTGGATCTTTTTCTCATCTGCCGGATCATAAACAGGGATAGTCTGGTAAAAATATCCACCCTCTTTATTAAAGCTGCTGCCGCTTTCCCCTTTAAAACAGCGGATAACTTCTTCGGATATATAATATTTTCCTGTAGACAGATTAAAAGTATCTGTCATGATCTTATAACTGCTGTTGACAATAACGATACGGCCATTATACAGATCCGCTATGGTCTGCATCTGGGCATCCAGGCTTACATTATTGGCCTTATCCGCCGTCATATACCCGGAGCGGGTCATTCGGTTGCTTAAGATCACACACTGGTTCTGTATCTCAATGCTCCTGGCTTCTATCTGGTTCTGCTTAAAAGAGCCGATGAGGATCCATGTCTGTAATAAAAGAGGGATAACAGCCACTGCGATCATCAAAAGAGTCATGGGGACAGTAATACTCTGTCCCTGTGCCTTTAACTTTTCATACCATTTTTCTTTTTCCAAATTATTCCAGCTCCTTCAGCTTACTGGAGCAGGCTACTGCAAAACTTCCTGGTCCAATGTGGCAGGCAATGCTTAAAGAAAGAGGTGCTATGGTGATCGGGGCACCTGGATACTGCTCTTTTAAAGCCTCTTCCAGCTCTTTTGCCCCTTCTTCATTGCAGGTATGGGCGATCTCCAGATAGGTATGTTCCGCATTCTTGTCATGAAAACGCTCTTCTAAGTCTTTTGCCAGTGCAGTGAGCATAATGGTCTTGGCCTGCTTGGCTGTACGTGCCTTTGAAAATGCATCCAGTTTTTCTCCCTGAATGGTTAAAACCGGCTTAATGCGAAGGAGAGTTCCCAGGGCTGCAGCAGCCGGAGTGATACGTCCGCCTTTTTTCAGATATTTCAAAGTAGTAAGGGTAATATAAATACTGCTCTCGTACTTGGTACGTTCTAAGATTTCTTTAATCTGGGCTGCCTCATATCCCTTTGCAGCTAAATCCCTTGCATCCAGTGCTGACTGCTCCTGGGTAACAGAAATACGCTGGTTGTTTACCACCTGTACTTTTCCGTCGTAGTCATCTGCCAGCATGACAGCTGTCTGGCAGGAACCGCTTAAACCGCTGGACATGGGAATATATAAAATTTCATCATATTCCTTTAACAGCTTATCCCAGAAGTCAGTTACCTCACCTGGGGAAGGCTGGGAAGTAGTGATATCTGCCCCTTCTTCCATCCGTTTAAAAAATTCCTCATGGGTCAGGTTCACACCTTCATAAAACATTTCCCCATTGATCATAAAAGGCATAGGCAGCACATAAATACCTAATTTTGCTGCCTGCTCCTGTGTAATACCGCTGTTGCTGTCTGTAGCGATTGCTGTTCTCATAACTGTCTCCTTAATGTTTCCCAATATTTCTGATCATTTTTTATTTTCTCTGAAAGTATCCCCTTCCAGGTAATGCTCTCTTGCTAACTGCATACCGGACAGATAATGTTCTTCCATAAGCTTTCTTGCCTTCTCATAATCCTTTTTCTGAAAAGCCTGAGTGATCCCCCGGTGCTGTCTGATCCCCAGATCCCGTTCATCTTCGGTCCGGATGGCATAACGTATAAGAAGGGTCCGGATAAAATTATACTGCTTATAGGTTTCCTTCATAAAACGGTTTCCGCAATGGTCAAAGAATACCTTATGATAGCGAAAATCCGCCTCAAAGTATTCCATGGATGTTTTGGCTCCTGCCATTTCTTCTTCATACATCTGAAGCTTTTCTACCAGTTTTTCTGTATCAGGCTCTGTGGAAGAAAGCATCACAGCCCTACAGGCTAAAAATGTGATGAAGTCATTGAGTTCGTTGGCGTAGGAATAATCAAAGGTGATAAGCTGTGCTCCGCTTTTTGATACTTCCTGGGTCAGTCCATCTTTTGACAGTCGGTTAATGGCGTCACGCACGGGTGTGGATGAAACCTGAAACCGCTCCTGAAGTTCCCGATTGGTAAGCTTATCGCCCATTAAAATCCTACCAGACAGAATATCTTCCTTCAGAATGTTGTAGATCTGTTCACTGAGTGTCTGTTTAATGATTTTTTCGGGCATAGCCCCCGCCTCCTTCTTTTCTTAATTGTTTTTCTTATTTTCTTTATTCTGTTGTACTGTTATCAGTGCATCACGCATGTATCCACTTACTTTTTTCATGATACTACAATTTTAGCAAACGGTCAAAATATATTTTCAAAATTGCCCCTTGCCTCCTTTTTCCGTATCACAACTACAGGTGTATCCGCCCGTCACACATTTCCCGTTTTTTTCTTCCTGTCCCATCCTTCTGCGCCATCAGGGTCGGCTTCTTTTTTATTTTGCATAATTTTTTTTAAAATAACCATTGACTTTTGTGCAAAATAGTGTATTATATGAATTACAAGATATGTGATGCATCACGCATCACACATCAAACATCATCTGTAGAACCAGCCGCCAGCGGTTGCTGCAGATGTATGATCGTGCAAGACATGTCAGAGGGCCCTGACGGTTTGACGCAACGTGAACCTCAATTCACACATTACAAAAGGAGGTGTATCTCATCAACCGAATACTCCACATGATCATCAAACTTGTGGGAGCTATCAATGATCTGTTATGGGGAGATTTAATTATCCTGGAATTCTCAGGGGGAGAAGTTCAGTTTGGTCTTTCTCTTCTGGTATTGATCCTTATTCCAGCGGGTTTATACTTTACATTTAAAACTAAATTTCTTCCATTCCGCCTGTTCCCGGAAATGATCCGGGTCACACTGGAAAAAGACGAAGCAAAAAAAGATGAAAACTCTATATCCGGTGTTCAGGCACTGATCGTTGCTACCGCTACCCGCGTAGGTATGGGTAACTTAGCCGGTGTTGTTGCTGCTATCTCATTTGGCGGCGCAGGAGCTGTTTTCTGGATGTGGCTGACCGCACTCATTGGTTCTTCCAGCAGCTTCGTAGAGTCTACCCTGGCACAGATCTACAAAGAAAAAGACCCACTCTACGGCGGTTATCGCGGCGGTCCTGCCTATGTAATGGACCGTATCCGACTGGTGACAAAAATCAAACGAGAAGATGTTTTCGTAAAGAACGTAAAAGAAGAAGCCGAATATGTGGCAGATGATGAACAGACTTATTACACCCGCGGTTGTAAATACGGTCTTTTAGGAACCGCATTCGCACTCTCCGGACTGCTTTGCTGGGCAGGTATCAGCCAGGTAATCGGAAACTCCGTTACCACTTCCTTCCAGAACGCATTCGGTATCCCGCAGGTTGCAACTGCTACCATTCTGGTAGCTATGTCCGCAGTCATCGTTCTTCGCAAGAACGCAACTGTTAAGGTTTTAGATATGGTAGTTCCTGTTATGGCAGGCGCCTACTTCTTAGTAACTCTGTTCGTTATCATTAAGAACATCACCCTGCTTCCATCTGTTATTGGAAACATTTTCTCCCAGGCATTCGGTATCAGACAGTTTGCCGGCGGCGGACTTGGTGTAATCGTAATGAACGGCGTAAAGCGCGGACTTTTCTCAAATGAAGCAGGTAGTGGTTCTGCTCCATGTGCTGCAGCCGCAGCAGAAGTCAGCCATCCGGTAAAACAGGGCCTTATCCAGGCACTTGGTGTTTTTATCGATACATTAGTGATCTGCAGCTGTTCCGCATTCCTGATGCTTTTAGCTCCGGCTGAAAAGATCGAAGGTCTTATGGGAATGGACCTTTTACAGGCAGCTATGAACCATCACCTTGGATATGCAGGCGTTGTATTTATCGCAGTTGTACTCTTCCTGTTCAGCTTTTCCACTTTCCTTGGCATTCTCTATTATGCCCGCTGCAACGTATCTTACGTATTCGGCGATACCTGGAAAGCTCAGACAGGATACAAGATCTTTTTACTGATCATGCTCTTTATCGGCGGCGTGGCAGCCTATGAATTTGTCTGGGAACTTGGCGACCTTGGCGTAGGCCTTATGACAGTATTTAATATGATCGCGATCGTCCCACTCTCCGGCCAGGCCATCAATGCCTTAAAGGATTACGAAACTAATTATAAGAAGAAAAAAGCATAAAAACATTTATTAATTAAGCAAAAAGCGTAATGTTGCGCTGCAAAAAACTATATAAAAAACTATATAATAGGAGGATTTTTTAATGGAGAAGAACATGGATATGATGAAATTTGCGCCGGAGCCTTTCAAGATCAAAATGGTAGAGAACATGGCACGCTTAGACAAAGAAGAGCGTAAAGAAGCGATCAAGACTGCTGGTTACAATACATTCTTATTAAAGTCTGAAGAATGCTTTATCGACCTTTTAACTGACTCCGGAACCAATGCAATGAGTGATCATCAGTGGGCTGGCCTTATGTTAGGCGACGAAGCTTACGGTGGATCCCGCAACTTCTATCACCTGGAAGAAACTGTTCGTGAACTGTTTGGCTTTAAATATGTAGTTCCTACTCATCAGGGACGTGGCGCAGAGAACATTCTCTCCTCTCTGACCATCAAGCCAGGCGATTATGTTCCAGGCAACATGTACTTTACTACCACCCGTTTCCATCAGGAGCGCAATGGTGCTACTTTCCGTGATGTTATCATCGACGAAGCTCATGATCCAAGTGCAATCCTTGATTTCAAGGGCAACATCGACTTAAATAAATTCCAGGCACTGATCGACGAAGTTGGCGCAGAGCACATTCCTTATATCTGCCTCGCTGTTACCGTAAACCTGGCAGGTGGACAGCCTGTTTCCATGGCTAATATCAAAGCTGTTTCCGAACTGGCTCACAAATACGGCATCAAGGTTATGTACGATGCTACCCGTTGCGTTGAGAACGCATACTTTATCAAGACCCGTGAACCTGGCTACGAGAACAAGACCATCAAAGAGATCGTTCATGAAATGTTCTCCTACGGCGATGGCTGTACAATGTCTGGTAAGAAAGACTGCTTAACCAACATCGGTGGTTTCCTGTGTATGAACGATCATGACCTGTATGTTCGCGCAACTGGAATGGTTGTACAGTTTGAAGGAATGCCTTCTTACGGCGGTATGGCAGGAAGAGATATGGAAGCAATGGCTATTGGTCTTCGCGAGTCCATGAACTTCGATTACATCAGCCACCGTGTAAACCAGATCCGTTACCTGGGCGAAAAGTTAGATGCAGCAGGTGTTCCAATGGTTAAACCTTACGGCGGACACGCGATCTTCGTAGATGCAAGAGCATTCTTAGATCACTTAGATCAGGAAGAGGACTTCCCAGCTCAGGCACTCTCCGCAGCAATCTACGAGTTCTCCGGCGTTCGTACAATGGAGCGCGGCATCATCTCTGCAGGACGTGATCCACACACCCGTGAAAACCACGTTCCGAAACTGGAAACCGTTCGTCTTACAATCCCGCGTCGTGTTTATACATACGCTCATATGGATTATGTTGCTGACGCTATCATCGGCCTGTACCAGAGAAGACATGACATCAGCGGTCTGAAATGGGTTTACGAGCCAGAAGTTCTCCGCTTCTTCACTGGACGTTTCGAGCCAAAGAACGGCGAACTCATTAAGGGCTTCTAATAAGAAAGCACGCAATCACCTCTTATTTATAGCAGTTACTCCTAAAAAATCCGGGGGCGGCCCACATGGGCTGCCTCCGGATTTTTGATGCAATGCATTTATAATTCCCGCCACATTTAGTAGGCCGTTTCATGGACCCATACATTATATATACAACAAACGCGCCCTAAAGGCGCGTCTGCTTATTTTTACTTATTACTTTCTAACGATCAGTGACTTACCAGTCATCTCTTTTGGCTGCTCCATACCCATTAATTCGATCAGGGTCGGTGCGATATCGCACAGTGCGCCGCCTTCACGAAGCTTCATGTCAGCGTCTGCATTTACCAGGATAAATGGAACCGGGTTGGTAGTATGAGCGGTGTATGGCTCTCCCGTCTCATAGTCTACTAACTGCTCTGCATTTCCGTGGTCAGCACAGATAAACATAACGCCGTTTACTTCCTTTAATGCTTCTACAGCACGGCCTACACACTCATCTACTACTTCGATTGCCTTGATTGCTGCTGCTTCTACGCCTGTATGTCCAACCATATCCGGGTTAGCGAAGTTGATGATGATCACATCATATTTGCCGGACTTGATCGCCTCAGTTAACTTATCGCATACGCCGTAAGCGCTCATCTCCGGCTTTAAGTCGTAGGTAGCAACTTCCTTTGGAGAAGGAACCAGGATGCGGTCTTCCCCTTCGTTTGGCTCTTCTACGCCGCCGTTAAAGAAGAAGGTAACGTGAGCATATTTTTCCGTCTCAGCAATTCTTACCTGCTTCTTGCCATTTGCTGCCAGGAACTCGCCAAAGGTATTGGTAATGGACTCTTTCTTAAATGCAACCAGCTTGTTGGTAATGGTTTCATCATAATCGGTGAAGCATACATATACCAGGTCTAACTTCTTCTCTCTTGCAAAACCGTCAAAATTGTCATCGCAGAATGCATGGGTGATCTCTCTTGCACGGTCCGGACGGAAGTTAAAGAAGATAATGGAGTCACCGTCATTGATCGTTGCCAGTGCTTTTCCGTTTTCAGTAACTACAAATGGTACAACGAACTCATCGGACTTGCCTGCATTATAGGAAGCCTGGATGCCTTCAGTAGCGCTTGCTGCTGTATTTCCTTCGCCCTTTGTAAGAGCCTTGTAAGCTAACTCTACACGGTCCCATCTCTTATCACGGTCCATTGCATAGTAACGTCCCATAACAGATGCTACCTTGCCTGTGCCAAGCTCTGCCATCTTTGCTTCCAGCTCAGTAACAAATTCCTTGCCGGATTCCGGTGGTGTGTCACGACCGTCTAAGAAGCAGTGTACATATACTTTTTCCAGGCCATTTCTCTTTGCCAGCTCTAACAGGCCGTAAATATGATTTAAGTGGCTGTGTACACCGCCGGTAGATACCAGACCGAACAGGTGCAGAGCGGAATTGTTTTTCTTGCAGTTTTCTACTGCTGTTAAAAATTCTGGTACATTAAAGAAGTCACCGTCGTTGATCGACTTGGTAATTCTTGTCAGCTCCTGGTATACAACACGGCCTGCGCCCATATTTAAGTGTCCTACCTCGGAGTTACCCATCTGTCCTTCCGGAAGTCCTACTGCAAGGCCACTTGCCTGGCCTTTTACAAATGGACACTGGCTCATTAACTGATCCATAACAGGAGTTTTTCCTTCGCATACTGCGTTGTGCTCACAGTTATCATTCAGTCCATAGCCGTCCAGGATCATTAATACTACTGGTTTCTTGCTCATATCTGTTTTCTCCTCTTAAATCTGCCTTTTTTACTAAGGCTTTATAAAATGGATACAAATGCCCTGAGACCCGTTTTCACGACCCCAGGGCTAAATTCGCAACCACCCGGACGGCGCATCTTCTTGCACGGCTTTGCCGCACAAGAAGCATCGGAGGTCACTCCAATGTGAAATCTGCCCCAAAAAGGCGCTTACAAGCAAGCTTGACGCTCCTTTTTGGGTCAAATTTCCCGCCGTCCTGAGTAATTATCTGTTATAGTTTACGATCTTACCAAAGTCTGGCTTTAAGGAAGCGCCGCCTACCAGGCCGCCATCGATATCCGGCTGTGCAAACAGTTCTGGTGCGCTTGCTGCTGATACAGAACCGCCGTACTGGATACGGATAGCCTGTGCAGTTGCCTCATCATAGATCTCGCCGATGCATGCGCGGATCGCTGCGCATACTTCTTCAGCCTGCTCTGTGGTTGCTACCTTACCGGTTCCGATAGCCCAGATCGGCTCGTAAGCGATAACAGCTGTCTTTGCCTGATCTGCTGTTACGTTTAAGAAAGCGATCTTGATCTGCTGACGGATCCAGTCAATGGTAATGCCCTGCTCTCTCTGAGTTAAAGATTCACCGCAGCAGATGATAGGAGTAATTCCATGCTCAAATGCCTTTAATACTTTCTTGTTTACGGTCTCATTTGTTTCAGCAAAGTACTCTCTTCTCTCAGAGTGGCCGATGATCACATACTTAACGCCTGCGTCATTTAACATGTTTGGGGAGATCTCGCCTGTATAAGCGCCCTTTTCCTCAAAATACATGTTCTCAGCACCGATCTGGATGTTGGTTCCCTTTGCTGCTTCCATTGCCGGAATGATATCAATAGCCGGTACACAGAATACTACATCTACTTCATCATTTACTACTAATGGTTTTAATTCGTTTACAAGAGCAACTGCCTCAGAAGGTGTCATGTTCATCTTCCAGTTGCCTGCGATGATCTTCTTTCTTGCCATAACTTCCGTCTCCTTTATACACATACACGACTCACAGGCGGTCTGTTTTTATCCCCAGTTATTTCAAAAACAGCCGCCTGCAATATCAGTTATCTTTATTTGTCATCTGCTGCAGCTACGCCTGGCAGTTCCTTTCCTTCCAGGAATTCCAGAGAAGCGCCACCGCCGGTAGAGATGTGGCTCATCTTATCAGCAAATCCTAACTGATTTACTGCTGCTGCAGAGTCACCACCACCGATAATGGTAGTTGCGTCAGTATCAGCTAAAGCCTGAGCTACTGCGATGGTTCCCTTTGCAAGAACAGGGTTCTCGAATACGCCCATCGGTCCGTTCCAAACAACGGTCTTAGCGCTCTTAACAGCTTCAGCATACAGCTTTGCGCTTTCTGCACCGATATCCAGACCCATCTTGTCATCTGGGATAGCGTCTACAGAAACGTTCTCTACAGGGATCTCAGCATCGATCGGATCTGGGAAGGAAGCTGCTACTACAGCATCTACTGGAAGTAAAAGCTTCTTGCCAAGCTTCTCAGCCTTTGCCATCATTTCCTTGCAGTAATCTAACTTGGTATCGTCTACTAAGGACTTACCGATCTCTTTGCCTTCAGCCTTTAAGAAGGTGAATGCCATACCACCGCCGATGATCAGTGTATCGCACTTTTCAAGGAGGTTAGAGATAACATTTAACTTATCAGCAACCTTAGCACCGCCTAAGATAGCAACGAAAGGTCTTACTGGATTTTCAACTGCATTTCCTAAGAAATCGATCTCTTTCTGCATTAAGTAACCAACTACGTTGGAGCCGCCCTTTGCAGAGATGAACTTGGTAACGCCTGCTACAGAAGCATGTGCTCTGTGGGAGGAACCGAATGCGTCGCATACATAATCATCAGCCAGATCAGCCAGTTCCTTGCTGAACTCTTCGCCGTTCTTGGTCTCTTCAGCGCCGCGGAAACGTGTATTCTGCAGAAGAACTACATCGCCTTCCTTCATAGCTTCTACAGCCTTGGTAGCTGCTTCGCCGGTTACATTGTAATCAGATACGAAAACAACTTCCTTGCCTAATTTCTCAGATAGTCTCTTTGCTACTGGAGCTAAAGACTCGCCTTCGTTCGGGCCATTTTTAACTTTTCCTAAGTGGGAGCACAGGATAACCTTTGCGCCGTCGTTAATCAGCTTCTGGATGGTTGGCAGAGCTGCTACGATACGGGTCTCATCTGTGATCTCGCCGTTCTTTAACGGTACGTTGAAGTCGCAGCGGACTAAAACTCTTCTTCCCTTTACATTGATATCATCGATTGATTTCTTGTTTAACATGGTGGATGTCTCCTTTCAGTAAACTCGCAAATAGATAAATTTATTTCGCGAAAAAAGGGCCCGGTCCTAAAGACCGGACCCCTTATGAGTCTTTAAAATCTGGATTTATGATCTGGATTATGCTAACTCAGCGAAGTACTTGATAGTTCTTACCATCTGGCTGGTGTAAGAATTCTCGTTGTCATACCATGAAACAACCTGTACTTCATACAGATCATCAGCGATATGGGAAACCATAGTCTGGGTTGCATCAAACAGAGAACCATATCTCATACCGATAACGTCAGAAGATACGATCGGATCTTCATTGTATCCGAAGGACTCAGATGCAGCAGCCTTCATAGCAGCGTTGATCTCTTCTGCAGTTACGTCTGCCTTCTTAACAACAGCTGTTAAGATTGTGGTAGAACCGGTTGGTACAGGTACACGCTGTGCGGAACCGATCAGCTTGCCGTTCAGTTCTGGGATAACCAGGCCGATTGCCTTAGCTGCGCCAGTAGAGTTAGGAACGATGTTAGCTGCGCCTGCGCGTGCTCTTCTTAAGTCGCCCTTTCTGTGTGGTCCGTCAAGGATCATCTGGTCGCCGGTGTAAGCGTGGATGGTGCTCATGATACCGCTCTGGATTGGAGCGTAGTCATTTAATGCCTTAGCCATAGGTGCTAAGCAGTTGGTGGTGCAAGATGCAGCGGAGATGATGGTATCTTCTGCTGTCAGAGTCTTCTCATTTACAGAGTAAACGATGGTCTTTAAATCTTTTCCAGCTGGTGCGGAAATAACAACCTTCTTAGCGCCTGCATCGATATGAGCCTGTGCTTTTTCCTTGGAAGTATAGAAGCCAGTGCACTCTAATACTACATCTACGCCAAGTTCGCCCCATGGAAGGTCAGCAGCCTTTGGCTCTTTGTAGATAGTGATCTTCTTGCCGTCAACTGTGATGGAATCTTCTCCAGCCTCTACAGTGTGCTTGCCTTCGCCAATGCGTCCAGCGTATCCACCCTGTGCTGTATCATACTTTAACAGATGTGCTAACATCTTAGGATCGGTTAAGTCGTTGATTGCTACTACCTCGTAACCCTCTGCTCCGAACATCTGACGGAAAGCCAGACGTCCAATACGTCCGAAACCATTAATTGCAACTTTTACTGCCATGATTCAATTCCTCCTAGTTTGTTAAAAAAATATTATTTGTTAAATATTAATCAACTGCCTACATTGTACTCAATTTTATCCAAAATAGCAAGCCTTTTTTTTGTTTCTGCCATTCTGACTATTTTCTCTCATAAATTCCATTAATTTTCAGCGCATTTTTATTTTCTCAATAGAAGGGTGGGGCATAGACTTGTTATTGTGGCAGTTTATGAGTATAATGTGAGAGACGAATACAGCTGCCGCACTCCCCGTGGGGCAGATATGTGCTTTTATGGATACAAACGCAATATGATAAAAAGGAGGCATATCACTATGGATGCCATTTATGACTGCCATCTCCACACAGAATTTTCCGCAGACTCCGAAACCCCGGTACGGGATCAGTTAGAAAAAGCCATCTCCCTTGGAATGAAAGAGATCTGTATTACCGATCATCATGATTATGGCAGCGAATTCTGTCCTGACGATTTTACGTTAGACATTCCTTCTTATATAGAAAGTTTACGCAAAATACGGGACGAATACGCTGGACGGATCCGTTTAAATATAGGGATCGAATTAGGATTACAAAACCATGTAGGTGAGTATCTCCACGATTTTGCCAGAACCTTGGGAAAGGAATTTGATTTTGTCCTTGGTTCCAGCCATTTCGTAGACCGGATGGATCCATATGAAAGGGAATACTGGAAACATTTCGAGGAAAAAGAAGGATTTCGTGCATTTTTTGAAGTATCCCTTAAGCGGGTACAAAACCTCCTTGATACTTTCGACTCCTATGGCCACCTGGACTATGTTGTAAGATATGCTCCCCATAAAAATGAATTTTATTCCTGGAATGATTACGAACCCTATATCCGTCCTCTTTTAAAACTTCTTATTGAAAATGGAAAATGCCTGGAATGTAACACAGGCGGCATCCGCTATGGACTTGGAAACACCAATCCATGTGCTGATGTTTTCCGTCTCTATAAAGAACTGGGCGGTGAAGGGATCACCATTGGCTCTGACGCCCATACGCCGGAAACTTTAGGCATCGGCTTTGACTACTGCCGGGAAATGTTAAAAGAATATGGTTTCCGCTATTATACAGTATTCCACGAAAGAAAAGCGGAGATGCTCCCATTATAGGGGCATCTCCGCTTTTTTTTACAGAGTTTTTTACAGATCCATGTATCGTGCCAATGACATTTGCAAGACGGCTCCATTAATCTGCCTTCATCTGCTCTTTTACATCTTCTCTTAACTGTTTCCAGGCTTCTTTATCTTCTACATAATACTTCGGGCACTGTTTTCCATTAATATCATAATGACGGACCACATCGGAACTTTTAAGTTTTAATTGTTTGCAGAGCCATGCTGTCAATTTCACCACTGACTCATAAGAAGCGTCATTAAACTTGCCTGTATCATCCGGATGACAGACTTCAATGGAAAGCGTATCGTCATTTCTGGGAGCATTGGCATATGCCACCTCATCAATGGGAATGCACTGGATCACTTCCCCGTCCAGTCCCACTACAAAATGGCTGCTGGAAGAAACCCCCTCTTTCTGTGCATCCTGGTCTGCCAGACCGTCAAAATAGTTTCTGGTAGCCTTTGCACTGGTTCCCGGATTTCCCACATAATGGATCACAATATTTTTCACCTGCCTGCGGGTCACATCCGGGCGGGAAAAAATATTTTTCCGCAAAAAATCCTGCTGTACCCAGTCAGGCATTTCCACTGCTTTCAGATCAATTGTATTTTCAGGCTCTCTTCCCCATATACAATAGCCGCTTCCAAGACCGGTGAGAATACCGATCATCATTGCCATAAAAACGGCCGCCATAGGAAAGGTTATCACCTTTCGTTCTCGCTTTTCCAAGTTATCTATCCCCTGTATCTTATCTTTTTTCCAATATAACATTATTCCCTGAAAAACTCAATGAAGAACTTCTTAAGGACTTGCAGTAAATTTTATGAAGATTATAATATCTTTTGCAACTTTTTTCCCGGTTCATGCGTCTAATAAGTGTAAGACATGAAAGGAGAACATATCATGAACCATTCTGATCAGACAAAACAAATAACCGCGCAGACGGAAAAAATGCTCATTGACCAATATGAGCGCCTTTACCGCCTGGCCTACAGTTATGTACATTAACGAAGCAGACGCTTTGGATATCGTCCAGGAAAGTGCCTGTAAAGCCATTACACAGTGTAAAAATTTAAAGGATACAGAAAAACTTTTTCCATGGCTGTGCCGGATCGTAGTAAATACAAGCCTGGACCTGCTGCGAAGCCGGACAAAAGAGCAGCCTGCCGAGGAACTTCCTGAAACGGCAACAGAAGATACATATGAGGAATTTGACTTAAAAGAAGCACTGAACCATTTGGAACCGGAAAACCGCACCATCATCATCCTTCGCTATTTTGAAGATATGAAATTAGAGGACATTGCCCTTGCGGTAGCCGAAAATGTAAACACCGTAAAAGCAAGATTATACCGGTCGTTAAAAAAGCTTCGGATCCATTTAGACGGCACTGCCAGTTTTTAAAAGAAAGGAGCATATATTAATGAAAGAACAGGATCGTAATTTAGAATATTTTGATGATTTAGATAAACTGGAGTCTTTAAAGCAGGAATATAACAACATTCCCGTTCCAGAAGCCGCAAAAGCACGTATCATGTCAGGTATCCAGAAAGGAAAAACCATGAATAAAAAACACAACCCATTTTTCCGTATTTTACGCACCACCGGCACTACTGCTGCCGCTGCTGTAGTAGCTCTGGCCATTGTCACCAACGTAAGCCCAACCATTGCCAATGCCATGACAAACCTGCCGGTGATCGGTGCCATTGCAAAAGTGGTCACTTTACGTACATACGAAGATAAGACCAATCATTTTGAAGCCAAAGTGGATATTCCGGAAATAGACTCTGCACCGGAAGCTGTAAACCGCTCCATTGAAGACTACGCAAATGAACTGATCGCCCAGTACGAAAAGGATCTTCGGGCATCCCAGGGAGAAGGCAACTACTCTCTCACTTCTACTTACAAGGTAGTAACTGACACAGACAGATACCTGTGCCTGCGCATTGACACCACCCTTGTGATGGCAAGCGGAACCGAATACACCAAGGTATTTACCATTGATAAGACCACTGGTGATATTATTTCTCTTTCTGATTTATTTAAAAACAAACCGAAAATGCTCACTGCCATCAGCGACAACATAAAAGAACAGATGAAACAGCAGATGGCTGCCGACTCCTCTGTTACTTATTTTATTGACAGTGACATGCCGGAATGGGATTTTAAGGAATTAAAAGGTGATGAAAGCTTCTATTTTAATGAAAAAGGAGAACTGGTCATTACTTTTGACGAGACCGAGGTAGCCCCGGCTTATATGGGAGCTGTGGAGTTTACCATTCCCCAGTCTGTAACCGGTGATCTGAAATAATAGCAAAACAGCCGCAGGAACACATCAAAGGTGCATTTCCTGCGGCTGCTTTCTTATGTACTAGGAAATTCCGTTGGAACTCCCTAGTACACAAAAAGGCACGACCTG
>ERZ773216.2529-NODE-2529-length-17628-cov-4.942070_pt1 | contig 17628 bp, 17 predicted proteins | sample MGYA00511259_ERZ773216 | MGnify/ENA primary metagenome ERZ773216 (study PRJEB29015, sample SAMEA2737764) | human gut metagenome | biome: human gut; feature: human-associated habitat; material: faeces | place: China | collected 2012 ... | reverse complement strand
CCATCAAATGATGGACGCCTCCGCTTTTTCTCTTACTGGTTCATCTGCTGCAGGATCTTTGCGATCTCGCTGGTGGTGTAGCCCTCTTTCTGCAGAGCATTGGCAATGGACGTGTCACTCTTGCCACGGCTGCGCAGCAGTGCCGCCGTAAAGGGCACCACGCTGCTGCCCTTCAGCGCATTCGTTCCCGCAGCGCTCCCCGATGCCTTGCCGCTGCCGCTGCTTTTTGCAGCCGCATTGCCCGCCGCACGGCTGGCTTTGGCCTGCGCATTGGACTGCTTGAGCGCCCACTCGCCCTTGGCAATGTTCAGCTTTTCCGAGGTAACGCTGTTGTTGAAGGCCTGCTGCTTCAGCGCATCCTGATAGGCGCGTTCGCTGGCTTCATTCTCATAGCGCTGCTGGGTCAGACTGTCCTGCCGCTGCTTTTCCTGCATCTGCTGGTTCCATGCCGTATCGGCACGGTCGGCCTCGTAGGCGCGGGTGCCGGACACGATGTTGTACCCGGTGTTCAGCAGGCTGCCCGCCAGCGAGCCGATGCCGGTGGTGCCGCTGATGGCCAGCTGGATCGCATCCCCGATGACCCCCAGCACGGTCATGATGCCGTTGAAGGTCTGCTGGCGGCGGCTGGCCTGTGCCTGTTCCTGCGCAGTATAGTAGCCGTGCAGGGTGTCCAGACGGCTCAGATAGTCCTGATACTGCCCGTAATCCTGCGCGTAGGCGTTGTTGTAGTCCTCCCCTTTCTGCTGCAGCTGGGTGTAGTAATCTGAGAGCTGCCGGTCGTACTGCTTCTGCGCACTCTGTTCCTGGGCGTTCAGCTGGTCCAGCCGTGATACCAGCTCATCGCCGCCGCTGGTGTAGGTGTCCAGTGCCAGACTGTACAGGCTGGGGATGGCCTCGTTCAGCGCACCGATCTGCTGCTGGTAGGCCTGTTGTGCCGCACTGGCCGCATAACTGGAGCCGTAACCGCCGGTCAGGGCTGCCGCCTGTGCAGCGGCATCGGCACTGGCGTTGTGGGCGTTCTGGGTGTACTGCTGGGCGTACTGCCGGTACAGCGGATCCTGCGTATAGCTGTAGGCAAAATTCTCCCGTGCCAGCAGACGGTCCAGCACCTCATTGATGCGGTCCTGGTAGCTGCTCTGGTACGCCTCCGGGCGCTTGTCCTGCCACTCCTTCAGCGCGTTTGCGGCGTTGGTCACGCTCTGGCCGGGGCGGTAACCGGCCCCTGCCATGGCCTCTTCCACCTGCTGTCGGTTTTCCAGGCCGCTGGTGTCATAGCCGCTCTGCGCCTCCGGCGCTGCCAGCTCTTCCTCTTTCTTTTTGGTCGCCATGCTCTTCTCCTTTCTTTTACAACGAATTCAACCGGGTGCGCAGCTCCTCCGACAGGTTTTCCACGTCCAGATTGGTCAGTACATACTGCAGCTGTTCCTGCATCTGGTACAGGTAGCTGCGCAACGCTCTTGCGTCCTCCGGGTCCATGTTTTCGCTCAACTTCGGCAGGCCCAGCCGGTTCAGACCGTTCACACTTGCCATGTTGCTTCCTCCTGTTCTTCCACAAGGCCGCCTTTGGCCGCGGCCAGATTCTTCGCCAGACTGCGCAGGGTGATCTGCCCTTTGCCCCGCAGGCGCAGCCGCAGGGTGCTGTGCCGCCGGGGCACCAGCGGCAGGTCATAGCTGCGGCGGGCCTCCCGGGCGGTCAGGCTTGCCACTGTCTCCCATGGGCCGCCGTCGTAGCTCAGCGCTACCTCCACCGTGCTGGCACAGGCCGCGTCCAGCCGCAGCGTCAGCCGCGACAGATACCGCTGTTCCGCCCCGTCCTGCCCGATGTCACCGGTCACAAGCTCAAACGACACCTGCTGTTCCACACCTTCGGTGCTCTGCCAGTCGCTCTCCCGGCTGGGATCCGCCACCCACAGGGCCTGCCCGTCCCACAGATACAGCTGGCCGCCGGTGCTGGCCATGTCGCAGGAGCATACATCCTCTTCGTGCCAGAGCCCGCGTTCGGTGTCATACACCAGCAGCCGGGTCTGCCCTTGGGTCCCGGCCGTGCGGGAGATGTGCAGATAATACCGGCCGTCCAGCGCACCGCCCACAGCGCTCTGCACGTTGGCCAGCCGGCTGGCGTCCAACACCGCCGACACCTTGGTGGGGATGCTGCCGTCCCACGCCATGACCCCATCCGGCGAGAGATAATACAGCGTCTCGTTCAGCACGCACAGGCTGCGGGCCGCATTCTTGGCCACGCCCCGGCAGCGCAGGGAGGTGAGCTGAAAATCCGAGGGCTTTGTGCCGCACAGCTTGTGCAGCGTGTTCTCCTTGAAGAACAACGCATAGCCCATGCAGGTGGCCGCGCCGGTAAAGGCTCCGTCGCTGCCCACCGTCACCGCATAGCTGTCCGCCGCAATGCCCCGATAGGAAAACCAGTTGGTGGGGTCGCCCAGCTTGCAGGCGTAGATCACATTTTCCCGGCTGCTGCAGCCCCACACCCGGTTGTCGCATTCGGTCACGAAGTCCAGGTCCGGCACCCGGCGTTCCAGCTGCACAGTCTGTTCCGCCGCGATGCTGCGGGTCTGGCTGCCGTCCAGGCTGGTCCACTGGGCCGCATCGGTCCCCTGCACCAGTGTGCCGTAAAAATAGTCGCCCGCCGGGTCGGCACGCACGCACAGGCTGTTCTCCGTGACGGTATACACCACGCAGTCCCCGTCCAGTGCTTCCCACTGTCCGGCCTGCTTTGCCGCCGTGCCCTGCACGGTCACCGTGTCCCACTGGCAGAATTTTTCCTGTGCACCGGCCGCCGTGATGCGGCAATAGTCCAGCGGCAGCGCCGTCCAGTTGCCGGACGCCGCGCTGTACACTTCCAATGTTCCATCGTACCGCCAGGGGTGCTCTTCGTCCTCCACCTTCAGGAAGATCTGCCCGTCCGCCGGGCTTTCCGGCTCTTCCCGGCCCACGCCTGTGGGCGTGTAGGTCCTGCCCTCCGCATCGCAGGGAGCAAACTCCACGCTCTGGCCCTCCGCTTTCCAGCAGGCTCCCAGCGCCGAAACGCTGCCGTCTGCCGTATCAAAGGCGACCTTGTCCGGAAAGATCAAAATTTTCGTGCCAAGACCCACCAGTGCCTTTTTGCTGTCGGCCACCGCATCGGTGCAGGTCACGGTCTCCCCGCCGTCGTCCGGAGTGTACACCAGGTCTTTCCCGCAGACGGTCAGCAGCCCGTTCAGGTGGTACATCCCATTCAGGCCGGTGAGGGTCCGCAGCTTCCGGCGGGGCTTGCGGGTGCTCAGCGCCGGGAAATCCCGGGACGAAAAATTGATCCCCGCACTGTACTCTGCCTCGGAGCAGCCGTAGCCCTCGTTCAGGCCCCCGAAGGCCCGCAGCAGGGTGCGGCTGTTCTGGACTCTGGTCCGGTTCGCCAGAACCATCTTATCCCTCCTTTCACCACTGCCAGCGGGTGCAGGCCCGCGGCGGATAGGTCCGGCGCAGCCAGGCCGCAAGCTCTGCCAGAATGCCATTGTACTGTGCCTGCTCCCCGGCGTAACGGTCGGTCTCGCCCAGTGCGGCATCGGTCATGGCGCACAGGTAATGCGGGTACAGGGCATCAAAGGGGGCCGGGGCCAGCAGCACATCCTCGTCCTGCAGGCCATCGTCCCAGGCCCGGTCCGCTCCCACGGTGTCAAAAGCATCCGTATCACTGGCCTTGAAAAAGCGTTCCCGCAGCATGCCGTCTGCTTCCCGCAGCCACTCCTGCCGGGTGTGCACGGACACACGGCTGCCGGGCCGCAGTTCCTCGGCGCGTTCCAGCGCCTGTCCTACTGTCATCGTTCCACGCTCCTTTTCAAAAAAGCCCGGCGGGGCATCTCCCTGCCGGGCTCCGGTCCTGTTGCTTACTGTGCCGCGTTCTCCGCTGCCGCAATGCGGGCAGCGGTGCGCTCGTCCTGCATCTGGCTGTGTTCCAGCACCTCCGCCACTTCGGGCGGCACCTCCACTTCCACACCGCGGCGGATCTTGTAGTTCACGCCGTTCACGCTGACGAACAGGTCGCCCTTATAACGGCTGTTGTCCTTGAACAGCCGGATGCGCACGTTCTTTTCTGTCATCCTGCACACCTCCTCAGTTTGCGGCGGCGTTGGCCGAGTAGCTGGACACGCTCTCGATGCGCACCATGTACTGCTCCACCAGACGTTCGGCAGCACGCATGCCCTTCCAGCCCACCGAAGCGCGCTGGTTCAGCGGGTCATCGCCGTAGCCCAGCTGCTTGACGATGTGCTCCAGGCCGCCGCCCTCCAGCTCGGTCACACCGTAGGCATGGGCACCCAGCACCAGGGTGCCGAACACCGCCAAGCCGGTGGGGCAGGTCTCATCCTTCCAGATCTTGGCCTCGCTGGTCTCGATGAAGCGGATGTTGCCCAGCTTACCGATCTCGCCGCGGAACATGGTGTCCGGGTCGGCGTACTTATGCACCTCAATGAACTCCTTGCAGGTCTTGAGGTCGTAGGCCGCATAGGGGTGGATGATGGCAATATAGCTGTCGCCGATGGGGTCGGCGTTCATGGCACCCAGCTGGGCCGCTGCCTGGAAGAACAGCTTGGGAGTCAGGGTACAGCTCTTGTCCAGCGTCTTGCGGCTGGTCACGGCGGTCTCGGTGCCGTCGGCGGCCTGCTTGGGTGCATAGATCACATTGGTGCCGCCGGCCAGCACATCGCGGGTGATGCTGTCCATGGTGCGGCCCGCCTGGCTGGCCAGCACACGGGTGGCCTGCACCACGTTGTTGTCAATGGCGGTCATCTGCAGCACGTCGGTCAGCGGGGTCCAGCCGCCGTACTGGTGCAGGTCGCTGGTGATGGTGGTCACGTTCAGGGCCTGACCGTTGGGGGTCACGCCCTCGGTCAGGGGCGTGGTGGCCTTGGGCAGGCTGTCGTACTTGCGGAACTCGATGGTCTTGCCGCCATTCTGGGGCACCGGGTAGTAATCCGCGAACTGGTCATGCACCAGACGCGGCTCTGCCTGGTCGATGAGACGCTTCTCATAGAAGGTCTTCATCTCCTTGGACATGGTGGCCGTGGTGTTCTGCAGGTTGTCGGCAAACAGCTGGATGTTGAAGTTCATCATACGTTTTTCCTTTCTCTTGTCGGGTTTACAGTTCGATCTGAGCACCGTGCAGCACACGGCGCTCCAAGGCTTCGCGCTGGGCGCGGGTCATGCTGGCCACATCCGGGTGCACCGTGGCCGCACCACCGGGGCGGATGCCGTTTTCTGCGGGGCGGGCGGCCCGCTGCTGGATGCGCTGCACCACGCCCTGCTCCACGGCCTGTGCCGCACGGTGCAGGCTCTCGTCGTAGTGGGCCAGACGGTAGGCGTCCCGCATCCGCATGCCGGGCAGCTGCATCAGGCGGCGCATCTCCGGGTTCTTCAGCTCCTCCTGCAGGCGGAACTCCGGCTGGCTGCGGCGCAGGTCGGCTTCCTCAGCCGCCCAGCGGGCATGCAGCTCCCGCACCGCGTTTCGGGCCTGCAGCGGCAGGGGCGGCACCGCCGGGCGGGGCAGCTCCGGCTGGGGCGTCTCCGGTTCGGTCGGCTCCGGATCCGGTTTTGCTTCCGGCAACGGCTGCGCAGTTTTCTCCCCCGGTTCCATCGTCCCGGAGGCAACGGCCTGCCGGGCCTGTGCCGGGCTCAGGGCCGGGGCCGCAGGCGCTGCCTCTTCTGCAAACATCTGCAGGTCCATCATGCTCTGTTCGCCCCGGCGGCTCACATCCGCAAAGCGGATATTGTCCGGGTAGCGCTCGGCCAGCAGGGTGAACCCCGCCTTGGCCAGCTCAAAGGCACCCTGCACCCATGCGGCACAGGGTGCGTCGGCCTGCACGGCCAGACGCGGCCCGTCCGGTTCCTCCCAGGCGTCGGCATGGGCATTTTCTTCCCCGGCCAGCAGGTACACCAGTGCCTGCATCAGGGTGCTTGCCCCGGCGCACACGATGTCCTGCCCGGCAGGGGCAAAGCCTGCATGTCCGGCAGCCTCCAGTCGGCAGCTCAGGCCCTCGGGGCCATCCAGCTCGCTGTAACATACTTTCATCATTCTTGTTTCACCTCCTTACAGTTTCACGTTCATGGCGCGGGCCGCAGCGGCCACCGGCAGACTGCCGGGCAGCACCGCACCACCGGTGCCGGTCTGCGGCGGGACCACCTGCTGCAGCTGTGCCAGCTTCTGGGCCAGTGTGCCGTTCTGCCGCACCCGCTGGCGCACCTTCTCGATGCCCTCAAAGTCCATCATTTCCAGCGCCGCCAAGGCCGCGTCGGCATTGGCGGGGGCGAAAAAGCCCAGCTGATAGCACTCCTTTGCCGTCTCGTTCTGGCTCAGGCGGCTGAAGGTGCTCTTCTTGGCCGCGCTGACCACGATGTCAAAAATGGGCTCCCGGCTGCCCAGCTCCACGCCGCCCACCTCGCGCACCGGCTGCGGGCGCAGGGCTGCCGCCGAGAAGGGCAAAAACTGGTTCTCACCGCTGGGCCCCACGATGCGGAAGATGCGCTGTTCATCATAGAACTGCCGCATCAGCTCGATCATCAGGTAGCACTGGCGGGAGAAGGCCCGGTAGGCGCTCTTGAGCATATCACGGCTCAGTTTGCTTCCGGCTTCCTGCAGGGCCGCAATGGCACTGGCTGCCGTCACACCGCCGGTGGTGCCGCCCTGGGTCATGTCGCGGTTGCCGCTGATCTCCTTCAGCTCCTCGATGCGGCTCTGACGGTAGCTCAGACTGCTGCCCTGCAGACCGGCCGTCTGCAGCGGGCGGAAGCTGTCGTCGTTCAGACGGCCCACCACATGCACGATGTCCCGGCTCAGGTCGGCCAGCTCTTCTTCGTTGACCCCGGCGGTGTCGCTGAGCACATAGCGCTGCCGGGCCGACAGCAGCACGTTCTCGTCCATGGCATGGTTCATCTGGTCGATGGCGGTCTGGCAATCCTTCATCACGTCGATGTAGCCAAAACCCGCCGGGCTGTCCTCTTCCATGAACAGCGGATCGAATACGAAGGGGTACTGCCCGTGGTCGTACAGGCCCCGCTGTGCCAGTGCCGGGTCGTTCTGGCTGGCGTACAGCACCACCCCGTTGCAGAACTTGCAGTAGTGCAGCACCATGTGGCCGCTTTCGTCCGGGCGCTTATAGTACCAGTCCACCACCACACTGCGGGAAGCGGTGTCCGCGCCGTCCTCGTGGATGTAGCGGGGCACATCCAGCACCCCGGCGGTGTGGCCTGCCAGCTGTGGGTAGCGGGCCGTGAGCTGTGCGGTGTCCTCCAGGCTCAGGCTGAAAAAATCCGGTGAGTCCTGGATGTCCGCTACGCCCGGCTCCCAGTAGAGCATCAGCAAGTTCATGGCCCGCACCGCAATATCCCCCACGCCGCCCCTGGCTGCCGGGTCCCAGAACACACCGGTGACCCCGGTGCCCTGCTTGAGCTTGCGCCACCAGCAGTCGCTGTACACCTGCTCGTAATCTGCCTGTTCCAGCACCACCGGCAGCACGCTGGAAAGAGCCCGCGCGGTTGCCTCATCGTCCGCTGCACGGGGCAGCACATTGGGTTCCGGGTAGTTGTCCATGGCATCGGCGTGCTTGTTGGCGATGCTGTTGAACAGCCATCCACTGCTGGGCTGCGCCTTGCCGGGCATCATGGGGTTCTGGTAGTTCTTCCAGTGCCCCATGCGGAACCACAGTTCGTTGTCCACCAGGCGCCTGTCCAGTGCCGCCTTGCCGGCCTTGTAACGCTGCAGGGTCTGTGTGGCCGCAGCCACCTCCGCCGCACCCACCGGCATCGCTTCGTTCTGATAATCGTCCATCGTTCTTCTCCTTCAGATCCTGTAAAATCTTGCCTGCCGGTGCAGGTCCAGCGGGTCATCCGGCGGCGGTAGGGCCGTGCGCCGGGCCGGCGGGCTGATGGGGTTCTCCATCAGCACATACCGGCACTCATCATAAATGTGGTCCTCCTGCCGGGTGTCGATATCCTCCACGTTGCTCTCGTCGTACACGAGGTTCGGCAGCGTGCGGATGAAGTGTTTGCAGGTATTGAACACCTGCAGCATCGGGCGGCCGTCGGCGTCAAAGTTGAGCCGGTAGTGGAACTGCATCTTTCCCGCAAGGCGGGTGTGGTCGCCGGGCTTCCAGTGCAGGAAGTTGGGGCTCCGCTCCATCATGGCCGCGATGCTCTCGCCCCGGCTCTCATCAAAGATGGCCGGGTCGGCAACGCCATGGATCACCCGCCCCCGCAGCACGGGGTCGTTCTGCTCCGCCTCCCGGATGCGCCGGGCCTGTTCCACCGGGTCAATGCGCAGGCCCTCGTTGGGGCGGCCGGTGCAGCCGTACAGCTCCTTGATGCGGTAGAGCCGCCCCTCTTCATCGGCCGCATACCACCCCACCGAGAACGGCTTGGAAAACCCGAAGTCGAACCCCCGGTAGATCTGCCAGTGCTTCGGGATGGCAAAGGGGGCAATGACGTGGGTCCAGCGCTGATCCTGATAGTGGGCCGGGTCGTTGCGCCACTCGGTGAACACCTGGCCGGAAAAGCTGTCCCAGCTGCCATAGAGCAGCGCCTGCTTTTCCGCTTCCGGCATGGCAGCCAGGCTGGCCAGATAACCGGGATCGTTCTGCAGCAGAGCCGGGTTGTCGAAAATGCTGGAAGGGATGAACACCCTTGCCCGCTGCAGCTTCTGTTCGGTGCCGTCCGGCCGCCGCACCGTGTATTCCTCCACGATGGGCGTGCCGGGTGGGGCCGGGGTGATGAACCGCGCCTTCACCCACCCGTGGCCGATGCCGCCGGGGTTGGTGGTGGCCCGCATGTACACCCGGGTGCCCGGCCCGGTGGGGCGGTTGCGGCTCATCATGTAGCTGTACTCTTCCCATTCAAAATGGGTCAGCTCATCAAAGCCGATGAAGTCGTAGGCCTTGCCCTGGTAATTGGTGCGGTCCTTGGTATACTGCATGGAGCCAAAGTAGATCTTGGCCCCGCTGGGGAAGTTCCACACATGGGCCGTGGCGTTGTACTGCGCCTGCGGAAAGGCCCGGCGGTAGTACATCTGGCTTTTGTCCACCAGATCCGACAACTGCGGGTATGTTTTGCGCAGGATCAACGCTCTGTAATGCGGAATATCCACCTGACGCAGTGCCTCGATGACCAATGCATCGCTTTTTCCGCCGCCGGCCGCGCCGCCGTACAGTGCTTCCGGCTCCGGCCTTCGCATGAACTCGGCCTGCCGGGGCTGGGGCCGCCACACCACCGGGGTCCGGTGTTCCTCTGTGTTCATGGTTCTTCCTCCTCCACCCGCGGCAGCAGCACCACACCGCTCTCCGTTCCTTCCGCCTGCACGCCCTGGTCGTTCAGCGACCGCGCCACTGCAGCCAGATCCTTCAGCACCGCCGTGGCCTCCTTCAGGCCCTTCATCGTCCCGGGGTCCTCTGACCCGCTGCGGCGGTTCTCCCGCTGCCGGGCATTCAGTTCCCGCACCTGCTGTGCCAGAAGCGTGCTCAGGATGTCGGTGGCCCGGCTCAGGCTGTCCAGCCCCTTGGACGTTTTCCTCTGCCCCATGGTTCGTGTTGGTTCCTCCTTTCTGCCCGGCGGCTCCGGGCTATGGCAACAGCTTACCACGCCTCGTGCTGCCGCAACAGTGTGTGCTTTTTCAGGGCCATTTCGTATTTTTAAACACAATTTTTTCAAATCGTATAATTTCGAGCCTTAAAAAATTCCGTTCTATCGAATCTTTCAGAAAAAGCTGTTTTTTCTTCCAGAAATCCGTTTGCAGTAATTCCGTCCGGAGCGTAAAAAAACTGCGGGGCGCGCTGCCCGGCAGCGGTTTGCCGGAAAGTCCCCACAGTTGAAAAGTTTTTTCAGTTCTCCCGGTAATTTCCGGGAGCTGCACGGTTTCTGTCCGGAAGGGTCGAACCGTGTCATGCAACATTTTGTAATCTTTTTGAAAGAAATCCGACCCTGCTCCGACCGATTTATCCAGAAGTTGCACGTTTATGAAAAATTGTGCTTGTTACGGAAATTATTTTGTCCTTTGAAAATTCCTTTTGTTGAAACAGCACAAAAGAAATCTCAGATTCTTGTGGACTTGTTCTCTTGCAGACCGCTTCGCAGGCGGTTATAATACAAGCAGGAAATCCAGGTGTGTGCAATAAATGCGCCTGTGAAATTGCTATGATACGAATGAAGGAGAACACAATTATGAAAATGATTTCTCGTCGTGACTTCCTGAAGGCTTCTGCTGTCGTGGGCGCAACCGCTGCCATGACCGCATGTGGCGGTTCCTCCAGCTCTACTGCTGCTTCCACTGCTTCTTCCGCTGCTGCTTCCAGCACCGCTGCTTCTGCAGCTGCCGGCTCTGCCAACATCGGTGTCTGCATCTATCAGTTCGCTGATAACTTCATGACCCTGTACCGCACCGATCTGGAAGAGTACCTGAAGGACATGGGCTACTCCGTCACCATCATGGACGGCAAGAACGACCAGAACACCCAGACCGAGCAGATCAACACCTTCCTGCAGCAGGGTGTCGATGTCCTGATCATCAACCCCGTGCAGACCACTTCCGCACAGACCATCGTGGACACCGTTTCTCCTTCCGGCACTCCCATCGTGTTCATCAACCGTGAGCCCGACAAGAGCGTTCTGGATTCTTACGCAGACAAGTGCTGCTACGTCGGTGCTGACGCACGTCAGTCCGGTACTTACCAGGGCGAGCTGATCCTGGAGACCGAGACCCAGGGCGATATCAACGGCGACGGCAAGATCACTTACATCATGTGCAAGGGCGACCCCGAGAACATCGACGCTCAGTACCGCACCGAGTACTCCATCAAGGCTCTGACCGATGAAGGCAAGGAAGTCGAGTGCCTGTACGAGTACCTGGACAACTGGGATCAGACCACTGCTCAGCAGGACGTTGCAAACGCTCTGTCTCAGTACGGCGATAAGATCGAAGTCGTGTTCTGCAACAACGACGCAATGGCACTGGGCGCTCTGCAGTCCATCCAGCAGGCCGGCCGCACCGTCGGCAAGGACATCTATCTGGTCGGCGTCGATGCACTGGCCGAGGCTGTTCAGGACGTTCTGGACGGCAACATGACCGGTACCGTGCTGAACGATGACGTGGGCCAGGCCACCGCAGCTGCCGAGGCTACCAAGCTGTACGTCGAAGGCTCCCCTGTCGAGCAGTACTACTGGGTCGACTATGTCAAGGTCACCAAGGACAACGCATCTCAGTATGTGAAGTAAGACCAAAGTTCCCCGATTGCAAATGCAAGGTACGCAGTGGACCTTGACGGCTTGACAAAAGCTATAAAGCGCGTGCGTTCGAGAAATCCTTCTCCGCGCACGCGCCTTGTTTTGAAAAAAGGTTTTTCTGCGGCCTGAAAAAAGAAAAGGAGGCTTCTGCGGAATGTCAGAATACCGTCTGGTAATGAAAGGCGTGGTCAAGACCTTCCCCGGCGTCAAAGCGCTGGATCACGCACAGCTGGAGCTTCGCCCGGGCAAGGTCATGGCGCTGATGGGTGAAAACGGCGCCGGTAAGTCCACATTGATGAAATGCATGTTCGGCATTTACAAGATGGACGAGGGCGAGATCGAATACGAAGGCGAAAAAGTCACCATCCCCACCCCGTTGGATGCACTGAACCGCGGCATTGCCATGGTGCATCAGGAGCTGCAGCCCATCCCGGCCCGTACCGTGGCCGAGAACATCTGGCTGGGGCGCTACCCCACCAAGAGCTATGGCCCCATCACCGTGGTGGATCACCCCAAAATGTACAAGGACACCGAGGAGCTGCTCAAGAAGCTGAAGCTGGACATCAACCCCCATGCAAAGCTCGGCTCCCTGAGCATCGCTCAGATGCAGATGGTGGAAATCGCCAAGGCCGTTTCCGCAAACTGCAAGGTGCTGATCCTGGACGAGCCCACTTCCTCCCTGACCGCAAACGAAGTGGAATCCCTGTTCCGCATCATGCGGGAGCTGAAGGCTCTGGGCGTCGCACTGGTCTACATCAGCCATAAGATGGACGAGATCAAGGTCATCGCCGACGAAGTCACCATCATGCGCGATGGCCAGTACATCGGCAAGTGGGAAGTGGCGGACATGACCAAGGAGCAGATCATCGCCAAGATGGTCGGCCGTGAGCTGTCCAACCTGTTCCCCCCGCTGGAGAATCATCCCTCCGACGAAGTGATGATGAAGGTGGAGGACTTCACCTCCATCCATCCCCGCTCCTTCCGCCACTGCAGCTTTGAGCTGAAAAAGGGCGAGATCCTGGGCGTGGCCGGTCTGGTGGGTGCCCAGCGTACCGAACTGATGGAAGGCATCTTCGGCCTGCGTGCCCACACCTCCGGCAAGGTGTGGATCAAGGGCGAAGAGGTCACCATCAAGCAGCCCCGCGACGCCATCCGCAAGAGCGTGGCTCTGCTGACCGAGGACCGCCGCGCCACCGGCATCATGGGTGTGCTGAGCGTGGCCGACAACATCTCCATCGCTTCGCTGGACGCCCTGCGCAAGGGCCCCATCATGCTGGACAACAAGAAGATCCTGGATCTGGTGGCCACCAACAAAGAGAAGATGGCCATCAAGGTGCCCAGCCCCAAGACCCAGATCAAGAGCCTGTCCGGCGGCAACCAGCAGAAGGTGCTGATTGCCCGCTGGCTGGCCAACAACCCCGATGTGCTGATCCTGGACGAGCCCACCCGCGGCATCGACGTCGGTGCCAAGTACGAGATCTACTGCATCATTGCCGAGCTGGCCAAGCAGGGCAAGAGCATCATCATGATCTCCTCCGAAATGAGCGAGATCATTGGTATGTCCAACCGTGTCATGGTCATGTGTGACGGCCGCATCACCGGCTTCATCGACGGCAAGGACGCCACCCAGGAAAACATCATGGCTCTGGCCACTCAGTTCGAGACCGCACCCACCGCTGCGGCGAATCAGTAAATAAGGAGGCTGTCTATCGTGGAAGCTACCAAAAAATTGAATGGCAAGGCTGTGACCAAATGGCTCAGCAACAACGCCATTATCGTGATGATGCTGGCCGTGTCCCTGATCGTCGGCATCATGCATCCCAACTTCTTCTCGGGCACGAACATGATCAACCTGTTCAAGAACGTGTCCATCCGCTACATCATCGCACTGGGTATTTCCGGCTGCCTGATCACCACCGGCAACGACCTGTCGGCCGGTCGTCTGGCTGGTTTTGCCGCCTGCCTGGCCTGCATCTTTGCGCAGACCGAGGGCGCATCCGGTAAGTTCTACCCCAACATGCACACCCTGCCCACCCCGGTGGTGTTCATCCTGGTCATCGCCATCTGCGCCATCATCGGCCTGTGCAACGGTCTGGTGGTCAGCTACCTGAAGGTGCAGCCCTTCATCGCAACCCTGGGCATGCAGCAGGTGGTCTACGGTATCTGCCTGGTGTACACCGGCGGTACCCCCATTGGCTCCCTGAACAAGAACTTCACCTCCCTGGCCTCCAACACCATCATCGGCATCCCCGTGCTGATCTGGATCGCTCTGGTCGTGGCCGCGTGCTTCTGGTTCCTGTACAACAAGACCCGTCACGGCAAGTACATGTACGCCATCGGCGGCAACGAAGCTGCTGCTGAGGTGGCCGGTGTCAACGTCAACGCCACCAAGATCCGCATCTACATCCTGGCTTCCTGCATGTTCGGTCTGGCAGGCTGCCTGCTGGCTGCAAAGTCCGGCGGCGCATCCGTCAACACCGCACAGGGCTATGAGCTGGACGCCATCGCAGCCTGCACCATCGGCGGTGTTTCCACCACCGGCGGCGTCGGCACTGTGCCCGGCGTTCTGGTCGGCGTTCTGGTCTTTGAACTGATGAAGGTCGCTCTGCAGTTCATGAACGTCAACTCCTCTTACACCTACATCGTCCAGGGCCTGGTCATCATCGTGGCTGTGGCCATTGATATCCGCAAGTACCTGGCAAAGAAGTAAGCCCTCTCTTCTGTGGGCCGTCTGCCTTTTGGGCGGACGGCCCCTTTTTTTGTTCATGTTTGTGTGCTATCATAAAAGCAACAACCATCAGGAGGTGCAGTATGGCACAAAAAGACCTCACCCCTGCCGAGCGCGAGGCAGAGCTTGCCCGGCGCGAAGCCGTTCTGGCTGCCCGCGAAGCACAGCTGGCACAAGAGCAGGCCGAGCTTGCCGATCAGCGGGCCGACTTTGAACAGGGCAAAAAGTCCCTGCTTGACAACGGCGACAAGAACTTTGTCAATCCTAAGGAGAAGCTCTACGATCATTTTCCCCTCACCGTCCATCAGATGGACATCATCATCGGGGTGCTGTTTGCGCTCATCGCCCTGTTTCTGATCCTGGGCGTGACCCACACCAGCTTCTTTGGCCTGTTCGGCGGCTGAATCTGTTTGGCTCCCCCGGAAACGGAGGAGCCTTTTTTGATGCCCTGCCCAACGCTTCTTCGCTGCATCCTTTTACAAAAGTGATTGCATTTCATCCGCAATATAATTATAATTTATAGCAAACCAACTTTTTAATGCAACAGCAACAACGTTGGTTTGCATATCGCAGATATGCTGCTACTGTTGCGCTAATTTCCAGCCTTGCGATAATAAGAAGCTGCCGGGTTTGCGGCAGCGGAAAAAGGGGTGTATAAAAGTATGAAACGCAAATGGATCGCGGCACTGCTGGCCGGTTGTATGTTGGCCGCACTGTTGCTCACCGGCTGCTCTGCCGCCGAGACGGTCAAGCGTCTGCGCTTTGGCGTTGCCGGCGAGGGTGGTGTCTACCACAATTTTGGTGAGCAGTTTGCCGCGCTGGAAAACGAGACTTCCAACGGCACCATCGAGCTCCGGACCACCGCCGGTTCGGCCGCCAACCTGCGCCTGCTCACCGGCGAATACCTGCAGCTGGCCATTGCGCAGGCCGACCTCGCACAGGACGCCTACAACCAGACCGGCATTTTTGCAGAGGAGGAGGACATCCGCGGCTTCGGCGCGGTAGCAGCCCTGTACACCGAGGCCTGTCAGGTCATCGTGCGGGCCGACTCGGACATCCAGTCCATCGAGGACCTGCAGGGCAAAACCGTGAGCATCGGCGCGGAGGAATCCGGCTCCGAGCAGAATGCCCTTCAGATCCTGTCTGCCTACGGCCTGAACGACCGCCTGGTGGACACCATCAACCTGAACTATACCGACGCTGCCGACCAGCTCAAGGCCGGTAAGATCGACGCCATCGTCATCACAGTCGGCACCCCCAGCCCGGTGGTCACCGAGCTGGCAGGCGAATGCGGCATCCGCCTGCTGAATGTGGACGGCACCGCGGCGCAGCGCCTGCTGAGCAGCTACAACGCCTACCGTGAGGTCACCATCCCGGCCGGCACTTATCCCGGCCAGGACGCCGACGTGCAGACCGTGGGCGTCAAAGCCGTTCTGCTGGCCAGCGATTCTCTGCCCGCAAAGCAGGTGCAGCAGCTCACCGAACTGCTGTTCTCCAGCCGGGAAGCGCTGGAAGAGCAGCTTGGCCTTGCACTGGACCCGGAGACCGACGCAGTAGAGGGCGTTGGCATCCCCTTCCACGCAGGCGCAGCGGCCTGGTATAAGCAGGCCGGAATTACGGTGGACTGAGTCTGCCGGGAAATCGAGGGAAAGCAATGAAGATCGAATTGGATATGTATCAGACCCTGGCCCTTGCGGTGCTGGTGCTGATGCTGGGCAAGTTTCTGCGGGAACGGGTACGCCTGCTGGATAAATTCTGCATCCCCGCGCCGGTCATCGGCGGCGTGCTGTTTGCCATTTTCACCTGCATCTGCTATGTGACCGGCGTGGCAGAGTTCGCCTTTGACGACACCCTCAAAGAGGTGTGCATGGTCATGTTCTTCACCTCGGTGGGCTTTCAGGCCAACCTCAAGGTGTTGAAAAGCGGCGGCAAGGCCATGATCGTGTTCCTGGGCGTCGTCATCGTGCTGATCGTCAGCCAGAACTTCCTGGCCGTTGGGCTGGCCAACCTGCTGGATGTGGACCCGCTGGTGGGCCTTTGCACCGGCTCCATCCCCATGGTGGGCGGCCACGGCACCGCCGGTGCCTTTGGCCCGGTGCTGGAGGACTTTGGTATCAAGGGTGCCACCACCCTGTGCACCGCCGCCGCCACCTACGGCCTGATCGCCGGCAGCATGATGGGCGGCCCGCTCGGCAAGATGCTCATTGAGCGCCACCACCTGCTGGACACCATCGTGCCCGAGGACGACAGCCTGCTGGTGGAAGAAGAGATCAAGCACGAGCGTCACAGCAGCATGTACCCCGCCGCCAGCTTCCAGCTGATCATCGCCATGGGCATCGGCACGGTGCTGAGCAAGCTGCTCAGCCTGACCGGCATGACCTTCCCCATCTACATCGGTGCCATGATCGCCGCCGCCTGCATCCGCAATCTGGGCGAATACGGCGGCAAGTTCACGGTATATATGGGCGAGATCAACGACATCGGCGGCATCTGCCTGTCGCTCTTCCTTGGCATGGCCATGATCACCCTGAAGATCTGGCAGCTGGCCGAGCTGGCTCTGCCGCTGGTGGTGCTGCTGGCCGGTCAGACCCTGTTCATGATCCTGTATTCTTTTGCGATCGTGTACAGCGTCATGGGCCGCGACTACGACGCGGCCGTCATCGTTTCCGGCACCTGCGGCTTCGGCATGGGTGCCACCCCCAACGCCATGGCCAACATGCAGGCCGTGTGCGACAAGTATTCCCCTTCCGTCAAGGCCTATCTGCTCATCCCGCTGGTGGGCAGTCTGTTCGCGGATTTCATCAACAGCCTTGTCATTACGGTATTCATCAACTTTATCTGATCCTGTCTTGAACTTTCGGTGTGCCCCTGCACACCGGGAAAGGAGCATCATCATGTCGCTGAAACACCACCTGAAGATGTGGTTCCAACAAAAGATCTGGAGCAAGCCGGACAAGTCTCATTCGGAGGAAACGGTGGCTCTGCCGGAGGTCCATACCGGCAAGGTACACCACCCCGCAGAAGACACCTCTCATGCCACCGGGGAGCATCCTCACGCCGAGGACCCCATCCATTACGACAACGTGGCCATTCCCGAGGTGCACATCCGCCCCCGTCGGCACCAATAAGCTCCACAGACAAAAAAGCTGCTGCCCTCCCTTTGCGGGAAGGCAGCAGCTTTTTGCTTTGTGTTTGTATGGAACCTTACAGGCAGATGTACTTCAGGATGAACAGCACGGTCAGCACATACATCAGCGGGCTGATTTTCTTTTCCTTGGCCTTGCCGGTGACCACATTGATGATGGTCCAGGAGATCACACCAATGGCAATGCCCTCAGAGATGCTGTATGCAGTGGGCATGGCCAGGATGGTCAGGAAGGCGGGGATGCCCTCGCTGGGGTCGTTGAAGTCGATCTTGACCGCGGAGCCCATCATGTAGAAGCCCACGATGATCAGAGCCGGAGCCGTTGCAAAGCTGGGGATGGTCAGGAACAGCGGGCTGAAGATGGTAGCCAGCAGGAACAGCACACCGGTGGTCATGCTGGTCAGGCCGGTGCGGCCGCCCTCGGTCACGCCGGAAGCGCTCTCCACAAAGGTGGTGGTGGTGGAAGTACCCAGCACAGCGCCGGCGCAGGTGGCGATGGAGT
>ERZ773216.2493-NODE-2493-length-17853-cov-15.874930_pt1 | contig 17853 bp, 19 predicted proteins | sample MGYA00511259_ERZ773216 | MGnify/ENA primary metagenome ERZ773216 (study PRJEB29015, sample SAMEA2737764) | human gut metagenome | biome: human gut; feature: human-associated habitat; material: faeces | place: China | collected 2012 ... | reverse complement strand
CGCGCTTGCGGCTGCACATCTCGATGCCGATGCTGTTGCCGTTGCGGCACTCGGGGTGCCAATACGCCCGCGCGCCGCAGTGCCACGCCGTGTCGCACTCGCGCACGGACTGCATCGCACCGTGCTCGTCAACGAAATAGTGCGCGCTAGCCTGCAGGCCGCCCACGCGGTGGTAGTAGTCGCAGTTGTTTTTTGCCGTGTCGCCGTTGTTTGCCGTGTAGTGCATCACGATGTACCGCACCGGCTGCGTGCGCCCGGCGCGGTAATTGGCCATGTTGCAAGCAATAAATTCCATCTGTGCCTCCTTTTACGTGATCGGTTCGTTGATTGTAACGATAACTGCGGATGCGTCTGCGCAAATCAGACTCAACCGGAGGTAATGTTCGGCAGGCCCTGTTATAGTAACGACATTGTCAACGGTAGTAAATTCTAGGTTATTCCAGCTATATCCGTTGTGTATATACCCTGCGGATAAAAATGTCGCCGTTTCGCTATAACTTATGGCTATGCTTTTTCCGTCTTGCGAATCGGGCAGACTTGCGCCCTTAATGCGCAGCGTATCGCCGGGCATAAGATGGATGAGACTTGCTGCGTCCATATTTGCCCCGATTGCTGCCCAGCCTACCTGAGCTTTGTTCGTGCCGCTGCCAGCGCTCAGTCGCGTATCTGCTGAGATTCCGACGGTTTCAATGACATTTGTAATCACAGCCGCGCAGGTAATCACAATGTTGCCAGTAACTTTGGCGATTGTGATTGTGTTTCCGGATACTGCCGATGCGGAAATATCCGTACCGCCCATCGTAACAATAATTGTGCCAAGTTTTTTATATGTGCCGGTCGGAGAAAGCGTCGTGGAATAGGCTGCACCGTCCGCAACGGTATTAGCCACGTTTGAAGATGCGCAGTTGGTGAGATTGCGTGTAATGTTGTAAGTCACAGACGGAACAGAGGCCACCGCAGTGATTGTGACCGCCCCCGTCACCTTGGCGATGTTGATTGCGCCGCTTCCCGCCGAGTAAGCGGTGGCAGTAATGTCCACGCCGCCCATTTTGACCACCACAGATGCAAGCACCTTTCCGCTATCCGCAGTGATGGTTGCGGTGTACGCCTCGCCGTAATCCGCCTGAGACGTGGTATTACTAAGCGTGCATCCTGTGAGACTTTTGGCGATCGTCTGATACCAGTGCAGCGTCTCGGGCGTTCCGGCGGTCATAACCGCACGGTAAGCGTTGATATCAGCCATCGACATTCCGCACGTTCCCACGGCAAAATGCACGCACTTATCACGGAACGTGTTCCCGGAAACGGCGTTGATCGCATTGATAAGCCTCTTCCACTCTGGCTCATTCCTTCGACGAGCAAGTGCGTCTGTCCCGGAGCCGGAATAAAAGGTAGTCAGCTCGTAGTCTTTGTCGATGTCGGATTGGCTCATGCCGAGCAGCCCCTCTAGCACACAGGCCAGCGTGCCTGTACGGTCCGCACCTGCGGTGCAGTGAAAATATACCGGCTCCCGGTGCGTTACGGCGTCGATCACGCAGCGAAGATAGAGCTGCCACGTTGCAACCGGCGTCAGCGCGTAGGACGCTGCCTTGTCAGCAATCGTAAACCACACATCGCTACCAAGGGGGGATTCTGTTGCGACATCACCGTCGGACGGGTCGCGCCCCTCTTTGCCTCTAAGGTCGATTTCATGCTGCACACCGAACTGGCCGACCAGTACCGCCCGATCTGCGGCAGAGATACGCCCGCCGCGAATCAGCAGACCATATTTCACCGTGCCGCCGTCGCAGGCCCATCCGCCAAGGTCGCGCACGTTCCACGCTTCTGCGGAGCCGTCCCGCGTGCGAATCCACCGCAGTGCATCCAGCGGTTTGAGCGTGCCCGCTTTCCCGCCAGAGGCAAATGGCGTGAGCACATTCGGTACTTCGTTGTAGTGCATCACCCCGCCAGCCGCCTGCCCAATGGGCTTGTAATTGCTGATAACAGCATCAGCGGGCGCATAGTTGGCAATCTGTGACGTGCTGTAATCGCTCGGGTCATAGGTCACGTTGGCAAGATAATTCCGTACCGCCTCCGGGCACTGATGCCACTCAACTGCTTCGCTTCCGGAGAGTGCTCGCACAGCAGCGCCCATCTCCGCGACTTTGTATTTCGTTGCAGTGCCATTTTTCTCGCGGATAGCATTTGCGATGTCCTGTACGGCGGTTTCTTCGTAGAGCTTTTTCATCTCAGTAGCTCACCTCCGTGCCATCGGCGATCGTGACGGTTTTCGCCGCGCTGCCGTCGTAGGTGACGGTCGTGCCGCCGATTTGGATCGTCAGCGCCTTCGGATTTTTCAGTGCTGTGGGCACGGTGGTCTTGTTGACTCCGCGCTCGATGCCGTCGAGCTTGGCCTTGTCGGCGGCGGACATCAGACCAGCCGCGGACTGCGTGGCCGCCGCCGTACCCGCCTTGCCGTCCCACGCGGCGGTCTTTGCGGCCGTGATGCCGTCGATTACCGCCTTGTTCGCGTGCGAGTGGCGGGCGCCGGTGTTGGCGGAGATCTCCGCAGTCGGGACTACCGGGATATCCCCCGGCGCAGCAGGCGTGTAGCCAAGCGCACCTTTGATGCTTGCCGCAGTCACGGTCGCGTCACTGCCGTCCTTGCCGGGCGCACCGGCAGGCCCAGCAGGACCAGCAGGGCCAGCAGGGCCGGTTGCACCTGCATCACCCTTCGCGCCAGTGGCTCCACGAGACGGCTTGCCGGTGTCTGTGCTGCCGATGTACCAGTTGCCATTGCCGCCGATGTGCGGCGTAACGCCGTCCGCACCGGTAGCCCCCGGTTTGCCATCCGCGCCGTCTTTGCCCGGTGCTCCGGTTGCTCCGCGCGATGGCTTGCCGGTATCGGTCGCGCCGAGAAACCAATTTCCGTTTGACCCGATCGTCGGCGTTATGCCGTCCGCACCGGGTTCACCCTTTGTACCTTCAATCACAACAAGCGGCGTGTCAATCGCTGCGTCTACCTCTTCTCCAAGCGCATCGAGGATCTCGGCTTCGATTCTGTCGCTCATTCCATCAGCTCCTCGTCCGTGCAGTCCAGCACTTTGATTTTCGGGTTTTTCTTCGGCTTCAGGATATTGCCCGCGCCCTTGAAGTTGCATGTGATCTCCAGCTCCGCCTGACCCACATCGAGGGACAGCGTGTCTTCCTGCGTCAGCGTCAGCATGAACCGGTCATTTGCGTTGTCATACCGTACCGCGTCCGGCCACGTCTTGCGCACACTGTCGCCAAGTTTGAACGCGATCTCATCCACGTTGCCAATCGGGAATACGTCCATGTCGTTGAACTTCACGCGCACGGGAACGGTCTTTGCCTCGCCGCGTTTGATGTATGCCATTGCTTTTCACCTCATACTTCCCAAGCCCCGGTTACGCCGTGCGCTGCCAGACATATGCCGCCAGATATGGCGGCATATTGTTGTGAGCCGCACCGCCGCCCGCGCCGCTTGTTTTCGCCAACTTTGCAAACCACGTTTTGTCGCTGGTGTAGCCAATGCTCGGCCAGCCGATATAGCCGCTCGGTGCGCTGCTGTCGCCGCCGTCGTTGCCGACATACTCGTCATGGTAGTGGTTTGGCATCTCTTGCGCTGCCAGCGTGTGTGTCGCTTCGCCCCCGGTCGTGCCCGCTTTGTATTTCGTACCTGCCGCCAAGATGAACGTGTCTTTGATCTGCGTCCATGTGCCACCGAACAGCGTTGCCGGGTTGTCGCTGGACGCAGAAAAGTAAAACGCGCCAACCGGGTACACTTTCAGGAAATAGGCATTCAGCACACTGTCCAGAGCGTCACTTGCGAGTTTCTCCGCCGTTACGGCCCCGGCCGCGAGTTTCTCCTCCGTCACGGCTCCGTCAGCGATCTTGTCCTTCGTCACAGCGCGCATCGCGATCTTGTTGCTGGTGACTGCGGCAGTCGCGATTTTCGCCTGAGTTACACTCTCCCCCGCGAGTTTGCTCTCCGTAACAGCGCCGTTGAAAATATGCCGCTCCTGCACGGCGCTCGAGGCGATTTTGCTCGCCGCGACCGCATTATTCGCCAATTCCGGACTACCAATCGTTTCGTTGGCAATCTGGTGATAAGTCACCGCGCCATTCGCGATCTTTTCCGTAGTCACCGCGCCATTCGCGATCTTTTCCGTAGTCACAGCCCCGTCCGCAATGCCGCCCTGCGTCACACCGGCGATCTGCGCCTGCACGTTCTCGATCGCTTCCTGCACGTTGGTTTTGTTCACAGCCTCTGTCGCGACAAAACCGATGCATTTTGCTGCGCTTTCACCGCCGAGCGCAGCGACCAGATCGTTGAGCGCCTTTTTCAGCAGGTTTCCGGCAAGGTCAAACTTTGCTTTCAGAGCCGCGGCGGACAGACCGCCCACGTCGTTCGGCTCGTCGTCCAGTTTGGAGATGATGTTCATGTCCTCGTTGCACGTCGGAAGTGCCATATGTAACCCTCCTATCGCACATATCCCGTGAACCGCACGCGGATGTCGGCGCTTGTGACCGTCGCCGTCGTGTCCGCATCGTCGTTTGTCAGGATGAGCTTGTAGTATGTAAATTTCTTTGCTTTCAGTTTCAGCCGCGTCATATACGGGCGCTTGTTCGTGTTGAACGACCAGTGCGCAAAATTTGCGTGGTCAAATGCGGCACTGTTGCGGAAAACCAGCTTTTTCGAGAAGTCCGCTTTCCGGTCTGTCATGACCGTCACGGTCATCGACCCGGCGTGCGTCGGCACGAGACCGATCCACAGCATGGCGGAGTATTTGCGCATGAAATCCGCGCCGAAGTGCATGTTGCCGCTCTCCCATCGCGCGTCGATCGCTTCGCCGCAGTCGCTGCGGAACGCATCCGAAATCTCGACGAGCACATTTTCACGTGCGCCGAGCAGTCTCCCGTATGAGCGGTAAAAGTGCTTGACAGGGAAGTTCGTGTACAGATACCACACATTGAGCCCGTAGTTGTGCACAACGGCCATGTCCCCATATACGCAGTACCATTCCTTGCGGTCGTTGTCGTCCCAGCAGTACGCCTGCCGGAGATCGAAACTCTGCAGCGTTTTCCATACGCGGTCGGAAATGCGTTTCGCCTGCCGCTCGTCAATCGTCAGGTTGCTGGAGTAGCTGCTGTTGTTTTTCCATGTGTAGACGCTCTCCCCGAACAGGGTATAGGGGCTGTTGTCCACAAGCCGCACCTGCCCGGGAACAATGTTGCCGATGGCCTTGTTTACTTGTGTCCAGTAAAACGCGGGGAGGATTTTGCCCTCTGCATTCGTCACCGTGCCGTACTGCACGGAGTATGCGCTATCTTCTTTGAACGCCAGCAGTCGGGAGTAGTGGCGGATCATCGCCGTGATCGGCGTGTTCTCGTCGCCGATGTCCAGCACGTTCATGTCCGGGAAGTATTCTGCGGTCGGGTTGCCGTCGATGTCCAGCCCGGAGTACAGCGCCTTGTTGCTTCCGTCACCGTAGAGAAACACGCGGTTGTCCGTCGCGCCGTTGTAAAGCTCTGCAAACTTCATTGCCCTGACCGCGCCGGAATCGTCAGATGCCACGGTGTATTCTACTTCGTACACATCCGCACCGGCAGGGGGCGCGCTCGTGAATGTGATCTTACCTTCTGCAAACGTATAGTCCGTACCGGCTGCCAGCGCTGCGCCTGTTGCCCTGTTTTTCACGCTCACAGACAGCGTTCCGCTTTCCGGGCACACATACACCGTGGACTTTCCGTCCGTAGCAACGCGGTATTTTCGTTTGCTGGACAGCTTGTTGATTTGCTCCAGCTCCGTGCCGCTGCCGTCCGCACCGACGCCCACAAGCACAGTCGGGACGTACCCGGTCACATCGGAGAGCTTGTAGCCGTCAAACACCTTGTACTGCGTACCGTTGAGGATATAGAGCTTTTCCCGGAAACCGAAAAACTCCGTGTGTGCGTCGGCGAGCGTGCCAAGCGCCGAGACCGCCGTAGTGGCTGGAAATCCGATTTTCCACAGCTTCCCGGCCGCGGCCGCTACCTGCACATATTCTCCGCCGACGTAGCCGCACCATGTCCCCTGAATTTCTCCGGGGAACGTATGCACAGCTTTCATACCGGGGCGCTTTCGCAGCGCGCCGTCCTGCGTCACGCGCCAGTTGCGCATTTCGGATGCCTCACCAAGTTTCAGACTTGTGTCGTCGCTGCCAGCCTGATTGATACCGAGCCATTTCTGGATTCCGACGATCTTTTCATTCATGCGCGTCACCAGCTCCCGAACTCGCTATACTCGATGCCGCCGTACACATCCTCGACCGTGCCCATGCTGCACTGCGCGTTTGCCTTGTGCATCGCCACGATCTCGTTGTAGCGCCGCTTGAACCGGTCGGATGCCTCCGGGTTCTCGTCCGTCAGGAGAGCGGAAGCAAGGCCGTATGGCATCGCACCGAGCGCGAGCGTGTTGTCGATCTCCGAGAGCGTGTCGTCGAATTCCTCAACAGGCCGCCAGCCGGAAGCGGTTTTTCCGGCCTTCTTTGTCTCTGAAAACGGGTACAGCTCCGCAATCATTGTGTTGATGATCGACACGGCGCGGTATTTATATTCGTCCGTGTCCGTCGTTTGCGGTTTCCCGCTATCGCTCAGCTCGTCCATGATGGACATTGCAGCGTCAAACACATCGCTGACTTCTGCCATGAAATCACCTCGTTATCTGAAAATAGGCGGCGGGAAATCCCGCCGCCTTATCCGTTGCCTCAGGCGGTAGCCGTCATAATGCCGGAATCGAGCGCGCCGGTCTTGCTGGCGTAAGCCTTGACCTCCGTGCCTGCGGCAATGCCGGTCGGCTTCGCGCTGGCGCTGTAGGTCTTCGCCGTGGAGGAAGTCTTCGGGTTGCTGCCGTCGGTGGTGTACTTGATGGTCTCACCGTCACCGGCAGTCAGCGTCAGCGTGCCGCCGGAGACAGACATCGTCGGGGTCGTGCTGCCCGCGGTCGCGTGCACGCCGATGGCGTATGCCTTCTTGTCAAGCACGAAGCTGTCGAACATCACGCGGTACTCCGCCACATCGCCGTCGATACCCAGCGGGTTCTTCTGGATGCGCATAGTCTGGTTTTTCACCGGGTCGACGCTCGCGCCCTTGCGGAAGATCACGAAGTTGACGCCTGCGGGCAGATAGCTGTCCGGGATGGCGTACACGTCGTTGCCGTCGAGCTTGCCCAGAGAACCGTTTGCGACGGCGTCCTTGCCCAGCACGTCAATGCCGACGATGTAGTCCGACAGCTTGCACTTAGCAAACAGCGTGTGGCCGATGAAGATCGCGCGGTTGTCGGTCGGCACAAGATGGTTGGACATCTCCGCGCCCATGTTGACAATGGCGTCAATCGCGGTCTTGCCGGTCAGCGCGGTCGCGTTGACGGTCACAACACCGGCACCGCCGACCCACTGCTGCAGACGGTACTTGTCGATGCTCGGAGTGACCTTGCCGTCCCACGTCGCCTTCATGCGCGCGTTGCACTGCTTGACGTTAAACTGTTCGGCAGCGTTGCCCGCGTCGATCGAGAACGTGCCGCCCTTGTCCTGCGTCATGCGCATGGTCTGAACGGTGTCGCCCAGCTCTTTGATCGTGCCGAATCGGCTGGAACCGCTGCGGGTGTAGTCGCCGAAGTCGCCCTCATCGGAGCTGTACACGTTGATCGCGTTCACGCCGACAAAGTCGTAATCCTTACCGGCAAACGCGTCGGTAACGCTCTTCTGGTGGAAACGTTCGTCGAGCTTGGTGCTGTATTTGTCAAAAACATTGATTGCCATTATGTGATTACCTCACTTAAAAATTCAGAATTTCAGGCGGAGGCAAGCCCTATGTTCACGTGGTCAGTTGCCGTCGTACCACAGCGCGTCAAACGCTTCGTCGCTGCCGGTCTTCCCGGCACTGCTCTGGCTACCGGTGCTTCTCGCGGCGTTCGCCGCGTTCCGGTCGCGCGTCGCCTGCTCGGATTTCATGCGCGCGATCTCTGCCTCCAGCGCCTTGTTGCGTTCTCTTGCGTAGGCCGAAACCAGCGTTTCACCGCGGTTAAAGGCTTCCCACACGCCGTTCGGAATGGAGGCCGGGTCAACGTCGGGATAGGCTTTTGCAAATGCGTCAAAGCACTCGCCGCGCCATTTCTCGTTCGCTGCCTGCTGCTCCTGCTCCTGCTTCTGGGGTGCCAGTGCTGCCCGTTCCTGATCGAGCGCGCGGCGCTCTCTGTCGAGCTTTACGCGCTCGAGCGCCATGCCGTCGTCGTCGATGCCGTATTTACTCTTGGTAACGGCAATGAGCATGTTTTCCACAAGCTCCTCGACGGTTGTGCCGCTCTGATTTGCCAGCTCCTGCAGCGCGTTCTCGTGTTCCGTGAGCGTCGCCAGTTGCTGTTTCTGTTCGGACACCTGGGTTTCCAGTTGCGTGTTTTTCTCGGTCACGCGGTCGTAGTCCATGCCCTTCTGAGCAAGCGTTACGACCTCGTCCCGGTTGACATTTTTCGTCTCGCCGAGGTGCTTTAGCTCAAACAGTTGGCCGTCTGTCTGCGCCTGCTGCTCCTCGTTCTCGCCCGGCTGTGCGGCATCTGCATCCTGCCCACCGTCGTTCTGTTCGATCTCCGGCGCGGCGTCGTTGCCCTGCGGCTCCGTGTCCGGCGCGCCCTGCGCGTCGTCCTCAACGTCGGCAAAGCTATCCGCCGTGATGTCGCTCCAATCGTCTGCGTCCGCCGTAAAGGCGGTGTTCATGTCGTCTGCCATGTCAAAATCCCTTCTCCCGCTATGGTCGGCGGGTGCGGCGCTATGGTCGGCGCCACGTGTTGAAATTTATCCGGTAATGTATTTGCAAGGCGGTTTTCCGCCGAGCGTTCGTTATTCGGCCGTTCCGGTCTGCATGACCTTGCGCTGCAAGTCACCGAAGCCGCCGCCGCCGCGAATGGGCGTCTTCTGGCCGATATCGACCAGAGCGCCGGTCTCCGGCGTGCCGCCTGTGCTCGGGCCCTCCGGCTGCATCATCTGCTGCTGTGCCGCCTGCTTGCGCGAGGCGATCAGTTCCTGCCGCTTCGGGATGTAGCCGTCCGGGATGCGCTCAAGGTATTCCTCAATCGTGATCTTGTCCTGCATCAGCAGGTTATCCAGCGTCTGCACCGACGCCATCTCCGACCAGTACGAGCTTGCGCCAACGTCAAGTTTCAGCGCCATCGGCATATCGTTCAGAATGCCGTAGTCGAACAGCACGGTTTCCAGCTCCTCCGGGTCTTTCCCAGCAAATGCAAGAATGTCCGAGCCTACGTCCGGCATAGACACCTGCACTTTGCGTTCCCCGTAGTACGCCGCCATGAAGTCCAGATAGATGCGCCCCAGATCTTCAATGGATTTGTAGAGGTTCTGCTTCGTGATCTCCGACGGGATACTGGCAGCGCGCTGCAGGGCGATAATGGCCGACGTGTTGTCCGGCCGCGTCTCGCCAAGCGCCGCACTCGTCGCGCCGAGAAACTGCCGCGTATAGTCCACGCTCGTCTGGATAAACTGCGCGATCTGCGGGCTGATCTGTGCCGGGTCGATGATCTTTGCCACGCCGGACACGTCGCCGCCGTTGACGCCGATCGCAGCGCCGACAGCGTTATTCCACTTCGGGATGCGCGTCTTGTCGTAGACCGTTCGCGGAAACGCGCTCGTCATCAGCGAGATCATGGACATGGCAAACAGCTTGTTGACAAAGATCTGGTTTGGGATCAGGCCGGTCACGAGCGCCTGACCGTGATAGCTGTCGGGAATGTAGTCCCAGTTGATCCACGTCACCGGGTAGAGCCGCAGCCCCATGTCCCACGGCTCGCGCAGCATGACGCGCCCGGAGACTTCGCATGCCCACACCGTGCCGGTCTTGCGTTCCTTCCACATCCGCAGCAGCACCGTACTGCGCTCTGAGCTGTTTTTGTAGCTGTCAGTGTTGTGGCTCTCGGTATCCGGCTGAATGTCGTTCCAGTGCGGATTTCCGGCCTCCTGCGCTGCTCTGCACAGCTCCTTCGTCATTTCTCGCCGTTCGATGAGGATGTATGGCTGCTTCTGCGGGTCACGGCACGCTGTGTTACCGAAGCCGACGCGCATATTGTCCACGATCTCCGTACGGATGCCGCCGCGCAGGCCGAATCCGGCATCTACCGTGTCGTCCCAGAACGTGAACAGGCAGCTATCACCGTCCACGGCGGCGTTTCGCATATACTCGCGCACAAGGTTCGGCACGCGGTTGAATTCAAACAGCCGGTCAAACTCCTTGTTGACGATCTCCGCGACACGTTCCACGTCCTCCGGCGTGCGCTCGCACGCAAGCGGAGTAGCCTGCATCTTGATATTGTCGGTCGTGATGTTCGCAACGGAAAACAAAACGACCTGTTTCAGGAAGTTGTATACCGGCGTCGGCAGACCCTTCGCGTCCACGCCCTCCCATTGCTTGCCAATGAAGAAGTTCTCGTTGGCGCGCACCGTCTCGTCGAGGTTGACAGCAGTGTTGTAGCCGAGCATTTTCTGGTACTCTGCCTGTACCTGCTCCGGCGTGATCTTCTTGCCAAACTCGTCAGGCATCGTCACTCACGTCCTTTTTTCCGGCCATCAGGTAGCTGTAGTTCATGAGGTTGGACACCCCGTTGGAGAAGTCCTGCGCCATCTGCAGCGCCTGTTCCACCTGTTCAGCGTGGTCTTCGTCGAGCTTGTCCGCACGCTCGCACAGTGCGGCCGCAGTCTCTTCCAGTGCCTCTACGCGCTTTTGTAGCTGCGATACGTCGAGCGACGTATCTGCCAGCATGTCCATCGTCGCGTCCTGAAATGCCCGCAGCTCGTCGTCCCAGCGCCGCAAGCTTGCCATCGTCAGCACAAAGCACGCCGCGATCACCAGTAGGCCGATCAAACTGATAGTGTTCATGTCTTCCTCCTAATAGCTGATATATCCGGCAGACGGTGCGTCTCCGGTCATGAATTCCTCGTAGCCCTCCTGCGCGTCCTCGTCCTCGTAGATGATCTCCGACGGGTTCGCGTCTTTTGCGTCCGCGCGCATTGTTCTCGATACGCAGTAATAGCGCACGGAATCGACCGTGTGCGTGATCTCGTGCGGCTCTTTGGCGCAGTCGTTCGGGTTGCGCTCGTCCGCCTGAATGTCCTCGAGGTCTCCGATCGTCCGTTCGCAGGTCTGGAAAAGTACAAGCCCCGGTTTTCCGTCCGGCATATTTGCGAGTGCTTCCTTCACTTGCAGGAAACCCTGCACGCGGTTGTTGCTTGCCCGCACGATGGGCACGCCGCATTGCATAAACACCTCTGCCATCGTCTTGCCGGTGTCCTTCTGGCGCGACCAGATGTCCGGCGGGGCAAAGGTGATCTCGATGTGCTCGTCCGGCATCGTCATGTCGAGGATCTGCTTTGCCGCATCCTGCACGATCAGCCCCGGCTGCACAAGCTCGCGGTACATGTACGAGTGCCCGTTTTCGTCCACCGCGTACCAGCCGACGGCAAGCATATCCAGACCGTAGTCGAGCGCCCTGTATCGCTTCCAGTGTTTTGGGATCTGGAACGGCTTGCAGGTGTGCGTCGCCTTGCTGAATTCCGGGAAATACGTGCCGCACAGTGCGTCCCAGTCGCCGTATCGGTGCGCTTTGCGGATGTTCTCAGGCAGCTGAGAGAGCGCCTGCAGATAGCCCGGAGAGGATTCCAGCAGGTCTTTGTTGTCCTCGACCGTTGCGAAAATGAAGCTGTAATCGTCCGGGTTCTCGTTCTCCTCTGGGTTGTCGGAATCTGTCTTGAAATTTCGGTCGATAAACAGGCGCTTGACCCATCTGTGCCCGACGCCGCCGGGGTTGCACGTCAGGTAAAAGCGCTTCGGGATCTCGTTGACGCCACGCAGGCAGCCGCCGAGAAAGCGAAATTCGCGCTCTGTAAACTGCGTAGCCTCGTCCATGAAGATCCAGTCGTATTCCTGACCCTGGTATTCGCTTTCGGACGTAATGCCGCTCCAATGGCCGAAATGGATGGTCGAGCCGTTTTGAAAGTACAGCGTGTGCAGTGTGCCGTTGTAGCTTGTCAGCTCCTGCGGCACCATCTTCAGAATCGGTTCGATGTGGTTCGACTGCAGCTCCGGGTATGTCTTTCGCACGATGAGGATGCGGATGCCCGGCCATGTAAACGCGCCGCCTACTGCCTTGATGCGCACAGCGTGCGTCTTGCCGCCGCCTCGCGCGCCGCCGTAGGCCGTGTACATCGTTCGGCTCTGATAAAACAGAAGCTGCTTCTCGTTTGCGTGCCCCGGATCCCATGTGAAATTTGTCTGCGTGCTTCGCTTCTGCTTCGGCATGGCATCCTCCGTAAATGCAGAAACGGAGCCAACTGCATTCCGCAGTCAGCTCCGTTCAGCTCTTATGCCCGGCCGTTTCCGGGCACGTCGTTATTCTGTTTCTGTTTCCCGAAAGGCGACCTTGCGCTTTACTTCCAGCACAAGCACGCCGTCTTTCGTTTGCTTTACCTCGGCGGTATTCCCGCGGCCGATAATGTCCAGAATCGCCAGGAGGAGAGTTTCATTTTTCTGCATAGGGTACCTTCACATTGCAGCCCCGGCATTTTTCCGCCACCCATCAAGGTAAATGACAGGCGCGGCCTTGCTCGCCGGTTGATAGCCCATCCGCACACCGTAGCCGCCGCCGTAGTCCAGCGCAGCCGCAGTGTTAACAAACAATCGTTCAACCGGCTCCGCGCTCCTCGTAGAAGCATTTGCCCGGAAGAAACAATCCTTAAACACGGCGGGGGAGTGCGTGTGCCCGCAAACATAAACGTCTGCATCGACGATCTGCGCATAGTCCGCAAGCCGGTTGATCTTGCCGCCGATCTTGCGCCCACCGCCGTTTCCGTGGTTGACGTAGATGGAGTACGTTGTCTGCCGTCCCTCGCTCTTTCTCCGCGAGTTTTCGCCCAGCGAAACAAACACAAGCGCGGCGTCCGGTGCATATCTGTCGCCAGCGCCCAGCTCGTTTGCAATCAGCCATGTAATGTCGATGCCGTCTGCACGATATGTCCGCTCTTCGTGGTTGCCGGGAACAGCGCACAGGATGCGCCCCTTGAGCGGAGCAAACGTCTTGTTTGCAAGCTTGATCTGCTCCATTGGGGACAACTGCGTGCTGTAGATGTCGCCGATGCTGCTTCGCGTCGCATTGTCGATCAGGTCGCCCGCAAGAATTGCATAGGCGTTATCCTTTGCCGCAATGTCCGCCACGCGCTTTTGCACGCCGCGAATATCGCAGTTCGGGTCAGAAAGATGTACGTCCGCAATGACGTGCACTTCGATTTCGTTTTGCTGCTTCGGCAGCTCCACACGGATAACGTGCAAACGCTTCACCTCATTCGTTACACGGTTGTCGCGCGCCTCGCTTATAAACCAATTCCGAGCAGCAGCTCAGCGCGCCCGCATCCCGCTGCAGCAGGAAAGCGGCTTTCTGCCGGTTTTTCACGCTCCGGTCAATCCGGTCGTCTGGTCTTGGCGGCAGCCCCCGGACTTGCACCGGGCGCGTCCCTTTTGGAAAGCTGCCGTAGAAAGGGAAGCTGCGGCATCCTGACTTGCACAGGATTTCAGCGGAAAGGAGATGAAACGCTTAGGCCACTCGCCGCCGCAGCAGTGTTTACCGTCGCTTCCGACGCTTGATTCCCGGATAGTGCCGGGTTCACAGTTGCTCCGTACCGTAATAGGTTTTGGGAAGGTAATAACGGCCACAGGAGGCCGCCCTTTTTCCGGCACGGATGGGCATCGTTCGCAAACGCGAACAGCAAGCACTTAGCCGCAGCGCGTATCCTGCGCCCGCATTCGGCTTGTTGGATTAAGCGTGTTTGTTGTGCATTTGCAAGCGTTACTTGAAAGCACTGTCGCCGCCGATCCCGTCTGTCTTGATCGTCAGCTCCTGCGCGTGAACGTCGATTACAGGCTTGTCGATGTACCCGCCGTTTTTCGGCTGCTTGAGCAGGAAGATGATCCCGCCGCTGCCCTTCGGGTTTTCAGCCACCATGCGCGCATAGACCGCTTCCCGGTATGCGACCAGCTTCTCGAGCTGCTCTCCATATCCGTCATATTCCCCGCCCTCGTTTGCCCGCCATCGCGCGAGTGTACGCGGCGCAATGCCGAGATACTTCATCAGTGCATAGTCGTCCATGTACTGTTTCCCGTCCTCGCACTGCATGATAAACTCGTCGATCAGAACGCCAAGCTCTTCGGCGGTTTTGATTTTGCGCGGTCTTGCCATAGAATCACCCCATCGCTTATAGTATAGCATCAAACGTCGAAAAAACTAAATGCACGTCAACCAGATAATGTATGAAATACCTTGACGGGGTTCTTCTTCGATTGGCGCGCACGATTGTAAAGACGCGGGAAACGTAGCGGGTTGAATGTTGAATGGGGCAATGTTTGGCGGGAAGTCTCAAAAGGCTGTGTGTCGTAACGCATGGGCTGTCGCCTGAGAGCCGTCCCGCTTTTCCGGCACCCCGGGGGGGGAGGGGGGGGAGGGGGCACACCCGGAAACGCTGAGCAAAACAGCGCCCACACACCAGCGCGCGCCGTGGATGATTGGCCGCGCGCCAGGGCGCCGATTGGCATTGCTGCATGACACTGCATACACTGCGCATGAACTGCATAAACTACCAGCCGAGCAATGCAGAAGCACCGTAAAATCTATGAGTTATTCGGCAAAATGTAGGTTATGCCGAATTTACAAATTGATGAAGCCATTGAAAATACTAGCTTTTTGCGAAACTGCATGAATATGCATAGTATGCAGCACCGAAAACGGTCACGAAAAGTGCATCAGTATGCACCAGATCGCCGCCACAAAACCAGCCACAGCAAGCCCCACAATTTTTTTATCCGATGCCACAACGCGAATTTTGTACGGGATAATGGGATCATACCATCATCATACCATCATCATACCATCATCATATCATCGCATCATTGCGCAGCATCACCGGCACACAGCCAGGACAACGCCCCGCGCAAAGAGGGGGGGACTATAGGGGGGGTATTTACATAGCTAAGTAATAGCTATTACACAGCTATGCCATAGCTATTTAAATATCTATTCCATACCCGCGAGACATTCAACGACCAAAGGAAAGAAAAGGAGAGTATAGAGGGAGAGAGCGCCCGCACAAAAAAATTTTTGCAAAAAGGGCTTGACATGGTAACGCAAGTATGCTATCTTGTAAATGCAGCCGGGGAACGGCAGCGAAAGGAGATGATCCTCGCGGCAAGAAAGACCACCACCAGCACGGAAGTGAAACGCCGGTATAACGAAAAGGTTTACGGCCGTATCTACTTGCAGTTGCCCAAAGAAACGGTTGAAGCGTTCAAAGCAAAATGCAATAATAGCGGCGTATCACAAGCGAGCGTTTTACTAGAAGCAATCGAAAACTTTTTAAGGGGCTAAACGTCCCTTAAAAATACACATACTAACGCTAGTATGCCACACATGAAAGGAGAGCAACCATGAAATACTTTACCAACATCCACACCCTCGACGAGCTGAAAGCGGCCTATCGCCGTTTGGCCCTGAAATATCACCCCGACATGGGCGGCAGCACGGAGATCATGCAGGAGATCAACGCCGAGCATGACGCGCTGTTTGAGCAGCTCAAGCGCCAGCACAACGCAAGCGCCGACGAGTACCACCAGACCACCGAGACCGCCGAAGAATTCCGCGAGATCCTCGACGTGTTGCTCGGGCTTCCCGGGCTTACGGTCGAGCTTTGCGGCTCGTGGCTCTGGATCAGCGGCGAGACGCGCCAACACAAGGACGCGCTAAAAGCCGCCGGTTGCCGCTGGAGCAGCAGCAAGACGATGTGGTACTGGCGGCACCCGGAGGATGCGCGCGGACACTACCGCGGCAAGCGCAGCATGAACGAGATCCGCAGCAAGTACGGCAGCCAGGTCTTTGACGCAGACGGCCGCGAGCGCACCGCATACAACCGGCTTGGGGCGACGGCGTAAGCCGTCCCCGGCCGCGCTCCGTCCGCCGGTAAAAGTCCGGCGCTGATGAGCAAGAGCGAAACGGAGGTTGCATCATGTATCAGATTATCAAGTATTGCCGCGATTGCGGCGCTTATTCCGGCCGTGAGTTTGGGCGCAAGGCCGACGCGGTGCGGTATGCCCGTGCTTGCGTCTGCCCAGATTGGGAGTATGTCGCGGTTATCAGCACGCGCACCAAGCGCGTCGATGTGCTCAAGGGCGCGCCGATGATGGTGCGCTATGCGCCCGGATGCACCGAGTACAAGCGCGGGAAGCTCTGCGCTATCTATGGGGGGTGATTACAACGAGTTATCACGATTTGCTTACCATGTACGGCGGCGAGCAGCTCGAAGCCGAGCAGCGCGTATATATCTACGTGCAGCAACCGAAGCGGTATAAGACGCCGGAAGACATCGCCCGCAAGGATGCCGACATTGCGCGCCAGATCGAGCGCATGCAACGCTTGATTGACGATTTGCGCGACTATCGCGTAGCACTGGCGCAGCGGTACGCCGAGCTGGAAACGATGCCTTACACGCGCGTTTTGACGCTCAAGCGCGACCCGAGCTATAAGGGCCGCATTACCTACTGGGTGACGATCACGCGCCGGATGTCTGACGGCACGGAGACCGACGAACTGTGCGAGCAGTTCCACGGTCAGGATCGCGCGAAAGCGTTTGCTCGCTTCGCCGCCCTGCAAAAGCAGTACCCCGGCATTGCATCCGTTAAGGATGTAGCCCGCAGGAGCTGGGAACGATGATAGTGCCCGGCATCCTGCACAACTTCCAAACCAATTTTTGTGCATCTACACAAAACCGCAGATTCCGCGGTTTACCTGTTGACATACCGCAGATTCCGCGGTATACTCGATCCATCAAAAGGAAAACGCGATAGGCCGCAAGGCCGGAAAGGATCACATCATGAAAAACATTGAAGCCAACAAGATCGCCGAGGCGCTGCGCAGCGCCGACACCTGGGACATGGACCTCGCCCGTGAACTGTGCGCGCTGGCCGGCATGGCCGAGGCGTTTGACGCCGCCGACGGCGACACCTTCGAGGGCGTCATCTACGCGGCCGCCGAGAAGCTGGGCGTGGAGGTCATCTGACCTCCCGCGCCAGCGGATCACATCAACATCGGCACCGGTGCAGCCGGAGAAAGGGAAATATTGTGGCAAAAGCAACTGCAACCTGTACTTGCGCCACCTGCGGCACAACGTTTACCCGCACCAAAATCTGCCGCAATCGCCGCGAGGCGGATGGCTGGGAGGCGTGGGCAGCCGCAAACTTTGATGAGTGCGATGCTTGCTACACTGCGCGCAAGGCATCCGAGCGCAAGGCATCCGAGCGCGAGGCCGCCGCCGTAGCGGAGGCTGAGCTGCCGCTGACGTTGCACATGACCGGATACCCGGACAGGCATAACACCCCGGTCGTCCTGTTTTTTGGCGGAGACACCGTATCGCACAAGGATGATATCAAGTCGCTCGGATACCGCTGGGTCTTTGCGGATGACTACATCACCTACGGCTACAGCGTCCAGCGCGGAGAGCGGAAATGGATCAAGGTCGTCCCGCAGGAGGACGCCTACGACGAGATCGAGCGCGTGAAGGCGCTCGGCGCTGTGATCGACGATAGCATTGTAGACACGGAGTATCTTGCAAAACAAGCCGCCGCCAAGCGCGAGCGCGTCGCGGCCGCTGAGGCATCCGGAATCACGGAGCCGGTCAAACCGGTATGCTACCCGGCCGGCCGCTGGAACGGCAAGGTCTACGGCGCGGCGGCTTATGGCTACCGTATCTACGTCGGCAACGCTGAGGTGCAGAT
>ERZ773216.2482-NODE-2482-length-17915-cov-8.353527_pt1 | contig 17915 bp, 16 predicted proteins | sample MGYA00511259_ERZ773216 | MGnify/ENA primary metagenome ERZ773216 (study PRJEB29015, sample SAMEA2737764) | human gut metagenome | biome: human gut; feature: human-associated habitat; material: faeces | place: China | collected 2012 ... | reverse complement strand
GCGCGAAGGTCACGGCGACCTCCATCGTTTCGTAAAAGCCGCCGTCGCTCTCGGCGGCACAGTGCAGCCCGCGGCTCTCCAGCGCGCGGCGATAGTCCAAAAGGCGCGTGCTCGGCGAGCGCATCAATATGACGATGTCCTCCTCGCACACGGGCCGCAGCTCTTTTGTTTTGTCATCCTGTATAGGAAATTCACTTGTCAGCATATTGCTGATATGGTCCGCGACGAACGCGGCCTCAGCCTCGCTCGCGCGCACGCGCTGCTCGCCCGTCTGCGTCGGCAGATCGAGCAGATGGAACTCCGCGCCGCACGCGCTCGATTCGACATAATTCGCGCCGAGGCGCAGCATTTCATCCGCGCCGTAGTCGAGCTCACCCATTTCCTCGGAAAGAATATTGCAGAAGATAAAATTCGTCGCGTCCAGCACTTCCTTACGCGAGCGGAAGTTGCGCGAGAGCAGCAGCTTCGCGCTGTCGTGCTCCTCTGCGTCCTCAAGCGGCGGCCAGGTGTTATAATGCTGCAAAAAAATACGCGGGTCGGCTAGGCGGAAGCGATAGATGCTCTGCTTGACATCGCCAACAGTGAAAAGGTTTTGTCCTTTACAAGAAATTGCGTCAAAAATGCGGTTCTGCACCTCGTTGGTGTCCTGATACTCGTCCACCATGATCTCGCGGTAGCGCGCGCTGACGATGCGCGCAAGCTCTGTCGGCGCGCCGTCCTCTCCGATGAGAAGGCGGATGGCCTCGTGCTCCTGATCGGAGAAGTCAGCAGAATTCCGCCGCCGTTTTTCCTCGTTGTACCGGCGGGAAAAGTCCGCCGTCAGGTCGATGAGCGCGAGCATTGCGCTCGCCATCGTGCGCAGGTCCTCCACCGCCTCGTCGGACGAGGCGGAAAAAATCTCGGCAAAGCCCTTGACGGTCTCCTTGCAGTTGTCCCACAGGCTTTTCATGCGCGCTTTCATCTCGCCGCCGTCGCTGTCCTTCACCGCGGCGAGGCGCGGAAACGCGATGGTCACGCCGCGCGCGGCGTCCCAACCCTCTGCGGTCTTCCCCTCCAGCGCTTCAAGCTGGTAGGACGCGTCGAGGAACGCGGGCGCATACTTCTGGTTCAGCGCGTCATTCGCGCACATCTCCTGCGCCGCGCGCTGCAAAAGGTTTTTGCAGTGGCGCGCCTTGCGCCGCACCTCATTGAGCAGAATTTTTCCATAGGGCGTGTCCTCGATCTTATCCGGCACGGCGCGCCAAAACGCGCGCTGCGCCTCGAGCCATTTGTCCTCATACGGCTGCGCCTGCAGCTTTGCATGCAGCTCGAGCACTAAGTCCTCAAGCGCGCTGTCGTCGCGCCCCGCGCCAAGCGTGTCGGCGAGCAGTGTGCTGCCAGTCGTCAGACGGCCGTAAAAATCGTCCAGCGTGCGCGCGAGCACGCGCTCGCGCAGCACCTGCGCCTCGTTCTCGTCCAGCACGCGGAAATCGGGCCGCAGCGCGTGGCCGCGCGCGTCCTCGCCGAGCAGATGGCAGTTTTCGCGCAGAAGCGCGGTGCAGAAGGCGTCCACCGTCTTGATGTCCGCGCGGTAAACGCGCAGCATCTGCTGCCGCAGGTGGTAGTTGCCGGGGTCGCGCTCCATGCGCTCGGTAAGCGCCTTGGCGATCTTGCCGCGCAGCTCGCTCGCCGCGGCGCGCGTGTAGGTAATGATGAGGAAATCGTCGAGATTCGCCCCTTCGCGCTCTACGTAGGAAAAAAGCCTCTCGACGAGCACCTTTGTCTTGCCCGAGCCCGCCGCCGCGGAGACGAGCAGACTGCGCTCGCGGCTGTCCACCGCCGCTTGCTGTTCGTTTGTCAGCTTTTCAGCCATTTTCGTGCGCCCCCTCTCCGTTCACCTCGTCGATGTACTGCCAGAATTCGTCGTTTTTCGTCGCCTTGATGTATTCCATACGGTCACTGCCGCAGCCGTTTTCAAAGTGGCACGCGCTCGCGAACTCGCAGTAGGTGCAGGCCGACTGCTGCGGCGTGCGCGCGTAAGGGTCGGCGTCGATGTTGCCCGCGAAGACCTCCTGCGTGATTTCATGTAAAATATGGTCGACGTATTTCGAGAGCTTTCCGAGCTGCTCGGCAGAAGCAAGGCTTCCCGTCACCGCGCCGTCCCTTTTCACCGCGATGGGCAGGTAGCACGGCGATTCGAGCGCGCTGTGCTCCATCGCCTGCAGGACCGCCGGGTCCTCGAGCACCATGCCGCTGCGGCGCAGCTCCTTTTTGAGTGCTTTTTCGATCGTTTCGGGCTCCGTGTCGCGCGCGCAGCGCAGCATCGGCTCGCGCGCGGGCGTATAGAGAACTCCCGCGGGAACGATCTCGTGTCCGCCGAAAAGCATCTGTCCCTCTTCTTTAAGCGTAAAGAGGTAGAGCAGCATTTGGAGCCCCAGCCCGTAGCGCAGTTCGGCGAGGTCGAAGCTCTTCTTGCCCGTCTTGTAGTCCACGACGCGCAAATATAGCTTGCCGTCGTGCAGCCAGCCGTCCACACGGTCGACCTTGCCGACAACGCGCGCCGTGCCGTTTTCCTCGCGGATCGTGATGGCGGGCAGCTGCCCGTCCGCACCAAATTCCAGCTCAAATGCCAGCGGCTCAAAGTCGGAGCTTTGCAGCTCCTCGCTCACCTCGTCCATGATGCGCTCGACCGTCGCACACAGGCGGTTGAACAGATAACGGAAGCGCGCGCTTTTTTCGCACAAGTCCGGCAGCACGCGGTCGATGTATTCCTCGATCGACGCGCGCACGAGCGCGTGCAGCTTGTCCTTCGATAGCGTATGCAGTCCGCCGCACTCCTTCGCCTGCCGCAGCGTATGCTCCATCACATCGTGCACGAACGTGCCGATCTGCGGCGCGTCAAAGCCCGCGCCCGTGCGCTCCCTGGCTTTCAGGCCGTAGCGCATGAAATAGGCAAAGTGACATGAGCGCGCCATGTCCATGCGCGAGGCGGACAGTGTCACCGCGCCGCCGTAGAGCGCGCGCACCGCGTCGCGCGACAGATGCCCGCGCGTATAGCGCGAAGCGTCCTTCATCGCGGCAAGCGCACGCTCCGCGTCGCCCTGTCCTTCAAAATACTGCCACAGCGCGCCGCCGATATGCTCGCCCGCATACTCGAGCGCCGTCGACTTTGCTGACAGGCGATATTCCTTGTCAGCGCTCTCTGTTTCGACGCTGATCGACGGCAGCAGACGCGCGATGCGCCCAATGACGAACGATGGCCGCTTCTCCGCGCCCTTTCCGTCCGAAACGGGATAGGACACCGTCAGCTTTTCCGTCGGCTGGGCCAGTGCGGCGTAAAGATTCTGAATTTCCAGATGAAACTGCTCCATCCCGTGCGGCGCGAGGAAGATTTGCTGCCTCTCGAGCGCCTCGCGGTCCTCGTCGCGCAGCACGCCGCCGCGGTTCTCCGCCGCAGGCAGCACGCCGTCGTTCGCGCCGAGCAGGAACAGCGCGCGCACCGTGTGGCGGTCGTTTCGCGTCATTTCGCACAAGTTCACCGCGTCGAGCGTCACGGGGATCGTGCCCACGCTGTACTGCGTCAGCACAAGGCGCATCAGACTCGCAAACTCCTCGGCGTCGAGGATCGCGTCGCCCAGGATTTCCACAAACTGGTCGAGCACACCGCAAAGAATGCCCCACAGCTGTGCCGTTTCCTCTGCCCGCTGGGCCTCGCCCGCGGCAAAAAGCTGCTCGGTCTGCGCCTGCAAGGTCTCCGGCAGGTTCACCTCTTCCAGATAGTCGTACAGCGCGCGCACCTTCTGCTCGGCCTCGCCGCTGCCGCCCACGCCTTTTTTTAGGCGCGCAAACGGCCCCTGCACGCGCTCGCGCAGTGCGTTGACCGTCTTGAGCCGCGCCCTTGCCTCGTCCGTCCATTCTTCGCCGTAGCCGTCGGGATGCGCCGACCAGGGCGTCTCGCGCGTCCACATCGCGCCGCGGATCTCCCACTTGAGCGCATAATTTTCCAGAATGTCGCATTCCGCCATGCTGAGGCCGGCGAGGCCGGTCTTGAGGCAGCGAAACACATCCTCGTACTCAAAGCCTCCGCTCGCGGCGTCGAGCGCGCCGAGCAGCAGCGTCAGCACGGGACTTTTCAAAATATCGCTGCGGTGGGCATAATAGAGCGGGATGCCGTAGCGGGCAAACACGTTTTCGATTGCGCCCGCGTAGGAGTCGAGATCGCGCGCCGTGACGGTGATCTCGCGGTAGCGGTAGCCCTGCTTGCGCACGAGCTGTAAAACCTGCGACGCGACCCACTCGCACTCGCTGTACGCGCTGCCCGCCTCATAGAGCGCGACGGTGTCGGTCGGCTGGGTAAATTCGTCCGCCGCGCCGAAAAAGCAGCGCTCGATATGGTCGAGCGCGCCGCGCACCTCGCCCTGCGGAAGAATTTTCTCCTCGCATGCGACGCCGGCATCGCGCGCGAGCGCGTACAGCCGCTCGCGCACGCGCAGGCTCTCGGAAAAGAGTTCGCGGTCCTGCGTGTCGCCAAGGAGCGTGACGGTCACGCTCTTCGCGCGCCGCAGCAGGATACGCAGAATGCGCAGCTCACGCCCCGTAAAATACGAAAAACCGTCGAGGAAAATGTCTTTATTTTCAATATATCCCGACGCTTCGAGGTTTTCCTCCAGCTTTTCAAGCACATCGCGCGCGTCGTGCCCCGGTGCGTGGAGCTTGCTGAGGTAAATGCCATAGATAAGAGAAAGGTCGCGCAGCTTGTCGCCGCTCTCGCCTTCGATCTGCGCTACGCTCTCGGATAGCTGCTCGGGCGATACGGCGTAGGCCTGCAATTCCTCCATCACGGCGAGCAGGCTCTCCAAAAATGCCGCGCGCTGCGACGGGCGCTTGTAGACCTTGAGCACCGGCGCAAGCTCCGTGAGCGTACGCTGGAGCGTCAGGAGCTTTCCGCCCGAATCGAGCGTCACGTCCGCGCTGCCGCCGCAGATGCTCAGCACGCGCGAGGCGAGCAGCTTGAACGTCAATGCCTCGGCATGGCGCGACGCGGTGTCGCCGCAAACACGGCACAGGTCCATCTCCGCCACATGCGAGGCGTGCTCCGGCACGAGCAGGATTTGCTGCGACGAGTCCCCCAGTGCGGCGATCCTTTGCAGCACGCGCTCGGATTTGCCCGTGCGCGCGCGTCCCATCAGTATGTGCAGCAAGCGTCCTTCCCCCTTTTTCTCTCTTAAAGTTATCAATATTTTATCCTAATTTTATCATAGTTTTCTTTTTCGGGCAACGCAGAAAACGCCGTACGCATATTTTCGCCCATCACGGGAAGACTACCGAAGACCAAACCATCTTTTTAAGGAGGGAACTTCATGGTCATCGACAAGATCGCGCTGACACTTGCTATCATCGGCGCGCTCAACTGGGGCAGCGTGGGCCTTTTCGGCTTTGACTGCGTTGCCTTTCTCTTCGGCGGACAGATCGGCATGCTCAGCCGCGTGATCTACACGCTCGTCGGCCTTGCCGGCATCTGGTGCATCACGATGCTGTTCCGCGAGAAAGAGCCGATGGAAAGCGGCGGCCAGGCGTAAAAAATAAAAGGAGAGGGGCTTGCCCTCTCCTTTTATTTTTGCGTTAAGAATTTTCCTTACCGCTCCCCAGTCGCTTCCGCACCTTCCAGCTCGCGCATTGAGCGGCGGAACTGGCGATAGAATGTGAAGCTCGTCAGCGCCACCGCGCCGAAGTCCGCCACGGGCTCGGCCAGGAACACCGCGAACGCCTTGTCCACGAAAAAGTGCGGCAGAATATAGATGAGCGGGATGAGCAGGATGATCTTGCGCCACACGGCGAGGAAGAGCGACGTCTTCGCGTTGCCGAGCGCCACAAACGTCTGCTGGCAGGCGATCTGGATGCCGAAAATACCGCTGCACCCCATGTAGATGCGCACGGCCCACGCCGCGTATTCGACCAGCGCGGGGTCATTATTGAAAATCAGGATGAACGCGCGCGGGAAGAGCTCGACCAGAAGCCAGATGGCCATTGAATAAGTAAAGCACGCGCGCAGCAGGCAGAAGTAGGCGTCGCGCACGCGCTGGGCGTTCTTTGCGCCGAAGTTGTAGCTCACGATGGGCTGTGCGCCCTGTGTCAAGCCCTGAAGCGGCATGTTCGAAAACTGCATGATGCTCGTCAGCACTGTCATCGTGCCGACGGCCATGTCGCCGCCGTAGCGCAGGAGAGATGAGTTGAAGCAGATGGCGATGAGGCTCTCCGTCGACTGCATCACAAACGGGGAAAGTCCCAGCGCGATACACGGCAACACGATCTTCGCGTCCACGTGCAGGTTTTCGCGCTTTAAGTACCAGCGCGTCTTCTTTCCCGTGAGGAACGTCATCACCCACACGGCCGACACTGCCTGCGAGATCACCGTCGCAAGCGCCGCGCCGCGCACGCCGAGACCGAGCACGAAGATGAACAGCGGGTCGAGAGCCGTATTTAAGAGCGCGCCGATGAGCACCGTCTTCATGCTCACGGTGGCGAAGCCCTGTGCCGTGATGTAGGCGTTCATGCCAAGTGTCAGCTGCACGAAGATCGTGCCGAGGGCGTAGATTCGCATATAGTCGAGCGCGTAACCGATGGTGTTCTCGCTCGCGCCGAACATCAGTAAAAGCGGCTCGGCAAAGGACTCGAACAGCACCGTCAGCACCAGCGCCGTGATCACAAGCATCGTCAGACAGTTTCCCATGATGCGCTCGGATTTTTCGCTCTCGCCTGCGCCCTCGGCGATCGAGGCGCGCGGCGCGCCGCCGATGGCTATGAGCGACGCGAACGCCGAGATGACCATGATGATCGGCAGGCATACGCCAACGCCCGTCAGCGCGAGTTTTCCGACGGTCTCGGCGGGCTGCATATGGCCGATGAACACGCGGTCGACCAGATTGTAGAGCATGTTGACGATCTGCGAGGTGATCGTCGGCACGGAGAGCGAAAAGAGCAGCTTTTTGACGTCCCCGTGTCCCAGATCTGCGCGCTTATCCAAAATCTTCACCTGAATCTTTCGTATTTTTCCGCATAGTTTGTTAGAATATCATGCCGCGGGGCGTTCGTCAAGCAAGCGGGCCGCGAAGCGCTCTATCATGGCATTTCCATAAAGCGCTTTTGGACATTTTTTCACTTTCTCCATTGCTTTTTTCGCGTGGACTATTGTATAATTTGTTTTACAATCGCACCAGCGGAGCACCCCGCGTTCCGCTTATCAAACAAATAACGGAGGAATCACCATGAACGAAAAGTTTTCCAAGCTTGGCTTTTATCCTTCCGACATTCTGCTGCCCAAGAAGGATGTCGATATGAGCAAGTGGGCGGTCGTCGCATGCGACCAGTTCACCTCTGAGCCCGAGTACTGGGAGCGCGTGGAGAAGACCGTCGGCGACGCGCCTTCCACCCTGCGCCTCATCCTGCCCGAGGCCAACCTGAAGGCCCCCAACGTCGACGAGTTCATCGCCGACATCAACGCCTCGATGAGCAAGTACCTCGAAGAGGGCATCTTCGAGACGCTCAAGGACTCCCTCATCTACATCGAGCGCGGCCAGAGCGACGGTAAGATCCGTCATGGCCTCATCGGTATGGTCGACCTCGACCAGTACGACTTCACCCCCGGCTCCGGCGCGCTGATCCGCGCGACTGAGGGCACCGTGCTCGACCGTATCCCCCCGCGCGCCCGCGTGCGCCGCAACGCCCCCATCGAGCTGCCCCACGTCATGCTGCTCATTGACGACCCCGAGAAGACCGTCATCGAGCCCCTGACCGCCGCGGCCGATAAGATGGAGAGCGTCTATGACTTCGACCTGATGGAAAACGGCGGCCATATCAAGGGCTACAAGCTCTCCGCTGCGCAGATCGACGCAGTCGCCGACGCGCTGACCGGCCTCACGACCGACGAGGCAATGAAGAGCAAGTACGGCGTCTCCGGCGTCGCGCCCCTGCTGTTCGCCGTCGGCGACGGCAACCACTCCCTCGCCACCGCCAAGGCCTGCTATGAAGAGCAGAAGAAGGGCAAGACTCCCGAGGAATACCTCGCGCTGCCCTCCCGCTACGCACTTGTCGAGGTCGTGAACAACCACGACGATGCGCTCCAGTTCGAGCCCATCCACCGCGTGCTCTTCGGCGTCGACCATGAGAAGTTCATGGAAGAGTTCAAGAAGTTCTACCCCAACGCCCACGAGGGCAAGGGCGAGGGCCACGTCATCGAGGTCTGCTGGAACGGCCACGACGATTTCGTCACCGTCCCCGACCCGAAGGTCCAGCTGGCCGTCGGCACACTGCAGACCTTCATCGACGAGTACCTCAAGCAGTTCGGCGGTGAGGTCGACTACATCCACGGCGATGAGGTCACCCGCGAGCTCGGCTCCAAGGAGGGCAACATGGGCTTCCTGCTTCCCGCGATGGGCAAGGAGCAGCTCTTCAAGACCGTCATGGCCGACGGCGTTCTGCCGCGCAAGACCTTCTCCATGGGTCACGCGCAGGACAAGCGCTACTACGTCGAGGCACGCAAGATCCGCTGATCTAATGTAACCATTGCAGAAAAGCGCCGCCTTGCGGCGCTTTTCTCATCAGGAGGATTCCCTATGGATTTGAAAACAGCCAGGATATGGCAGGACGTATTGCTCTGGGGCGGCGCAGTGGTCTCCCTCGTCGGCGCGTGGGGCTTTCAAAACACTGTCGCCGCGCTCGTCGGCCTCATGATGATGGGCGCTTCTCTCATCGTCTGGTGGCGCTTTTACCGCTGCCCCTACTGTCACGAGCAGCTGGGCCGCGGCAATCCCAAGCGCTGCCCAAAATGCGGCGCGTGGATCGCCGACGAGCCGGAGCCCGAGGAGAAGAAAAAGATCCAGCACAAGAAAAAGAAGCACTGAGCGCACAAGGAGGCCGCGATGAACGACAAAAAGCCCCTGATGGACTATCGCAGGGTCCAAAAGCTCCAAACACCGCTGCTTCTTACCGGCGCGCTGCTCAGCGGCGTCGGCACAAGCGTCAGCGTACCGCTTGTTATTCTCGGTATCGCGATCATGCTCTTTGCCATCGTGATTGGGGTTCTTTACTACCGCTGTCCGCACTGCGGCAGACCGCTCGGACGCATAGGTGAAGGCGGTGCCTACTGCCCCCACTGCGGCAAGGCGCTGAATGCGCCGGTCGAGGAGCCCGTGCGCAGCATAACTGTCCCTGCCTATGCTAAGCTCAACCTGACGCTTGACATTCTTGGCAAGCGCGATGACGGCTACCACGAGATGCAGATGGTCATGCAGACCGTTTCGCTCCACGACGATGTGACCGTCACGCTCACAGACGGCAAAGGCATCACCTGCCGCGTCGACGGCGCGGCGCTTCCCTGCGATGAGCGCAACCTCGCTGTCAAGGCGGCGAGAGCCTTCTGCGAGGCGATGGACTACGGCGGCGGCATCGACATCGCGCTTATAAAGCGCATTCCGTCCGAGGCCGGCATGGCCGGCGGCAGCGCAGATGCCGCGGCGGTGCTGCGCGCGCTGCGCGAGCTCGTCTCCCCCACCCTCACGGACGAGCGGCTCGAGCAGATCAGCGCAAGCGTCGGCAGTGATGTTCCCTTCTGCATCCGCGGCGGCACGCAGCTGGCCGAGGGCCGCGGCGAAAAGCTGACCGTCCTCAAGCCCGCACCGCGCTTCTTCGTCGCCGTCTGCAAGCCGGACTTCCCGATCTCCACACCCGCGCTCTTTGCGCGCGTAGACGGCGTGACGATCACCGACCGTCCTGACACGGACGCGATGCTCGCCGCCATCGAGCACGGCGACACGGACACGCTGTGTGCAAACGTGCGCAACGTCTTTGAGCAGGCGCTCGACGGCGAGCAGCGTGAGCGCATTGAGACCATCAAGTGCGATCTTCTCGCCTACGGCGCGAAGACGTCGGCGATGACCGGCTCAGGCAGCGTGGTGTTCGGCCTCTTCTCTGACAAAGCGGCTTGCCGCAGAGCGTGCGAGGCACTGCAAGGCGAGTGCGTCAAAACTTTCTGCGCCGAATTTGTTTGAAAACTCAGAAAACCGTCCATACTCGAAGCAAATTCTTTGAGATGGGCGGTTTTTCGATGAAATGGACGAAATGGGAGCTTTCCCTTGCCGTTGGCCTCGCGGTCATGCTGCTTTTCTGCGCCGCGCGCGGCACTAATACCCTCCAGTGGTGGAGCGCAGCGTTTTCCCCGCTGTGCGACGGCATCCTGACGCAGAGCGCCGCAAGCGGTGATGTCGTAGTGAAGTCGAAGCTTGCAGAGCTACTGGCTCTGCTGATGGGTGGAAAATGACATGCTCTGCCTGCCATTTGAGCGAGAAAAAGGGAGTCGGCACTTTTTACGCCGGCTCCCCTTTTCATTATCCCTTGCACAGGATGTCGATCAGCTCATCCTTCTGCAAGCCCGCGAAGTAGCGCGAAACGTCCACATCGCTGAGTGCCTTTTCATAGCCCGCGCGGTACGGCGTGCAGCCAACAAAGTGCGCCGCCAGCTCGTCCGGTTCCGAGGCGCTGAAGAAGTCGCCCTTGAATGACAGGGCCGCGATCTTTCCGTGCTCCACGGTGATGTAGGCCTCGATCATGCCGCAGCCGTCCACGCGGCGGCGGCGCAGCATCGTGCACACCGGAGAGAAACCGTAGTTCCAATCCCATGTGGCGTAACGCTCCGCGCGCAGCTTTTCCACCGCCGCAAGGTCGTCCTGCGTCAGCGGGTAGGCCTCGCCCGGATTCTCCTTCAGGATGTTTTCCAGCAGGATGCGGCGGAATTCCGGCAGTGTGACCTTTTCCGGCAGATGCTCGGCAACGTTCGTCACGCGGCTGCGCACCGAGCGGATGCCCTTGGTCTGGATCTTCGTCGGGTCGACGCGCAGCGCCTCGCTGACGACAGAGAGGTCCGAATCGAACATGATCGTGCCGTGGTGCATCACGCGTCCCTGGCGGATGTACTGCGAGTTGCCGGAAAACTTCTTTCCGTCGATCGTGATGTCGTTGCGGCCGTTGACCTCCGCCTTCACGCCGAGCGTCGCCAGCGTGCGCACGACCGGTTCGCAGAAGAGCTTGAGGTCCAGCGCATTGCTCTCGCCGACATCTGTAATGAACGTGAAGTTCAGGTTGCCCATGTCGTGATAGACCGCGCCGCCGCCGGAAAGTCTGCGCACCACGCGAATGCCGCGCTCGCGCACGGTCTCTTCATTGATCTCAGCGATCGTGTTCTGATACTTTCCGACAATGATCGCGTTATCATTCTGCCAGAGCATGAAATACATGCGGTCGCGCGGGAGGCAGTCGAACACGTACTGCTCCATCGCCAGATTGTAGCTCGGATCGGTCGTCATCAGGTCCAGATATGATAGCTTCATGGTCGTGGTCTCCTTCTATCAGGGTCGTTGATTTTCAAGCCTTTTTCAGGGCTGTTATCCTTGTCTTTTCAGCTGCGCGCTCAGCCGCCGCGCCATCAAGCAGTGTCCCTCCGGCGTCGGGTGCAGACCGTCGAGCAGCAGCTCCGAGCGGATCGATCCGTCTGGCGACAGAAAATCCGCGCAGAAGTCGATATACGGCACGCCAAACGCTGTGCAGTACCGCTTGAGCCATGCGCAGTACTCTTTCATCGTCCGCTCCGCCGCTTCAAAATCGACCGCGACCGCCCACGCCCGCGGCGCATGCGGTGCATCCGCCGGAAGCGGGATACCAACCATCGGCAGCACGCCCACGGAAAAGAGCTGGTGGATCATCGCGCCCATATTTCCCCGCGCCGCAGCGTCGGAGCCGGAGTAGAACACATCGTTGCTCCCGCCCATCAGCAGCACATAGGGCCGGTCGGCGCCAAGGCCGCCCTCGCGCAGCTCCGCAAGCACCCCGCCCTGCATGCGCGCCAGCATGCCGCCGGTCGTGTCGCCGTTGATGCCCTCATTGACAAGCTCCCAGCCCGTCTCCTGTGCGCACAGCCGCGTCCACCGCTGAGACAGATGCACGCCGTATCCAAAGGTCAGGCTGTCACCGATGCAGATCAGTCTCATGTTCTTTCCACCCGCGTTTCTTTCGGATCGATGGTAAGCAAAAAAGCCTTGAAAGTTTACACTTTCAAGGCTTTTCCATGGTGGAGATAAGCGGGATCGAACCGCTGACCTCTTGACTGCCAGTCAAGCGCTCTCCCGGTTAGTGCGGTTACATACCCCCCTAAACCGGGTTAAAAGAGCGCTTCAATACGCGGGCAACCCCAAAACACACCCTGAATGTCTTTCATTATAGTCAAAGAAAGCCCGTATATCAAGGAAAATAATTTTTCTGCTTTGCGTCCCTCCACGGCATGATATAATTTTTATGTCCATGTTGGAAAGGAGGTGCGGGCATGGAAAAAGAATATATTGCCGGAGAGCCCCAACGATACGAAATTGGCGGTCGAGTTTTTATCGTTGAGCCACGGTACAGGAAAGACGGTGAAAGCATGGCAGACATCTTGCTAAAGCTGATGTTTGCCGACTTGGACGAAGAGATGCGAGCAGCAAATAAAACTACAACGGACTAAAATTGAAAGTATCAATCTGGCAGTCAGCAAGAGGTTTTTATTCTAACAAAAGCTCTCGTTGCCTAAATCTTTATAGGCAGCGGGAGCTTTTGGTGCAAATGACCTTAAAGCAAAACCCAACAAATCATTGCAAATGGTTTTAAAATCAGTTATTATACTTATATCTGTTGCCTACTCTTATAAGAAGGTGAGATATATGTCAATAACTGTTCAGCATCAAAAAGAAGCCCTTGGGCAAGCGTATGTAAGAGCTGTTATTGCCAAAGCAGGATTCAACTTCGGAAAGTCCGAACATGACTACGGGTATGATGGCACAATAAAAGAGGTTGTTAACCGCGGTGGTCGGTATGTAGAGAGTTGCTTCGGTATAAATTTTCAACTCAAAAGTTCTTGCGATGTTACTTTTGAAAACGGTCATGTGGTATATGATCTTGAAAGCAAAAACTACAACGATTTAGTTGAAGAAAGTTCCATGTTGCCTAATATTCTGATTTTGCTTGCGCTACCCACAGATAGCAACGACTGGCTTGAAGTTACAGCTGATCAGCTCATTATGAAAAGATGTGCATGGTGGTGCTCTTTAGAAGGGCAAGAACCTACTACCAATCAGACTACAAAAAGAATTTTTATCCCCGATGGGCAGATACTCTCCCCTGCTGCCTTGATTGGCCTTATGGAAAAGGTAAAGGGAGGTAAAAAGCTATGAACTCTTACTTATTGAGGAACCTTAGTGGAATAACCTCTGCATCGATTGAAAAGTATCTTTTGTTTACCGGCTGGGTTAGGGATGATACATTTAACTCTACAAGAATGTGGGTATTCAAGAGCAAGAGTGACCCCGAGTTTAAAATTGCCGTTCCTGCGAGTGAAAAAGCTACAGACTTTTATCCACAAGTTTATAACTTAATACAAACATTATCTGTTGTCGATGGAAAAACAGAGCAAGAAATTATAGACTCACTAAAGAGCGCATACACAGATCGTTTACAATTTCGAATTATTACAGAAGAAAGTCAAGGAGGCAAACTGCCACTTGACTATGCCGCGCGGTGCTTGGAGGGTTTGAAAGACCTTGTTCTTTACGCTGCTTGTGCAGAAGAAAATGCGAAGCCCATTTGTGCAAGAACCTACAATAGCGCTAAACGAGCTCTTGAAAAGTTCCAGTTTGGCCAAACACAGATTGGGAGTTTCATTATTAACATCGATGTACAGGTCGCAGATGAAGAAAACGAACAACTATACTTGATTGATGCAGGAGCTCCGCCAGATGAACCGCCTGAACATAAAATAATCAAACGCATCGGAACCGCTATTACTCAAGTTGATGGTGTTGCTAATCGACAAATCAAGATTGGTGATTTGATAGAGAATGCTTATAGGGACGGTATAACGGCGAATATGTGTGATGCTCTATCAAAACTCAAACCTGAAAATACTGAAGATGTTACAGTTGAAACATCCGTCTATTATGCAGAAGCGCTTACACAGACCGTTTCTCCACCGAAAGTTTTTACTTTGGATAATTCCCATTTCTTGTTCATCGATGAAATATCAAAGCGCTACAAGGATTGTACATTAGTCGAAGATGTAACTCTTAAAGGGACTATAAAAATGCTGTCCAAATCTCCATCCGCTGGTGGAGATGAAGAAGAAAATACTGTTCGCCTTTTGACAAAGATTGACGGTCAGATGCGCTCTATCTCACTTCATCTTCCGCCAGACAAGCACGCATTAGCGTGCAACGCTTATCGTGATGACAAAGAAGTGTGTATTAGCGGCACGATTGACAAAAGTGGAAAGTATTGGTTTTTTACAGAAGTAACTGAATTTACTGTAATATGATTTGATTAAACGCCACCCTAACAGGACAACGGGTGGCGTTTTCATATATAAAACCATGAAGGGAGGTCACTTCCGCCCGGTCAGTCTGCTGACTGGCCTTTTTTTATGCCATGAAAAGGAGGTTTGCAAATGGCAGATGATAAGAAAAATATTCCCGAGACAGCCCCGCCCGCCGAGGCTCCCGCTCCCACGGTAGAAAATGTAGCCGTGCCGGAGCCGCCTGCTCCTGATCTTGTGCTGACTGACGCGGAGGCGGTCATGCTGGAGCAGGAGGGGCACGCGGCGCTCTTTGAAATGGGCGATGCCGTACCTGATCCCGCTGACACTGTTACCCTCGCCGAGGTGGAGGCGCCTGCCGCTCCCGAAGCCCCCAAGGCTGAAAAGGAGCAGGCACAGCCGCCTGATCCCGGCAAGGACGCACCTGCCCCGGCACATTCCGGCAAGGTGGTGGATTTTGCCGCTGCCCGTGAGGAGGCAGCCAAGGAGGAGAAAAAGGCGATCAAGCAGAAGCCGCCCACGGAAAAGAACAAGGCCGCCAAGCCCGGCAGAGGCCGTCCGCCCAAGGATGGCAAGGCCGCTCCCGATAAGGCAAAGCCGCCCAAACCTCGGGACAAAAAGTCCCAAAGTAAGCCCGCCCCGGAGAAGCCTGCCGTGGATAAGGGCGGCGCTCCCGCCGGTGCGGAGGTCACGCCGGAGCCATCTGCGCCCCGTGACGCCACTCGACCGGTAAAAGAGGAGATCGTCTATCTCAACCTGTCTGACTTGCACCCGTTCAAAAATCATCCCTTTGGTGTCCGGGACGATGCGGAGATGCAGGGGCTTGTGGAGTCGGTCAAGGCGGCGGGCGTCAATCAGCCCGCGCTGGTGCATCCCCGTGAGGATGGCGGCTATGAGATCATCGCAGGCCACCGCCGCCAGCGGGCAAGCGAACTCGCCGGATTTGCGAATATGCCGTGTATCGTCCGCAACATGACGGACGATGAAGCCATCCTCGCCATGACGGATGACAACCTCCGCCACCGTGAGCGCATTTTGCCCACGGAAAAGGCGCAGTCACTCAAAATGCAGGTGGAGGCCATCAAGCACCAAGGCAGCCGCCCCGGCGAGGAGGACAAGGACGCCGGAAAACGCTCCACGCAGGTCGTGGGAGATCGCAACGGCATGAACTACAAGCAGGTGCAGCGGTATATCCGCCTGACCGAGCTTGTGCCGGATTTGCAGAAGATGGTGGACGAGAAAAAGCTGGCGTTCACCCCGGCGGTGGAGATCTCATTCATTCGCCCCAAGAATCAGAGGTATATCGCCGTGTCCATCGAGGGGCAGCAGTCCTCGCCCTCGCTGTCGCAGGCACAGAAAATGCGGGAGCTGGACAAGGACGGCAAACTCAACGGCGATGTGATCGACGGTATTCTGTCACAGGAGAAAAAGGAGGTAGACAAGGTGATCATCAATAGTGCGGAACTGGAAAAGTATTTCGGCAAGGACAAGTCCCCGAGAGAAATGAAGGACAAGATCATTTCTCTGCTGGATGACTGGAAGGCCAAGCAGCCGCCCGAGCTGGGCAAGCCCGAAAAGAAAACGGAACTTGAAAAGTGACCTTGGGACTTTTTGTCCCGAGGTCTTTCGTTTCCCCGAATGGCTCTTGTGGTTATATCCCCCGTCGCCGCCCGTATTCCAGCATGGTCGGGAGCGGGCTGTCAAGGGTGCATCGCACCGCTGTTTTCAGCGGCCAGCCCTTGACCGCCTGTCCCGGCTATGCTTTTTCTCCGACAAGCGGCGGGGGTATATCCTCCAGAGCCGCCCCCTTTCCCAAGAATGGGACAGGGCGTGGGGTTTGGGTTGAACTACTACATTACAAAACGGAGGTATTTTACAATGAAACGACCCCTCGCGTATATGCGGGCCTCCGCCAAGGAGCGGACGGAAACAGCGTTCCGAAACAGCTTCGGATTGCCAACTGACCCTTTTCCCACTCTGTTAGCGGGCGGCATTTCGCCCTTTGCCTTTTGGTACGAGGACGATCCCGCCGGGGGCTGCATCCGCTTTCCCACGGAAACGGAATGTGAGCGGCTGATGGGGCTGCCGGAGGGCTGGACAAAATACGGCGCTGACGGGGAGGAAATTTTATCCTCTCACCGCTATCGGGCGTTGGGAAACGCCATCGCGCTGCCCTGTGCCGAGTACATCATGGCTGGGATCGCGGAGGCGCTGACAAAAGGAGGTGCAAATGACGGTATTTGAAGCCTACATCACCAACCTCGGCAAATACGCCGAGGGGCAGCTTGTGGGCGAAACGCTGAAATTTCCGGCCACCACGGAGGAGGTGCAATCGCTCTTAAAGAACATCGGCGTGGACGGTGTGCGGTATGAGGAGTTTTTCATCACTGCCTTTGACGGCGATGTGATGGGCTTATACGACTATCTCACCGAGTATGAAAACTTGGACGAGCTGAACCATTTGGCACATCTCATTTCCGAGCTGGACAGCGACGAGATCGAAACGCTGGAGGCCGTACTCAACAAGGGCGACCACACTTCCAGCGTGGCCGACATCATCAACCTCGTTCACAATCTGGACTGCTACGATCTGCACCCCGGCGTATCGGACGATGAAACGCTGGGGCGCATTTATGTGGAAGACATGGAGCGGCTGGAGGTGCCCGAAGATATAATCAACTATTTTGACTTCGAGGCATACGGGCGGGATATGCGGCTGAACGAGGGCGGGCACTTCGCCCCCGGCGGCTATCTGACCCGAGTAAGCAATAACTTTGTAGAGCTGTACCACGGGATCGAGGACATTCCCGCAGAGCACCGGGTATTTGCATACCCCCAGCTTTCCATCCGGGAGCAGATGGCAGCCTACAAAGAAATTATTGACGGCTCCGCCCGGGACACGGGCAGGCACCCTATCATTCCGGGACATGAAGATCGTTAGCACTTCGAGACACTTTGTCCCAAAGCAAGGAGGTGGTATAGCTGGTTGACGAAGATATTTCCCGGCGTGCAATCGCAATTTCCATGAAAGCCAGTAAGCTGACGGCCCGGAGCCTTGCCTATGCGCTCCGGGCCGTTGGCCGTAAGGTTGCCAAGGCCCGCCGGGAGGCCCAAACGCCCCACGGCAAACAGAGCGTGAAAAAGCTCATGGCCCACGGTACGGCCACCAACAGTATTGAGGTGGACGCACCCAAGGTATTTGACCGGGTAGCCCGGAAGTGGAATGTGGACTACGCCTTTTACAAGACCGGGCCGGACAAATATCTGCTTTTCTTCAAGACAGGCGGATGCAATTACCGCCTGTTTTGAAAGCTATTCCCGGAAACTGCTTGGGAAGTCAAAATCAAGCCGCATCCCGATTAGGGAACAGCTCAAACGGGCGGCGGATCAGCTTGCCAAGGAAAAGCCCCGCCAGAAGGAGCGCGTAAAGGAGGCAGCCCATGCGGACAGATAAGATCAGAAAATATGTACTCCCCAATATCCCGTATCTGTTCATCGGCTGGGCCTGCTTGAAAATGGGGACGGCCTACCGTCTGGCTGCTGGTGCAAA
>ERZ773216.2477-NODE-2477-length-17960-cov-3.938285_pt1 | contig 17960 bp, 14 predicted proteins | sample MGYA00511259_ERZ773216 | MGnify/ENA primary metagenome ERZ773216 (study PRJEB29015, sample SAMEA2737764) | human gut metagenome | biome: human gut; feature: human-associated habitat; material: faeces | place: China | collected 2012 ... | reverse complement strand
AATTACCTATTTATATCAATTTATTTCTCTGCTTTTATTCTTAAAAAATTGGCTATCATCTGTCTGCCCTCTGGAGTCAGAATCGATTCCGGATGAAATTGCAAGCCGTAAACCGGATATTCTCTGTGTTCCACTGCCATGACTTCACCGTCCTCAGAAATTGCTGTAATTTTTAAAGTTTCCGGAATTGTATCTTTTTTTGCAGCAAGTGAATGATATCTTGCCACTTTTTCTTCTTTTTCCAGTCCCTCAAAAATCCTGCTTTCCAAATCCAGTGTTACAACAGACTGCTTTCCATGCATCAGATGGGATGCATAGGTTACGGTGGCATGATATACTTCACAGATTGCCTGATGTCCCAGACACACACCGAGAATCGGAATCTTTCCTGCCAGTTTTTCTACCACTTCCTCACAGATGCCCGCATCCTCCGGCTTTCCAGGACCAGGGGAAAGAATGATGGAATCGGGATTTAACTGCTCAATTTCTTCCACTGTCATCTCATCGTTTCGTATTACCCGGATGTCCGGATTCAGCTCTCCCACCAGCTGATACAGGTTATAGGAAAAGCTGTCATAATTATCAATCAAAAGTACCATTTTACATTTCCTCCTGTCCTGCCTCTAACGCATTCATCACTGCCTTTGCCTTATTGATACATTCCTGATATTCATTTTCCGGAATGGAATCTGCCACGATACCGGCTCCGGAACGGACAAATACCTTGCCGTTTTTCTTAAATGCAATTCTTATTGCAATGCAGGTATCCAGGTTTCCGGTAAAATCGATGTAGCCGATTGCCCCGCCGTAAATACCGCGCTTGTTATTTTCCAGTTCGTTGATAATCTGCATGGCACGAATCTTCGGTGCTCCGGAGAGTGTTCCTGCCGGAAGTACCGCGTCTACCGCATCCAATGCATTTTTGTCCTCTCTGATTTCTCCCCGGACGGTAGAACCGATGTGCATGACATGGGAATAACGTTCAATGGACATGTATTTTTCTACCTGTACACTTCCGAATCTGCTGATTTTTCCCAGGTCGTTTCTTCCAAGATCCACTAACATATTATGCTCTGCACATTCCTTCTCATCGGCGAGCAGTTCTTTTTCCAGCTGTTCATCTTCCTGCGGATTTTTTCCTCTCGGTCTTGTACCTGCCAGTGGAAATGTGTGCAACACTCCATTTTCCAGTTTTACCAATGTTTCCGGTGACGCACCCGCAATCTCGATATCATCGGAACTGAAGTAAAACATATACGGCGATGGATTTGTGGTACGCAGAACACGGTAGGTATTCAGCAGGCTTCCCTCAAAATCAGCCTCCAGACGGTTGGACAGAACGACCTGGAAGATATCTCCCTCATAGATATACTTCTTTGCCTTTTCCACCATCGCACAATATTCGTCTTTTTCAAATAATCTGCGGAAGTCAGAAGTCATCTTTCCCGGCACTGCTTCCACCGGTTCTCCCTCACGAATCAGTTTTATAATGCGGTCGATTTCCTCTACTGCCTGCGGATAGGTTACTTCTAAATTGTCTGTCTTTGCATTAACAATCACAATAATCTTCTGCTTTAAATTGTCAAATGCAATTACCTTATCAAACAGCATCAGATCCACATCTTTAAAACCTTCTTCATCTGCTGCATCCAGATGCAATCCCGGCTCACTGTATTTCATATAATCATAGGAAAAATATCCTACCAGACCACCGGTAAAGGATGGCAGGCCTTCTATCTTCGGACTGGTGTAATCTTTCAAAATGTTGCGGATTACAGTTCCCGGATGCTCCACCGGTGTTTCTACTTCTTTCCCATTCTTCACACGCATCATTCCGTTGGTACAGGTGATTTCCATGGTCGGCTCAAATCCGAGGAAGGTATATCTTCCCCATTTTTCCTGATTTTCCACACTTTCCAGTATATAACAGTGGGAACTTACTCTTTTCAAAATTCTCAGAACTTCCATCGGAGTCTTAATATCCGATAAGATTTCCCTGCTTATTGGCACAATGCAAAATCCCTTTGCCGCCTCTTTTGCTTCTTCTAATGATAACATCTCTCTTCCTCCTTATCAGGTCAGCCCTACGGAATGGCACAATTTTTTAGATCAAAAAACCGCCCATGACAACAGTCTTTTACTATTGTCAAGGACGGTAACTAATCTTATAACCGCGGTGCCACCTTGATTTGTGGAATCCACACTCTCCGCAGAATACTAACATATTCCTGACCTGTTACGCCGGTCCTGCGTCATGGAATACTCAGAGTCACACTCCTTTGACCATGCCCTCAGTGGTCCATTTAATAAACTGCATCTCTGCGGGTTCTCAGCCATCCCCACTCTCTGTAAGCGCATCTTTTATTTTTATCTCCACTTCAACGGTTTCGAGCTCTATTCAATTCACTTGATATGTTTAAATGTTTCACAAGTTATTTTTATTATACACTTATTTTTTCATCTGTCAATTGATAAATTTTAATGTTTCGGATAAACCTACCCCACATGTCTTTCAAATTTGCGGAATCCCAGAATTTCCCCAATTTCTTTCAATGCATCCTGTGGAATCTCAAATCCGCTGGCTGCAATATTATTTTCCAGCTGCTGCGGCTTACTTGCCCCAGTGATAACACTGCTGATGACCTGTTTGCGTAAAATCCATGCCAGTGCCAGCACGGACATATTTGTGCCGAGTTCTTCGGCAATCTTTGACAGTTTCTCTACTTTGTCCAGATTTTCATCGGTCAGCAGATTGTTGACCTGCCTATCTGCCTGATGTGTGGCTCTTGAACCTTCCGGATATGGCTGTCCTTTTTTATACTTGCCGGTAAGAAGTCCCTGGGCCAGCGGTGAAAACGGGGTAATGCCCATGCCATATTTTTCGCAGACATCCATGATTTCATGTTCGATATAGCGATCCATCATATGATACTGCGGCTGTACCACAGTCATAGGATACAGATGATATTCCTCTATTATTTTCTGTGCCTCCGTCAGTCTCGCCGCACTCCATTCTTCACTGACACCATAATATAATATTTTTCCCTGTGCTACAAGGTCGCTCAGGGCACGCAGGGTTTCTTCCATCGGTGTGGTCGGGTCAAATCTGTGACAGAAATACATATCAATATAGTCCAGATCCATATTTTTTAATGTCCGGTCAATATTCTCAAAAATATGCTTTCTGGATAATCCCCATTCATTTACACCTCTTCCGGTCGGGAAAAATACCTTGCTAGATACCACATAAGAACTTCTGCTGTAATCCTTTAGCACTCTGCCCAGAAATTTCTCTGCCTCACCGCCGCTGTATGCGTCTGCACAGTCAAAGAAATTCACCCCGGCATCGTACGCCTTTCTTATGGTTTCTTCTGCTAATGCTGCCTTCTCACTGCCCTGTAAGTCCGTCATCCAGCTTCCCATTGCAATTTCACTTACCTTTAATCCTGACTTTCCCACATTACGATACTTCATAACATTCTTCCTTTCTTTTATCATTTCTAATTATCTTAAGATTAATCCTGCATCTCCTCCATAAGCGGCCCTATCATTTTTTCTACTGTTTTTATATCCGGCAGCATAATGACATGTCCGACATCTTCCATGGTACTTCCGTTTTCATAAACAACCGTATATCCAGTGTCCACGCAGATTGCACTGGAACAGTTCTCTTTTACCCTGTCAAACACATCCTGTATCAGCCTTTTCTTATCAGCGCCCTTCATCCACACAGGTCTCACATATATCCTCAATCCGGTATAGCCGGAAATCGCTTTCAGATAAGCCGCAGTCGTTATATTGGCAAATTCCTGAAGTACGGATTCTCTTTCCCCTTCATCCAGCACTTCATTTTCCATATGCTCGGACTGGATGGTTTTCTCTATTACTTCATCCACAAATTCTTCTTTCAGAAGAAAAATCATAGAACCTCCCATATCACGTTCAAAATCAAGCAGAATTCCGATCCGCTCTTCGGCGTCACAGTCATCCTCCAGAAGCTGTTCGGCTGTCATCACCTTTGGAACACCGATATTCAGCCTTAATCCCATTAATTTTCCTATTGCAACACTCGCCATTCCCAGACCTACATTCCCCAGTTCATATAAGACTTCCTGAACATCAGAATCTATCAGTCCATTTTCATCATAAATCTTCATATTGCCAGCCTTTCCGCCCTATATCTCTTCTAAAATGCGAAAAATTTCCTTCAAAAAGTCTTTTTCTTCAAATGGCTTTGTAATAAAAGATTTCGCACCAGCTTTTAATGCATCCATAATAATGAGTTCCTGTCCGATTGCCGATATCATAATGATCTTTGCATCCGGCTGTTTCTCTAACATCGTCTTTAATAATGCCAGATCTGAATTATCCGGCAGGGTAATATCTAACAATACCAGATCCGGTTTCTCCTTTTCAAATAATTCAAGGGCCTCTTTTGCCGTTACCGCCTCCGTGATATTATCAAATCCTCCATTATGTAATGCCCTGATTGCCACTTTTCTAGCAAATTTCGCATCATCAACCAACAAAATATGTTCATCCATTTCTATTCCCTCTTTCCTGCTTTTTGCAATTTATGACTGTGTAACTTTCGCTTCATATTCCAGAACGGAAATTGGCCGGTAATAATAAAATCCCTGGGCTATCTTACATCCTATCTTTGTAAGGAATTCGACCTGTTCTTCCCGTTCCACACCTTCTACAATAATCATAAGATCCAAATCAACTGCCATCTCTACCACATGTTTGATAATGAGATTTGCCTTTTCATCATTTTCACCTGCCGGAAGAAATTTTAAATCTATCTTCAGCACATCAACTGGTATCTCTTTTAATGTATTTAAGGATGAATAGCCGCTTCCAAAATCATCCATCAATACTTTAAAATGTTCTTTCTGCAGCTTCTCCGCTAAAATCTTGATATAGGAATTATCACCAGAAAATGCACTTTCCGTAATTTCAAATGAAATATATTCCCGTGGAATCTGATATTCCTCCACATATTCACGGATATCCTGAATAATTCTCTTATTATAAAGATTCAGTCTGGATAAATTAACGGACACGGGATATACCGGAATACCGGAATCAATCCACCGCCGGATAATTGCACAGGTATTACGAATCATATATTTATCAATTTCTATAATAAATCCATTTTTTTCAAAAGCAGGAACAAAAGCTGCTGGAGAAATCAGCCCCTTTCCCGGATGCTGCCAGCGTACCAGTGCTTCCGACCCGATAATTTTCCCTGTCTGCATATTTACTTTCGGCTGCAGATATACCTGAAATTCCCCATTTTCCAGTGCATGATTCATTTCCGAAAGAATCATGGCCTCATCAGCTTCTTTTTTCCTTATGCTTTCATCATAAACTGCCACATGCTGCAGATAGTTTCCCTTTATGGTAATCTGTGCCGCAGCTGCACGATCCACCAGATTGCTGACCGGAACTTTCTGTTCCCGATCTTCTTTCGTTACATAATATCTTCCAAATGATAATACTACTTCATAATTTTTCGGATATTCCGTAACCGCCTTCTGCAGTTTCTGTATCATAGTATCCACAGAATAACTATGAACCGGAATACACATGGCAAACACATCTGATGCAATCCTGCAATATGCCACTTCGTCTTCTTCATCCAGATATTCCTGAATCTTAACCGCAATAAACTTTAACAGCTTATCTCCTTCATCGATTCCAAACATTTCACTTATGATACGGAACCGCTCAATATCCATTCTTACAATCTCATATTCTTCCTCCGGATGTTCCTCAATCAGTACCTGCGCACTTTGCAAAAATGCCCGCATATTCGGCAATGCTGTCAGTGTATCTTTTTCAGAGTAAAACTTCAGATTCTGCTCAATCTCTGCTCTTTCATTGATATTGGTAAAAAGATAACTGATACTCTGTCTGTTTCTGTTACTGTCAAAAAAACATATCGCAGTTACCCGGAACCAGTCATATTTATGTCTTTCCGTAAACAGCCTGAGTACTGCTGTCTTTTTATTTTTTTCCGGTGTATATTCAGAAAATGCCGTCAAATCCTGTGCTACCGGAATATCCGGGCGATATACCAGTGCCGCAAAATTCCTCTTTCGCAGTTCTTCTTCCCATGAAATCAGAATATACTTATCTTTGACACTGTCTATGTAGATTTCATCCATTTCAAAATTATATTCCGCAACAAAGGTATTGAGTTCTTCTATCATCAATTCTTTCTTCTGTAATTCATTCTGACATTGATTTAATTTGTTCACGTCCACATCTTTTTTTGCTTTCATAACAGTTCCTACCTCCTGCCTGCTTTACCCTCTTGCTTGTTCAGATACATTTTCCTGTCAGCCTCGTTTTTCCACTCGGCAACGGTTCTGAGTGTTCCATCCTCCCTGCTTATTGAACTTACTCCATATGCAATGGATAATTCATGCACACTTTTATTTTCATTATTATATCTATGTATCTCATCGCACAATCTTGCTTCATATTCGTCCCTTTCCACTGCATTTGTGATAATAACACAGAATTCATCTCCGCCTATCCTGTAACAGTAACCAAGTTCACCAAATGCCTTTCTGATACACTCTGCCGCACCGATAATCTGTCTGTCACCCTGTGCGTGCCCAAAGTGATCGTTTACATACTTCAACCCATTCAGATCCGAAAAAATCATAACTGCTTCTTTATAATCATTCCGGTTCTTCTCTATATTCTGAAGCATCAAATCAAATGCTCTTCTGTTCTTTAATCCTGTAAGTTTATCTTCTTCTGACAGCCTGCGGTATATATCCGCTTCTGTCCTGTATTTCATATTCTGAACCAATTCTTTTGCCAGATTGTATAATAAAATCAATACAAACAACAGAATTCCAATCTGGAACAGATTCTGATAAAAAGGAAATTCCATTGCATACAATATAATTGTAACAGCACCCGTGATTCCTTCTGCTGCAAATGCTTTTAAACAGACCATCAAATCCCGGTTTGTGCTTTTCATCTTCTCTTTTAATAACAGGATAATAATAGCAATAATTCCAACCACATAAAATATATGCGTAATTGGCAGCAATTCAAAAAATGTAAATTTTTCCGTATAAACCAGTATGGACTGCATGATAATATTAAAATATGCAAAATATATAAATACACTTAATGTCCTGTATTTCTGCATTTCCGGTATCGTGCAGATGTAACACATCATCGGTGTTACAATGAGCATGAAGAAATAGAAATTTGCATTTATAATCACTTCATCGTATACAAACAGAAATTGGATAAACGGCGAATCCGTTAATCCCCACATACTACAGACAATCAGAAAGCCTGATATATACCGCAGTCTTTTTCCATCCATCTTCATGACGCACATGACCAGGGATAATCCAAGTAATAAGATACCCATGGATAACAGGATGCAATTCATCAGAATGGAATAGATATTGCGGGCCAGAAGATTTCGGATCTGGGCTTTCCATGTGCCAGCAGTTATCGCCGGTATCCGGCAGCTGCCTTCGCCATCCGGACTAAAATGTATTTCCAGAAGTCCGGTAATACCTTCCGGTATCTCCACCATACATATCATATTATTCAGTACCGTGTCATTTCTCTTCACACCTTCATCATCATACCGGTAAATTTCGCAATCTCCTGCATAAATAACCGGCTGATATTCTGCACCTTTGAACATCAGAAATTCTTTCTGGTAATTTTCGACATTCTCATGATAAAGAATTACCTTATCCGTACTTTTTATTTCTGCCGGAAGTGTTATTTCTGTTTTTTCCCCTTCCTGTATATAATACCAGCCCCGGCTTAAATCATTTATATGTTCACTCTGGCTGCCGGAAATCTGTATTGTCTGAAACATTACGAGTGAAACACTCATCAGAATTAATATAAGTATTACTGCTTTCCATATCGTTTTTGCCGTTGTTCGATTCATTCCTCCCTATTCCCTTCTTAATGCTTATCATTCATCCAGCGTCTTAGTTTATTCTTTGCCGTCCCTGTCTTTACAAAATGAATCCATTCTGCCACAGGACCTTCTCTTTTCTCATCTGTAACTATCTCTACCTGATCTCCATTATTTAACACAGTTTCCATCGGACTTACCTTCCCGTTAATTATACATTTTGTTGCATGATCGCCTATATCACTGTGTATCGCATAGGCAAAATCGATCGCTGTCGAACCCTTTGGCAGGGATTTTGCATCTCCTTTTGGTGAAAAGCAATAGATCGTTTCTGAAAATAGATTAAAATCCTGTTTTACAAGGTCGATAAATTCATCCGTATCCCTGATTTCCTGCTGCCATTCCAAAATCTGTGACAGCCATTCTGCCTTCTCTTTCTGGCTGTTTGATACTGTCTTGATATCCTTTCCCGGCATACCATACTTCCAGTGTGCAAGAATTCCATAAGTAGCAACTTCATGCATTTCTTTCGTCTTTATCTGTACTTCAAATAATGTTCCATCCGGTGCAACCAGTGTTGTATGCAGCGACTGATACATATTCACCTTCGGGAGTGCGATAAAATCTTTAAATCTTCCCGGCACCGGTTTGTAAAGGTCATGCAATACCCCCAGTGCAACATAGCAGTCCCTGACAGAATCCACAATGACTTTCAGCGCGTAGCTGTCATAAATCTCATTCAGTGTCTTACCCTTATTAATCATCTTGCGGTAAATACTGAAATAATGCTTCAGGGCATATTCCACCTTTGCTCCTATGTCAGCTTCGGTCAGTCCCGCGTAAATCTCCGCAGACATACGGTTGACAAAGATACGCCTATCAGGCTCGGTTTCCTCTATCTTCATGCGTATATTCCGATATGCTTCCGGATAAATATACTGCATGGACAGATCCTGTAATTCCGTCTGCACAATGGATATTCCTAGTCTTTTGGCAATCGGGCAATAAATGTCCATGGTTTCTTTCGATATCGCAACCTGCCGCTCCGGTTTCTGGAACTCCATCGTCCGCATATTATGGAGCCGATCCGCAAGCTTTATGATGATGACACGGATATCCTCGGACATTGCCATAATCAGCTTACGAAAACTTTCATGCTTCAATGCTTCTTTGGAGAGGCATTCATGTGCAACCGTCATCTGAAGATTAGCAAGTTTTGTCACTCCGTCTACCAGAAACGCAACTTCTGCGCCAAACTCCCGTTCGAGATATTCTGTCGTAATCTCCGTATCTTCCACCACATCATGCAGAATAGCCGCTATGATTGTTTCTTTGTCCAGCTTTAACTCCGCCAGAATCAATGCAACATTCAGCGGATGTATGAAAAATGGTTCTCCCGACTTGCGGAACTGGTTCTTATGCGCTTCTTTTGCTACTTCATATGCCTTCCTTACCATTCTGAAATCGGAAGACGGATGATACCTTTTAATTTGTACAATCAATTTGTTGTATAGTTTTGCAATTTCATCATTATTATCTTTCATCTATCATTCTCCATCTGTATAATCTGTTATTAATGTATCACAAAACCTTATATTTGTAAATTACCTTATGCAATATCTTCTTATTTATTTCTCTATCCAGCTCCGGATATAATCCAGAACTTCGCCGGAATTTCTCTCATGCAGAACGTCATGTCTCATTTCCGGAAATATCTTGTACCCGATATCCTTGTATTCTGCTTTCTCAAATAATTTTTTTGCAGCCTGTACTCCTTTGGTAAAATCTCCAACGGCATCTTCAGATCCGGAAATAAACAGTACCGGTACCGCTATATTTCCTCTTTTTATATTTTCCAAAGAACCCGTTCGTTTCATTCCATACAGAAGCTCCCGGAACAGTCCTACTGTCATATATTCGCCTCTTAATGGATCTGCAATATATTTATCGAGTTCACTCTCATTGGCACACAGCCAGTCGTACTCTGTCCGATTTGGTGCAAAATGTTTATTATAAGTGCCAAATGTAAGTGCCTTGATCAAAGAAGTTACTGTTTTTTCTCCATGCAGTATCTCCTGTATTTTTACAATTCCCTGCATAATGGTCAGAACGGCTGCATTCGTCTGTCCTGTTCCGGCAATAACAGCTGTCGACAAATCCTGTGGATAGCGGATCATATAATCTCGCAATACAAAAGATCCAAGCGAAAATCCAAAAAATATGACTGGAATATTCCGTTCCGAATATTTCTTTTTTATATATTTATATGTGGTATGAGCATCTTCTACGATCCAGTTCCAGCTTCCTTTTGGCCCGAAATACATGGAGAGTCCGCTTTGTCCAATAGACCGTCCATGCCCTAAATGTTCCGCACCCGCTACCACATAGTTCTTCTCTGTAAAGTATTGTGCAAATTTCTCATAACGCATTATATTTTCCGTTACACCATGTAAAATAATGATAATTGCTCTGGTTTTTCCGTCCGGTGTCCATTCAACTCCATGTATGGTGGTATGCCCGTCCGCCGATAAAAAATTAAATTCTTCCTGTCTCATCTGCCTACCTCACGTCATTCTCTGTAATGTACTTTGTATAAGCAGCAAATGCTGCCGGTATCGGATATTTTTCATTCACTTCCTGTAAATCAAGGTACAACATTCCGCTGACATCTTTCTCCAGTTCATCGATCCATATAACATAACCGGTCATATGCCATTCGATATGGGAAAAAATATGCTTTGCTTCTCCCGCCTTCTCTATTCTGAGTGGCTGCAGATTCTTCTGCTTTATCCATTTTAATGCTTCTTCTTCGGATAATGTTCCCTCTACATTCGGAAATTCATACATACCTGCCAGCAATCCCTTTGCCGGTCTTTTATGCAGAATCACCTTGTCCAGGCGGCGTATGACAAATACGGTCCGGTTCTGTATTTTTCTCTCCTTTGCCTTCGTTTTTACCGGAATCTCAGAAATCTTATCATGGAATCTTGCCCTGCAGAACGACCGCCACGGACATTTCCCACAGAGCGGCTGACCATTCGGCAGACACACAATCGCTCCTAATTCCATTAGAGCCTGATTGAACTGTCCTGCATGGTCTGCGGGTATGATTTCGGCAAGCCTTTTCTCTATCTCCGTTTTCACGGACTGCTTCATAATGTCCGAGGAATCCTCTGCCACTCTTGTAATGACACGCAGAACATTTCCATCCACTGCTGGAACAGGCTGATGATACGCAATCGATGCCACCGCTCCTGCGGTATAACTGCCGATTCCTTTTAATTTCAGCAGTTCACCGTAATCCGACGGCAATTCTCCGTCAAATTCTTTCATGACAGTTTTTGCCGCTTCCTGCATATTTCTGACACGATTATAATAACCAAGTCCCTCCCAGAGTTTGAGCAGACGTTCTTCTTCACATTCTGCCAGGTCCTGTATCTGGGGCAGTTCTCTCATAAAGCGTTCGAAATAAGGCTTTACCGCTTCTACCCTTGTCTGCTGAAGCATAATTTCAGATACCCACACACGATATGGAGTCGGAGATTCCCTCCACGGAAGGACTCTTGCATTTTTCTGAAACCACTGAAGCAGCGGCTCTACTGTTATACTTAAATCAAAATCAGACAGCATATACTATTTCTCCATCTATCTATAAATATATTTTTTTATAGCCAAACAGGAGAGAACGGCATCTCATAGTCGCTCTCTCCTGTTTCTCTGTTGAAACCTTTCATCAGATATCACTGGTGGATTCTGATTAAAAAATTCTTCTAACTGTAATTACGCTCTTATAATTAACCGGTGATGTATATTTAATACCTGTTTCCGGTGTACTTGCATGTACGATGGTATTATTACCTACATAGAGGGCTACATGTCCGCTGTAACATACAATATCACCCGGCTGGATTTCGGAAAGACTTACTTCATATCCCACACTTCTTAATGATGCAGAAGAATGAGGAAGACTGATTCCAAACTCTGCATAAACACTCATAACAAATCCGGAGCAGTCTGTTCCATTTGTCAGACTGGATCCGCCATATACATATGGATTTCCAACAAACTGGCATGCATAATCAACTACTGCCTGTCCGGTTGCACTTGTCGGAGCTGTATAAGTCTTTGCTTCTGTCGCCGCTTCAGTGGTTGTTTCCTTAGCAGCTGTAGTTGTCTCTTTTACTGTTGCAGTTGTTTCTTTCTTTGCATTGGCCTTATTGGCTTCCGCAATTGCTTTCTCTGCAGCTTCTTCTGCTGCCTTACGCTCTTCTGCTTCTTTCTGCAGTCTTGCCTGCTCTTCTGCGGTAGACTCTGCCGTAACAAAATCTGTAGTCATTACAACATAATCAGCAGAAATATAACCATCGCCTGCCTCTGTAGTTACTTTAATCCAACCCGGATTAGATTCATCAATTGCTACCAGATCTTCGCCTTCCGGAAGCATATAGATAATCTTTGATTCCGTTGTCGGCTCACTTCTTACAAATAATGTTTCTGTATTTACCTTTGCATATCTTGTTGCAACACTCTTTGCAAGGTTTTCATCACCAACTACTACATATTCTGATTTTACATATCCAACTACATTTCCGGAAGAAATCTGATACCATCCGTTCTCTTCCCCTAAAATAGTCGCAGCTGAATTATTATATAATTTTCCAACTACTTCTCCATCTGTACTTGCAATGGATCTTACATTTACATAGTCATTTACCTGTGCAATCGCAATATCACTGAATTCTGACTTTGCTTCAGCCTGTGTTTCTGTTTCTGTCTGTGTCTCTGTTTCCGGCTGTGTCTCAGCCTGTGTCTCTGTCTGTGTCTCTGTTTCCGGCTGTGTCTCAGCCTGTGTTTCTATCCCCGTCTCTGTTTCCGGCTGTATCTGGGTTTCTGTTTCCGGAGTAGTAATTCCCATCGCATCTTTCATCATCTGATCCTGCATTGCCATGGCAACGATACTCTGTTCTCTTCTTTCAATTCCAATCATAGGCTGTGTCTCGCTGTTATAAGCTGCCACAGTCACTTTCTCTGTCTTCTTGCTGTGATCTACGGAATCTATCTGTTTTGCTCCAATGTAACCCACCATCATCAATGATACACCAACTGCAATCATTGATGGTACTTTCTTATTTCGCATTTGTATCTCCTTTTATTCTGTAAAACAAACCTATACACTTCATGGTATTTACAACCAACAGTTACTAGTATACTCATTTTACAGCTATCTGTCAAGGGTGTTATTCTTTTTCATGCTTATAGAACGTTACGCAGTATCCTTCCACCTTCTTGCTCTGATACATTGCTTCATCAGCTTCTTTATAGAGACGGTCAAAACTGATCTCCTCATCCTTAAGACAAAAAGAGGCTCCCATACTGACATATATCTGCTTCGTTCCCATCTCCGGAATATAAATGGAAGAAATCGCTGCAAATACTCTCTCTATAAACAAATCTGCCGCCTGCCGGTCCAATAATCCCGGAATGTACATGGCAAATTCGTCCCCGCCGAGTCTCAATACGATATCATTTTCCCGGCAGGAATTCTGCAAGGTTTCTGCAACTGCTATGATAACACTGTCTCCTACTGCATGACCATAAGTATCATTGATTGCCTTGAATTTATCGCAGTCAATCAGGCACAACAATCCTCCGATATGCTTATCCAGCATTTCTGAAATCTTCCGTTCTCCACATCCCCGGTTGCAAATTCCAGTCATCCGGTCAGTTTCAGACAGATACAACAGCCAGTTCTCCCGTTTCTTTTCCTCATCTATAACTTCCACACAATACAGTACATTATCCTCATCTACTTTGATAAAACGTTCTTTACACCAGCCGGAAACCGTTCCTAGAAATTCATGCACTATGGTTTCTTTTCCCTTCATTCTTTCTGCCAGTGTCGCAATATCCGTAAATTCAAACACACTTCTCTTATATTTCTCCGTTGCCAGCTGTTCCATGACATTTTTTATCTGCACTGGAAAATATGGACCACTTTGCAAATCCAAGTTTTCATCAACAAAATTCGGAGATTTAATCGTTTGAAGCATTCCCGTTTTTATATTAACCATATGCATGGACAGATAAATCTGTGACAATGCTGTATATCCGGAAAATCTGGCATCTTCCGTCGATTTATGAAATGAATTTCTCAATTTTATAAGCGAAATCAGTAATGTCCCTATCATTTCCAAAAAGACTGACAGCCTGTCCAAATCTCCTTCCGGCGGATTATCCACTCCGAAGAATCCTTGTATGGAATCCTTGTAGCGAAGCGGACTTACTACAAGATTCTGTATATTCTGTCCTTTTAAAAGTTCATAGGATGCCGGATGTGTGTCTTTTATCGTTTCCATATCTTTGATAATAATATTTTGTCCCTTGTCAAATGCCTCATACCACCAGTCAATCTGTTCCATTCCCACCGCCTGCAGCAGATTTATCTGTGGTTCTACACCATCAGCACACCATTCATAGCTATTATTCGTAATACTTTTTTCCAAATCATCTTCAAATATATAGATTCTGTCTGAACCAATATGTTTTCCAAAGAAACGAATAAATTCGTTTATCTGTTCTTCTGGGGTATCATAGTCTAATGCCGAACGTAATGCCTCGTTGATGATTAACGCATACTTCTTGTTCGTTTTCATAATTCTTCCTTTATTTTCTCAATTAGTACAATATCTGCCGGTAACCAGTTTACATCAGATAAGTGTTTTTTGTCAAGCCATCTGGCATCTTCATGCTCTTTTAAAATGAGTTCCCCGCCGTTTAATCTGCACCAGTAACACTTCATGGATAAATGAAATGCCGGATAATCGTACTCTACCGTGTCAAGCAGGTCCAAAACTTCTATTTCCGCATCCAGTTCTTCCCTGATTTCACGAACCAGTGCTTCCTGCGGAGTTTCTCCCTCTTCCATCTTTCCTCCCGGGAACTCCCACCAGTCCTTAAATTCCCCATAACCTCTCTGGGTTGCAAAGATAACAGGAGTTCCGTCTTCGGTCTGTGATTTAATAATCGCTGCTGCTACGTTGATTGTCTTCATGTGGTGATCCTTTCTGCCTTTTGCTATTTAGTCAAATACTCATAAATATCTTCTCTTACACTGTTTTTCAGCCGGAATACAAAATTTACAATCGGAAGGATTTTTCCTTTATTATTCTGGATAGTTGTTTCTCTCCACTGCACTGGCTCTGCCTCTCCCATATAATAAAAATCCATTCCTTCTCCATCGCTCTTTTTTATAAAAAGACATATTTTCAATCCGGTCTTTTTATAATTTATAATATCAACACTTTCTCTGCTGTCAAGCGAAACACCATTTCTTGTCATCCAGCTGAAGAAACGGTTATCTATAAATGCATCTTCATATTTTGTACTGTCAGATATATCTTCTTTCTTTTCATACGTTACAAATATCGGACAGGTATTATGCTTAATCCTATATCCATACATGGTAGAACTCTCATCCTTATCCCAGTTCATCAGCCGGCATACATCTTTTCTCGAATATTTTTCATATAATACCATATTATTGTTATCGTGCCTGGCATAGATATCTTTATATCTGAGCAATCCATATTCAATTAACCTGTCCAGCTCCTTTTTAAATTCCAGATGTCTGAGCTTTTCAAAAAAGCTTATCGAACGTAATAAAATGCCTTTTTCCATTTGTTCATCGGAAAAAATCTCTATATCTGCATACTTTTTCGCATCGCTTCCCGCAACAAAATCCATATTAAGAATTCTCTGTGCCGAATAATAATCTGCATCTCTGTAAATTTCTCCTATTTTTTTTAGTTCTTCTGCAAATATATTTTCATTTATCTCCCTGTTTTCCACAAGCATTTTAAGCAGCAATAATTCATGTGGTCTCTTTCCATCTACGATAAGTGCCGAAATAAATGCCAGTATCTGCTCCTCCCTCTCAGTAAATGTCATTTGATATTCCTTATCTGCCATTCTGACAAAATTATCATACGTTCTTGCATAACTGATAAACAGCATCGGGTCTATTTCTCCTAATTTATAAAAATCCAAAATCGTCGGAATATGACCTATCATATATTTTACCTGATTGTACCAGTCTGTGAGCATCTTCTTTGTTGTTGTCATTTTGTCAATGGAAGCAAAGATACGTTTCTTTGTAATTTCATCAAAATGGATCGTAGAACAGCCTGGAATAATCCTGGAGCCTTCCCTGACATATTTACGAATGGTATCTTTATTATAAGTTCTGTCTCCGGATAATGCTATCGGAATCAGAAAATTCCGGTTATAATTCCCGACAAAATCCAGTACAACAACATATTCTTTGCCATCTGCTTTTCTAAGTCCTCGTCCAAGCTGCTGCACAAAGACGATCGCGGACTGTGTCGGTCTTAGCATAATAACCTGGTTTACTGCTGGAATGTCAACACCTTCATTGAATATATCTACAGTAAATATATAATCAAGCTTTTGATCCGTGTTATCTGCTTCGAGTTTTTCTACCGCCTGCTCCCTCTCTTCCTGCGAATTGGCACCAGAAAGTGCAATGGTCCGGTATCCTCTTTTATTAAACTCTTCTGACAGAGCTTTTGCTTCTTCATTCCGGCTACAGAAAACCAATCCTTTTACTCTTTCCCCATCACATCCGTAATACTCCGCCTGTTCCAGAATATGATTTACTCTCTGTTCATTTGCCAGCAGCCGGAAATCGGCATGATCATCTATTGTCTGCCCATTTATTTCCAAATCTGAAATACCATAATAATGAAACGGGCATAAAAGATTATCCCTTAATGCATCCTGAAGCCTTATCTCACTTGCAATGTTATGGTCAAATAAACTGTAAATATCGAATCCATCTGTCCGTTCCGGACTTGCTGTCATACCAAGTAAAAATTCCGGTGTAAAATACTTTATAATTCTATGGTAACTCTCTGCCCCGGCTTTATGTGTTTCATCGATGATAATACATTCAAATCTGTCTTTTTCAAATTTCTCCAATATATGGCTCCTGCTCATTGTCTGAACGGTAGAAAACAGATAATCCACATCCGTATCTTTATAATTACCAGAAAGCAATCCCATTGAAATATTTCCCGGTAAAACTTTTTTATAAGATATCAGTGCCTGTTTTAAAATCTGCTCTCTATGCACCAGAAATAATACTTTTTTAAATCCCAGTTCACGCATGGCAAATGCAGAAGCATAAGTTTTTCCAGTACCGGTCGAACTTAATAACAATGCCTTTGTTTGTCCCTGTTCTCTTAATCTCTGCATTTTATTTACAAATTCCACTTGCATTTTATTGGGCTTTAATGTATAAGTTGCAAAATCTACAACTTTTTCATCAGACAAAGCTCTCTGCTTCTGTCTTTCTATTAATTTATTCTGTAAATATCTTTGCTCATATTCCTCTATAAAATCATGATATTCCTGTGTCACTTCACTGTTCCACAGCTCATCAAATTCCTGCAGGATATCTGTTACTATCTGTCCCTGCTCTGTGGATACTAATTTGGTATTCCACTCTCTGTTTTTTGTAATCGCACTTAATGTCATATTGGAACTTCCAATAATGATCCGATAAATTTCATCCTGTTTAAAAATATACCCTTTGGTATGAAATCCGCCAGTTTCATCATTGGTCCGATACATTTTTATTTTAATATTTTTTAATTCTGCAAGTCGCATAAGTGCCTTTGGTTCACTGAATGTCAGGTAATCTGTGGTAAGAATTTTACCCGGGACATTTTTCTTTTCCAATTCTTTTAAAATCATAAGTAATGGCTGTATTCCGCTCTGTGTGATAAATGCAACACTAATACAAAATTCATCACATTGATTTAATTCATATTCCAGTGAAGCAAGCACTTTCTTTCCCTGTTTATAATCGTTTAAAATAAATTCCGGACGATATGCCAGATTAGAGTTCACTGCATGATTAATAAACGCTGTCTGTAATCCATTTTCTAATTCCTCGTATTTTTTCATTATTTCTCCTTATGCAGAATGTTATTATTTTCTTACTCTAATACTACCACATTCC
>ERZ773216.2463-NODE-2463-length-18065-cov-5.942476_pt1 | contig 18065 bp, 14 predicted proteins | sample MGYA00511259_ERZ773216 | MGnify/ENA primary metagenome ERZ773216 (study PRJEB29015, sample SAMEA2737764) | human gut metagenome | biome: human gut; feature: human-associated habitat; material: faeces | place: China | collected 2012 ... | reverse complement strand
ATAATTCGCTAAAAGTTTATTTCTCAATCGGTTAAGTCAAACCGAGAAAAATCTATAATAAATTCTTCCTGTCCAATGGAACAAGCTTTATTTAAAATGATTTAATGAATCAAATTTATATTTTGGAAGCCGGAATATCGGGATTGGGCGCTGGTTATTTTTTACGATACATGGGGGCTTCCGAGATATTAGGAAAGAATAAATCAACTAATATTTTATGTTTGAGGCTCAAAAATAATACCTAAGATATTGGATATGATCTAATTTGAGCACTAATGGCGAGAGTAAAATACTCTTTTTATTACTTTAATTTATGACTACATTTTATAATTCAAGATTAATAAACGGAAAATCAAGACATTGTTTTTTAGTAATTGCAATTCCTACTTATAACAAACCTTTGCAGCTTGAACGTGCTATCGAATCTGTCATTCAACAAGATATGTTTAATGAATGCCAGCTTTTAGTTGTAGATAATGACAGTCAAGAAGGTGAAACTCCTACTACACAGCTTATGCGAAAATATGCCTCGAATTCTGATATTCTCTATTATCGGAATGATATAAATTTGGGTATGTATGGGAATTGGAATCGCTGTTTTGAATTGTCCAATTGTAAATATTTACTTCTTCTTCATACTGATGACTTTTTATTGCCGGGCTGTTTGCACTATTGCTTACAGACGTTACGTAAGAAAAACTATCCTGTGATGTATCTTTCAAAGTGGAATGTTATAACTTTACCAACATATCCAGCTTCTACTTATTGGAATAAGAAACGTAAGTTATTGAATGCTTTATTCAGGAAAGAAATTATAGAACATAAAGCCAAATTAAAGGATACATTATTCGGCTTTTGTTTAACAGCTCCCACTGGCTACGTAATGAATAAGGAGCTTTTTATACGGGGGTATGTTTTTAGACTTGCTTCTCCTAAATGGCCTTCAGATGCTGAACTTCAACTAAAATTGATAGGAAATGGCTATGTTTATATGTCAGAAGAAAAGTATGTAGTTAAGGATGAGGATGGTTCTAATGCAGGAAGTAATAAAAAAATAACTGTGCCACTAATTTTAACACATAAGCAATTATATTTTGAAGCTTATAAGAATGAAAAAATTCTATTTAAAAAGCTGCTCATTTATGTTCGTCTCCGTTTACTAGCTACAGGTTTTCGGGTGCAGAATAATCCTGAAGTAAGAGCTGCTATTCCACAATTTTACTATTCAAAGATGAGTTCATCAATTTATTGGATTATAGAGCGTTTGTGGCGAATTAATTATATACTTCGATAAATGAGTACTAAAAAAAGTTTCTTCAAGGGTGTAGCATTTATAGCTGCAGCCAAATATTCCGGAATCATAGTGAGCTTAATAGTTACCAGTATTTTAGCTCGTATCTTGTCTCCGGCTGATTTTGGTGTAGTGGCAATTGCTACTGTCTTTATTGTATTCTTTTCGCTGTTGAGCGATTTGGGTATCGGTCCTGCCATTATTCAGTTTAAACAGCTTACAAGAGACGATTTTCGTTCCATCTTTGGGCTTTCGTTTTGGATGGCTATTCTGCTTTCTCTGCTGTTTGTTGCCACATCTCCGTTCATAGCAAGTTTTTATGGACGGCCCATACTTATCAACGTATGCTCTTGGTTGTCGCTTCAGAGTTTCTTCACCACGCTCAATATTGTGCCCAATGCCTTGCTTTTACGTGAGAGGAAGTTTGATGTCATAGCCTACCGTAATGTGAGTATTCAGGTGTTTTGTGGAGCTTTGGCTGTATGGGCAGCCTATTCGGAATGGGGTATCTATGCCTTGATTCTTAATCCTATATTGAGTGCATTTATTACGCTGATTGTCAATGTCTACTATATGAAACTATCCATGCGCATCATTCCCCGTATGGCACCTATTAAGCTTATATTTTCTTTTTCTGCCTATCAGTTCTTGTTTAATTTTGTTAATTATTTTGGACGTAATTTGGATAAACTTATCATCGGGAAGGCTATTAATGTAGAGCAATTGGGCTATTATGAAAAATCCTATCGTTTGATGCAGTTGCCCATCCAAAATATCAATGGAGTATTTGATCCTGTCTTGTTACCTTATTTGTCAGAATCGCAAAATGATTGGGGGAGGATACATTCAATTTTTGATCGCATGACGCGTATTCTTTTTTATATATCTCTTCCTTTGACAGCTATGTTGTTGTCATGCAGCCGTGAGATTATTCTAGTTCTATTTGGAAACCAATGGCTGGCTGCTGTGCCATGTTTTACTATACTATCCATTTCGGTTGCCACGCAGATTCCTATTTGTCCTGTTGGAGGGATTTTGCAGGCATGTAACCAAACCAAATTATTGTTCAATCTTGGCAATCAGAATGTGGCTATGGCACTTATGGGCTTAATTATAGCAACATTTGCTTTTGGTACCATTGAATCCATTGCCACAGCTTTTGTCATCACTGCCGCTATGGTTGCCGTCAACACTTTTCATACGGTTTATGGCAAATGTTTCCATTCATCCGCCCGAAAAATTCCTCGTATGATTTGGCGGCCTTTTGTGTTGAGTATCCTGATGATTGTGGTACTCAAAGGCATTGAATACCTTATTCCCATGCACTTCCTTGTGTCACTTTTCGTGAAAGGAACGATCGGGCTTCTGATGACTTTTGTTTTTTTTCAAAATTTCACTGATTATAAGATTTTCAGTATCTTAAAACAGATTAAAAACTAATGTAGATATGTATATCGAATTTCGTTCTATTGCAGATCTGAATAATACTATTATTCAGAAAATGCAGATACTTCCGTACGATATTGATTTGGTGGTGGGCATTCCGCGCAGCGGTATGTTGCCTGCCAATCTCATTGCGCTATATCTCAATAAGCCCTTTGTTGATATAGACTCATTTGTTGACGGGCGTGTCTATGCTTCTGGGTGCAGAGGCTCTTATATCAATCAAGACAACAGCCGGAAAGTGTTAATCGTGGATGACAGTATTTCCAGTGGCTCTGCATTGGAGAAGGCCAAGAACAAACTGAAGTCTGTGGCGAGTAAGTATAACCTGCTGTATGCGGCAATTTATGCCACGTCTAAAGGATCAAAGATGGTTGATTATTTCTTTGAGATTATTGATCTCCCACGTGTGTTCCAATGGAATTTGTTTCATCATAAGACGTTTATTACGAAGTCATGTTTCGACATTGACGGGGTGTTGTGCGTGGATCCGCCGATGGACGATGATGGCCCCATATATTCTGAATACATCGCTAATGCCCCCGCACTCTATATTCCTTCGCTCGAAATCGATACCTTGGTGAGTTGTCGCTTGGAGAAATATCGCAATATTACGGAAGAATGGCTCAAGAAGAATAATGTAAAGTATAAACATTTGGTGATGCTCCCTTTCAAGACGAAAGCCGAACGTATAGCGTGGGGGAAACATGGCGAGTATAAAGGTAAAACTTATAAAAAGTCAGATAATATTTTCTTCGTGGAGAGCAGCTTGACGCAAGCCCATACTATCAGTAAAGTGTCAGGTAAACCTGTATTCTGCACCGAAACAATGGAGATGGTAATTGATCATCCGGTTGTTAACAAAGCCAAACAAAAGACTAGGCTACGACTTTATACCTATAAAAAGGCTATGTATAGGAAAATAAAATCTTTGTTACAGACGTTTAAAATTCATAGGGATAGGTAAATACTCTGATATACATTGGTCTGTAAAGTTTGAAATGTCCTACGGTTGCCGCGGACGTGTCTATCTGTAGACAACGAATTAGCTAATATTTTCTCCAAGAAGCATGAATCAGCTCATAAACAATATTTGTATTTTAACCCCTTGGCGGAATTAACAGTATAAAAGATTTACGTGTAAAAAGTGGTGCATGATATTGATTATTAGTGTATTAATGATTCCTAATCAATTAATAGCTAATTCATATATGCACAACCTATATGCAATATTCGCAAAATTTCGCGACATCTGCAAGCAGTTTGCAGGGAACTTGATCAACGAAGAATATACCTCGATGTGGTGTCGTTCCCAGATTTTCCGACTTGGAAGTGGTTGCTCTCAATATGGCTTCTGAATCCATTGGTATTGACAGCGAATCCCTTTTATTCGTTAAACTGAGAGAATATAAATCTGAGATTCCTCATTTAATATCTCGTCAGTAATACAATGGCAGACGAAAGTTCACGGCTTCTCTTTGTGCTGCCATTCGAGAAAAGATGGCAGCAGCTATTGATGGTGGTGAAGACTACTTCTGTATAGATTCAAAACCGATAGAAATCTGTCGTCCTGCCTGTGCCAAGCGATGTTCCATGGGCAAAAATGAAATAGAAAAAGCTCCTTCGTTTGGATATTGTGCATCACAAGGAGTTTATTACTACGGTTCATTAGTGTCCACTAAAAAATCATAAGAGTTCTTTGAAATTATTGAAATTCAAATTGTTATAGCAGATTTTGAGGCGCAACGATTTGAAATTACTTTTGCAGTCTGAATCAGGCTGTTATGAATAAAGACAAATATGTTTTCGCCCAATTAGTCGGCTTCCTGGACAATTTTAAGTTCCTCCGCATTGTAAAGAAGTATGAAGGCGACAAGTATATAAAGAGTTATACTTGTTGGAATCAACTACTTACGATGATGTTCGGACAGCTGTCAAATCGAGAGAGCCTGCGGGATCTCATTGTTGCGATGGAAGCGCATGCCGGAAAACTTTATCACCTCGGCATCGGCAAATCCGTGACCAGAAGCAATCTTAACAAGGCTAACGAGCAGCGCAACTACCGCATATTCGAGGAGTTCGCGACCGACAGTAGTGATGCCAAAGAACAAAAAAATAACATTACCTTTACGGAACGATTTCGGGATTTGCCGTGATCCCAAAATCGTCCCGAATACAACCTCTGACACAGTTTATTTTACGATCCCATCAAGTTGAAGAATTCTTGCACATTCCGCTCCGATTTAGGGCAGACACATTCCTCGAACTTCATTCCGTCATTGAGACTGCCAAGAAGCACAACCATACTTCTTTTAGTGCCATTCAAGCCTTGTTTGAGGTCTGAAACCTTGACATGCACCTACCGCTGAATAGTTACTAAAAAACATTGATTATCAATCATGCGTAAAATTGCGACATATCTGTCAGCAATCATGCTGCTGACGGCCTGCATAACGAATAACCGGCAGAATAACAGAATTTTATACGTTTCGATACAACCGCTGCAAAGTCTTGTGGACAGCATTGTCGGCGGAGATTTCGAAGTCGAAATACTCGTGCCCGCCGGAGCCAGTCCCGAGACGTTCGAACCTACGCCCAGACAATTTGTGGAGCCAAACGAAGCGCAACTTATTTTCAATGTGGGACTTATCGACTTCGAAACCTCGCTGTTGGGCAAAATCGAACAACAGGAGAAAGTCATCGACCTGAGCCGCGGAATCGACCTGATCGAAGGCTCTTGTTCGCACAGCAGCCACGGACACAATCATACGCACGGTGTCGATCCCCATGTCTGGACCTCCCCGAAGGCGTTGCAGAAGATGGCGGCAAACGCTTTCGAAGCCATTCGCAAAGCCTATCCCGATTCGGTGAAATACGAAACCAATTATAACCGGTTGCAGAAAGAGTTACAAGCATTGGACGCTCGCACGGCGGAGAAAATCGCACGGAGCGGCATCGAATATTTCATCGTCTACCACCCCGCCCTCACCTATTATGCCCGCGACTACGGGCTGCGGCAAGTCGCCATCGAAGCAGACGGTAAGGAGCCCTCGGCCAGGCAGTTGACGGCGATCATCCGGCAAGCCCGGGAGGATGGAGTCCGCCGGATATTCTACCAAAAGCAATTCCCGGCATCGACCGTGGAGGTCATAGCCCGAGACATCGACGCCGAATACGTGGCGATTGATCCGCTGGACCGGGACGCCATAGCGAACATCGACACGATAACCGACTTAATCACCGCAAAATGAATCTGGTAACGATGCGCGACGTAAGCGTCGCATACGACGGATACGAAGCCATTCAACATGTCGATCTGGAAATCGGCGACGACGATTTCCTGGGTGTCATAGGTCCCAACGGCGGCGGAAAGACGACGCTCGTGAAAGCCATACTCGGAACCGTGCCCCATACGGGCGAAATATGTTTGGCGCCGGAGTTGTTCCGGGGCAAGGAGCGGCTGATCGGCTATATGCCGCAGTTGTCGGATTTCGACCGGGAGTTTCCGATCTCGGTGCTCGAAGTCGTGCTGTCGGGATTGCAGGGCCGCCGCGGGTTCCGCTCCCCCTACACCCGGGAGGACCGCGAAAAGGCGATGGCGCTGCTGGCCTCGTCGGGGATTGCCGAAACGGCCCGCCAGCCGATCGGAGAGGTGTCGGGCGGCCAGATGCAGCGGGCGCTGCTGGCCCGGGCCGTGATCTCGGACCCGAAGCTGCTGATTCTGGACGAACCCGCGAATTTCGTGGACAACAAGTTCGAGAAAGAGCTTTACCGCACGCTGCACGAACTGAATACGCACATGGCAATCGTCATGGTGTCGCACGACATCGGCACGATCACGAGTGTCGTGAAAGAGATCGTCTGTGTCAACCGCCGCGTGCACCGTCATCGCTCGAACGTGCTGACCGAAGAGCAGCTGCGCAACTACGACTGCCCTATCCAGCTCGTTTCGCACGGCCACATTCCCCACACCGTGCTGGAGCACCACCCGGGGGACGGATGCTGCGACCACGATTCTGTCCGATAACGACCACCGCGACAATGGTCATACAGCCGGGCGCATTAGGGCGGAGAATGCCTCCCTGCGGCGTTATTCGTTTATATCTTTCACGCAGCGCACGCCGCCATAATTGCCTGTGCCGGTCAACAGATACAGCACACTGTTGCCTTGGCTGACGGAGAATCCGGGGCGGTTCGAGCCGAACTGGAAACGGGTGCGCGAAAAATGGTTGTTGAGCGTCCAGTTTCCGTCGTTGCCGATTCGGGAGTGCATCAGCGCCAGTTCCCGCTGATTGGGGATGCGGTATCCCGTCGGACAGGGGGAGTCGCCGCTGCTTGCATCGCTTCTCAGCGTCTCCCAGTTATAGGTATTGTTTCCGGATGTCGTGTTCATGACCTCGAATGTCCGCCACGGTTTGTTGGCCGCCTCGCGTTCGTGGTGTTCGGGCAGTTCGGCGGTCTGGAAATAGCCGCGGATGGATTGCTGATCGATTCGGGCAAGCGAGATCCTGCGGGTCATCGCATCGTAGGTAGCCAGATCGTCGGGCTTGACGGTTCCGGCGGCCGTGCGTGGAATTCCTAGATTACGGACACAACGATAATAAACAGGAGTAGAAATCGAACCGGAATAATTTTCGGAAAGTTTTCCGGTCGAGGAGCCTTCGGATGACCATAGGATTATGGGATTGTCATAGCCAAGGTACTTCTCGTGAACCGTACTGCTGGCGAAATACTGCTCCTGCCCCTCTGTCCAGGTCGTTTTCCTGTAAAGCCTGGCTCGCGGGTCGAAGGACCATTCGCCGATCCATAGATCCGTCAACTGGTGGATGGCCGCCAGATACCATTGCACCTCGTTCTCGTCGATCGTGCCGTCGCCGTCGTTGTCGCGGTTCATCCGCAGACATTTGTATTTGGCAGCCTCGTAATCGGACTTCATGGTCCAGGTCGACATCGTGACGTAATCGCTCCAGCGTTTGGTCGTACTGCCGCCCAGCCACATCCGGAGCGTATTCGCACGTCCGTTGTTCGAGTCGTTGTATGTCGGGTTGGAAACGTCGTTCGTGTTTTTTTCGAATGCGACCGGCGTTTCTTCCTGGATCATCTGCGTGCCCCAGGCCGTGAAATTCTCTTCGTCCATGATGTTATACATGGTCTGGATCGAGGACTGGCGGATCGAGTAGATGGCGTTGGTCTTCGTGCTCTGGCGATCGGGGCTGTACGCCAGATTCGAAAGGATGTTCATGACCCGCGCCTGCTGGTTGACGAATTTCTTCCACAAGCCGTTCACGGCCGTTTCCGAAGGATCGGTCGGGCTCGTCTCGTAATAGTATTCGTCGACGAATGCCGTGAAGCGCATGTAGTCGCTACTGTCGAACAGGTGGTCGGAGCCCCCGCTTCCGCTGGTACGGTAACGCTCCTTGCAGGCCTGAAGGATATTCACCAGCTGGTCGACATACAGCAGTTTGTCCGTCCCGTTCGCCACGTCAGTCATATAGGTGTCCAGCGAGACCGTCCCCGTGTAGACCGCATCGTTGCCCGGATAGGCGCGGAAATCGGTGCTACTGTAGAAGTTGCTGCTGTTCTTGCTGTTGATCCGGAACTTTATCCACTTGTAGTCGGCCGGATGTTCGCCGGCGGCGCCCCGCGAGAAGGGGGTGTTGACGTCCCAGGTCATGGTCTCGTCCACGTTGCTCTGGTGGAAACTCAGGGTGAACACCTCGTTGTACGCGTCCAGCTCCTTGATCTGCAGCGCCATCACGACATCGCCCTCGGCGCCGGGACGCTGCTCGTCCTCCTCGGTCTTCTTGCTCGAATCGACCTCGATGATGATTTTGTCCACCGACACGATTTTCACGTTATAGGTATAGTAGGTGTTGCGGAGCAAGTTGTAGTCGTCGACGCCTTCCACGCCTCCGAGATGGATCGTATAGACCACATCGGTCGATATTTCCACGCCCGACGACGCGTCCTTGTAGCGTATGTCACCCCGCAACTGGACGCAGGTTCCGGTCTTCGGCGCATAGGTATAGTCGCCGTTGGCGACCTCGATTCCCGCGCCGGTCGGGGTCTTGTCTTGTTTCTCGCGCAGCGCATACTGCTCCTCATAGGTGCCCGCCGTGACGGGAATCTCGGCCCGGGGCGTCAGGACGCTCTCCAGCGAATAGAAGGCGAAGGTCTTGCCGTCCTCCTCGAAATGAGCCCACTCCGTATCGAAGCACTCCGCGGGGTCGGTGCACAGGTCGGTGCGCGAAGCCATCATCCCCGCCTTGCGTGGAACCGACACGACGCGCCAGTCGTCGGAAGTGAAGGTGACGCCCGAAGCCTCGGTGACGCGGAAGCGGATTTTGGAGTCGACGCGTGTCAGCGGCACGGTAGCCGAGACGGGACTGCCGGCCGTGACGGTGACATTCTCGGCGACGCCCGTCATCAGGAAGTTGGTGCCCCGTTCGATGAACTTGCCCCGGAGGTTCACCACGCACGAATCCAACGCCGCACGCGAGGCGATGCCGTCGAGCATCTCGCGGGTAATGTCGACGACCGTATTGTCCGTATTGGCAATGGCGGCCACGCTTTTCCCCGTGCCGCACGTCAGGCCGCTGATGGTTCCGGTCCAGCTCGATGCGCTCAGGCTGGAGATATAGTTGCGGTAATCGACCGACCCGTCCGGGTTGAATATGAAGATGTAGAGGTTGTTGATCCGCTGTTCGTCGGCATCGGCCGACACGGCGCGGGTCTTTACGTCGTTCTGCGAAGAGGCGACGCTCAGCGTCAGCGAGGCAAACTCGCCATGCGTTCCGGGCAATTCATCCTTCGAGCACGCCGCGACGGCCAGACATATCCAAACTATATGGAATAATCGTTTCATAATCGTCAATCGAAATCGGGGACATCAATGGTTTTCTGGTTCCAGTCCTGCACCACACAGGTCAGCGCCATCTCGCCGAACGGGGTGAACTTCAGTCTGAAAACATATCGCTTGCTGGCTTCGATGCTGCCGGAGACGACGAAATCGCCGATATTCCGAACTATTGCAGATTCCCGCGTCACGCCGTTCGACGTGTAGCGGACCGTGACGGTGAGCAGGTCGTCGTCATCGATCTGTTGCGGCCAAAGCATCGCGCAGCCCGTTGCGGAGGAGACCGGCTGGTAGACGGGATAGACGGCAACCAGCGAATTGCCCTGCAACGTGCCGTCCGCCTCCGAGAGCGCGTACTCCCTGTCGGCGGCGTCCGTCGCTAAGGTCTGCGTGATGGCGTCCGGCAGTTCGTGGTGGCAGGTGGCCTTATGCAGGAACTTTCCGAGACGGATTCCGGTTATGCGTATCGACTGTCCCTCGGAGAGCGTGCCGTCGACGCTGGCTTCGAAGACCACGGCCGCCAACGCATGGCGGAATGTCAGCGGCACCCTGCCGCCCTCTTTCGTCCGGTCGAGGGCCGGGGCGCTCAGCAGCAGGTCGCGGTGATCCGCCACGGCGTCGGGAACGGCATAGGTGACGCGCGGAGCGCCTGTCCCGCATGAGACGGAGACCGCCGCATCGGTGTCATACGGAGCATAGGCGAAGAAGCTGACCTTTCCCTGGGGCCAGTATTTCGTCGGAGAATAGGTCCAGTCCCCTCCAGCGGGGCGTGTCACCCGGACATTGTACATGTAATCGGGCTTCGAAGCGGCGGCATCGTAGCTGCCCTGGGGCGAATAGTAGGCGAAAACCCCGAAGTCGGCAAAGTTGCCGTCGTCGGTCTGTACGCCTTTCGTCCATGGAACGGCCGAATCCCCTATCCGGTCGTCGAACCGGATGGCGTCGTCCGCGGGTTGCAGGGCTTCATCCCCTCCCCTGCCGCACGATATAAGAGTCGTCAGGCTGAAAACCGCCCAAAGCCAATATCTTCGTGTTTCCATATCCGTAACTTGTAAATCGTATCGGACCGCCGGGCGGTCCGGTTTGTACTCCGGGAGGGACATTCAACCCTCCCGGAATTTCGTGAGGCCGGCGCATGCGTGCGGCCAGAGCGTCTTAGATCTCCATGTCTGCGTTGGAATCCTCCCAATCCACTACCGACGTCTCGAACAGGATAGGTTCGAGGTTGCCGGTGACGGTCAGCGTATAGGTAATGCGCTTGTTCATCTTCCAGATCTCTTCCCCCTCCGTATCGCCGGTAACTTTCTTGCTGCTGAACGGAACCGTGTAGTCGGCATACGTGTCGGCCGAACCGAACAGATACTGGGGGGTTGCGTTATTATCCTTGTAATAGATCTTGCAGGAAATCGTAAGGGTGCCGCCGGTCATGTCTCCGTCACCGGTTTTTGCAGCGAACTCCTGCGGAAGCAGTATCAGTGCCTTGTCCGCATCATAGAGATTTTTTGCTTCCACATTGGTGATTTCCTTGGTCTCGGGGAAAACTGCCGTATATTCGGTCAGGTTGCCTTCAGTAATGCTCCAGCTGGCAGCGCCGGCGGCCGAGAGGGTGAAGGTGCCCTTCGACTTGAGGTTGCTCAGCTTGATGCCGTTCTCCTTCACGTCGATGAAGACACCGTCGCCCTTGGCCTTGGCCTTGAAACGCACCTGCGTCATCGCGTGTTTGAACTGGAGGGGAACCTTCACGGCCGGACTTGCCTTGGCGACATTCAGCGCCGAGGCGTACATGAGGTCCACCTGGCCGGCATCGTCGGCAGGAACGGTATAGTCCGTCATGATCATTCCGTCGCCCTTCGTATATGCAACCGGAATCGCAACGCCGTTCTTGGTGTAGGGCGCATAGGCGTAAAAACTGAGGGTTTCTCCCTGGGTCGGCCAGTAGCGGATGTCGCTCGTGTTCTTGTAGTCCCATTTCGTGCCGTCGGAAACGATCTCGGTGCCGGCATCGGCCTTGCCCATGTAGGGGCTGTCCGAGGTGCTAATAAAGGCCGTTACGCCGAAGACGTTGCCCGATGCGGCGAACTCGGGGTTGTTGTCGAACGGATTGCCGCGGGTGATGTTCGAATAGGTGTTGAAGCCGATAGCGTTGCCGGCATTGGTCAGGGCGGAGTCGACCACGCTTTCCTTTGCGCAGCCGGCCAGTGCGAAGGCCGCCAGAGCGATGAGAACAGATCTTTTCATTTTTTTCTTTTTTTTATGGTGTTTGTAAAATCATGTTTCGTCGGTTACATCGGGATGTCGACATCGATGTCCTCCCATTCCTCCAGGTCGGGGTCGAAGGCGCCGTCGCCGTTGCCGATCACCTCGGGAAGTTCGATCTCCACCTCGATATGGATGATCTTGTGCGTCGCGCCCTGCGTCACGCGGATGGCATCGGTGACATCGAGCGAGACGGGATGTTTTTCGCCGTTGAGCAGCACGAACTCCATCTCCATCAGGTAGCGCACGCCCGTCTCATCGTGCAGGCCGAACGTCGCCAGCTGTCTGGTGATGGTGCCGTTGCGCGGGTCTTCCGCATCGAAGCAGCGGTTGTTCAGCACGAACTCGTGGCAGACCTGCAGCGAATGCGGCTTGTCCGAATCGAGGTAATAGCCGCCCGAAAGATTCTTCAGGTGGGTGCGGGGCGCCCCCGCGGCATATTTGAGCCCCTTGACATGCACCCTGATGTCGGCCACCGAGATGATGCGGGTCGGAGCAGTCTGATAGACTGCCGCCGGGGCGGGTTCCATGCCGTGGGGTTTGGTCCGGAAATATTCGATCATCTTGCGGGTCACCTCGATATTTCGGACTACGCTTCCGGCCACCGTGTCGGGCTCCCCGATGAAGGATTCCGCTCGGGTGCCGCCGCCGAGCGACGTGAAGTTGGGGGACACCGCCCTGCCCATCAGGGCGAAGGTCTCCAGCCGGTCGGTTCCCGCGCTTTCGATATTCCTGTATTCATCCAGCGTATTGTTCAGCACGACAACACTATAGGAGCCTTCGGGCAGTGAGAGGTCCACTTTCCGGGAGTCGTTGCTCCGGACCACGTCGAAAGCCGCGCCGTTGCGGTCGAACACGAATGCCGAAACGCCGTTGGGCGTCAGCCGCGCCGGAGTCCAGTCGGCCTCGATACGGACGGTGGCGCGGTCGACGGTGGCATAATAAAGGTCGTCGCGCCAGCAGGAGGAGAGCGCCAGAACGCCTGCAAGAGCCGATATAATCAGTATGTTTTTCATTTTGCAACCTCCTTTTTTCTGTAATGCAACAGCCATACCAGCGAAATCCGCGCCCTCGTAGGACCGATCCAGTTCAGCCGACGGGTCTCCCACGGGTAACGGACGACCTTGATGTCGCCGTACTTCGTGTCGCGCACTCGGTCGTAGGCCTCATAGTTCGAACGCAGGTAACCGACTCCCAACGTGTATTCCATACGCAGGCTGCGGCTGCGTCCGATGCGGTGCGCATAGCCCAGGCTCAGCCCGGCATCGAAGAAGTCGCCCTGGGAACCGTCGTCGTTGAAGACCTGAAAGTCGAATTTTCCGCCGCCGCCGTACAAGCCGAGGTGCCAGCCCGTCATGACATCTCGTTTGGCGCGGTCGCCCAGCCAATATCTTATTTCGCCATGTCCTGCCAGAAGCTGCATCGTCAGGTCCGACTTGTTGCTCCGCCACCACGGGAACATCCACTCCCCGGCAACGGACCAGCGTTTGCCCATTGGGACTTCGAGCTCGACGTTGAGCGCCGAGGCCAGGTCGAAGAGCAGGTTGCTCTTCACGGCCAGCAGGGGCTTGCGGACGAACGTCGGTTCCATGGCCGGCGACTCCGGAACGGGTTGCGGAGCCGGCATCTGCTCGGTGTCTGGTTCTACGACCGGTCCGGGTTCTGACTCGGGTTCCGGCTCGACCGTCGGTTCGGGCGCATGGGGAACCGACTGGAACACGATGATGCAGGTTGCGCCGGCCCGCAGATAACGCAGATGGTTGTTTACGATGTGCCGCCATGCCGCACCGTCGCCCACCTGTTTTAGCCGCCACTCTTTGGTCGCGGAATTGACGTCCGAATTGATGATCTCCAGGACTCGAGCCCGATGGGGACATCGGTCGTCATCGGCAATCCGTTGGGCCAGGCCCGCCCAATCTTCGCCGATAGAATATATCTGCACCTTCTCTCGCACGATGTCGGGATGCTTCCAATACACATAGGTGCGCGTAGCCCGAGCCCGTTCTTCCGCGAGTTTGATGTTGCGTTCCAACATGCCCTCGGGTGATGCCGACGCGATGATGACAATGGAATCGAGATTATCCCTGACTTCCGGTCTGTTAAGCATGGTGTCGAGTTTGGCGAGCGACTCCTCGTTTGTCAGATACTTCTTTTCGAGCAGAGACCGGTCGAAACGGAAATACAGACGAATGATCGCGCTCGTATCCCTCCGCAGGGATAAATCGGATACGGCATGTTGCGCATGGCTGTCATTCAGACAACAAACGCACGCCAGCATCAATAAGAATATCTTCCGTCGCAACTCCATTGGACCTGTTTCGATAAAGTTTCTAAAAATTCCAATCCATCTCTGCCTTTGAGTTTTTCCTCCGCTCTCTTTTCGCTTTTGTAGGCCCGCATGACGAACCAGCGGGCTGTTTCCGATTCCTTCCGTATTGGGCGAGACGATATCTATACATGTTTATACTTGTTTTTCAATCAATCAGGGCGCATACCCGTAGTTCATGCCAATAGGTGTATTAATATGTATTACAATCGTTTATATCACCCCTCCCGGAATATCAATCATCTATTCCGTAAATCTGTAAACAGATATTCTGCTCGTTTTACGCTCTTTCTCTCCGCAAGAGAAAGAGCGATGGATATAATAGGTTGTAACTATCTGGTAAACAAACGGAAATCACACTCAACGGGCGGTTTATTTATATAACATTGTTGGATAAAAACCTTTCGGCGAGTTCAGCAGCCGAAAATTTCATCCGTTTTATACCGTTATTTCCATTAAATTACATAACTTTGTGTTTGTCAATATTTCTCTTGCGGAGAGAAGCAGTCTGTTTCACAACATTTTTCTTTCTACTCTCCCTATCAATCAGTCGGAATCATCCATCGAAAATGTCTCTCTGCTCCATTTTTACCGGTTGCAAGCCGTTTGCGATTTCCTTTGGAGGATTCCGTCAGCCGATACATCTCTTCATGAGAGAAATAGCGAAATGATTAGCGTTTATTCCCAGCGCCCTACGCACGAAAGCCTCCGAATTAGTTCAACAAATTCTCCCGATTGCTTAACATTTCGAATTGAAATGACCGGGATAATTTTATTTTTCACCGAATTCTGTTGCCGTATTTCATATTTTTCATAACTTTGCGGCAGTGAGATATTTCTCTCATGAAGAGAAGTTGCATCTATCAGTCAATCCGTTAAATGCTATTTTGAGGATTTAGCCGTCGTTTATTTCTTCAATTATCACTACCGAACCACCTATTCCTTCCGGAGAGAGATTTTCCGGTGGATTGATCTGTCGGAAAAAATATCTCTTTCAAGAATAAGCCTTGAAAGAGATTTCCGAATGAAAGCCGGCTGAACAAAAATCTTTGTACGACTACAATGCTTTCAGAATTCGGCTGTTAGCCTTGTCCACAGCCGATGTGTCCAAAGAGGCGAGATAGATCCGCGTGGTCTTCTCCGAATCATGTCCCATCGCCTCGCTGATGATCGCGAGCGGAATGTTTCTGTCCTTGGCGATGGAAGCCCACCCGTGGCGGGCGACGTAGCTGGTCAAGGGTATGTCCAGTCCCAACCGCTCGCCTAATTTTTTCAATTTGTCATTGACCAGATGCGCCGCATTCTTGTACTGCCGGCGAGCGTCGGCATGCATGTCCCGAATTACCGGCAGCAGATAAGGAGTGGCGTTCGTATCATATTTATCGACGATCTCCTGCATGGGTTTTTCCCATTTGACGAACAACTGCTGTCCCGTTTTCTGCCTGCGGTAAGAGAGTATGCCGTTTTGCAGGTCTTTCTTCTTCAGGTAAGCCATGTCGATGAACGACATTCCACGGGTATAGAATGAGAACATGAAAATGTCGCGGGCGAAATCCATCGCCGAAAACAGCGCCAAATCCAGATCCCGGATCTGGCGGATGACTTTCAAGGGTACAGCCCGCTTGACCGTTTTGCCAATGCCCGTGTAGACATACTTGAACGGATCGCGCTGCACGGTCATTTTCTTCTCGACGGCCCGGTTATAAATGGCACGCAGTCCCCTCATATAGTAGGAGGAGGTATTCGGGCATACACCTCTCGATTTGAGATAAGTCTCGTATTCGATCATCAGGTCGGAGTCCATCTCATCCCAAGACACCTCGGTATTCCTGCGGAAACGCCCGAAGCTGTTCAAGACGGTCGTGTAACGTTCGCCCGTGCGGATTTTCCCGATCTGTCTCAACTGCCCGACAAGACTCCGAGCGAAAGAGAAAAAGCCTCCGGCATCCGAAGGCGTAAGATAGCGTGCGACCACATCCCCGGCCGTATAACTTTCGCCCGTATGCTCCAACCGGGAGATAATGCACTCCAGGCGGGCGATGTCTTCTGCAATCCGGCTTTTCAATGCGACAAGGTAAGCGTGTCGGGGTTTGCAATCCGGCCGGAGCAATCCTGCACGCAGAGCGGCCCATTCCGACGGTAACAGTTTATGGCCGCTGTTGATCTGTCGGGTTACACGGTTATGCATGATCTGATAATACAGTCGGCCTTCACGATCCGCAACGGACGAGGCCCGGAATTTTACTTTTACGCTTGCCATACGTTTGTTGTTGTTAAAGTTGCCGGGTCAAGGTAACGAGCAAGCGTACAATTCTATATTTGATTCCGATAGCGTTGTCGGTTGGACGATGCTCCCGATCTTATATTCGCAACCATTCCGCAGCTCGTTTTGCAAGATTCAGAATCTCGATACTGAGGGCTTTCAGCTCGCGGGTCCGTTGCTCCAGCATAGCGATCTGATGCGGGATAGCGACGTTGGAAAAGTGCGAATTGACAGCCTTTACAATCTGATTATAGTTATTGCCGAGTTTCTGAAACTGAAAATAAAAGTCGTTCAGCCGGGCGATAAACTGCGTCTTTGACGGGTCGCGTTTGATGACGACGAACTCTTCGGCGAAGATGCGTTTGACGATAAACCGACTGCGGTTATGCTCAAGTCCGGCTTTGCAGAGCAACTCGTTGAAGCGGATGTTTTGCTCTTCATTGAGCCGGAAGGAGTATTTATAACTCGGAGTTCGAAATTGTTGTGTGTGTTTTCGGTCGGTATTCATAATATCGGTTCAAAAGGCGTTCGACTTGGGAGAACGCCCGGCCTCGCAGAGCGAGCACCTTTCGTATGCCGAAAAAATTTTCGGCATACGAAGGTACAGCTCGCTCCCATCTGGCGATGGGAAAAAGCCGCGCCGGAGAACTGCTATCGAAAGTTTGAAAACTCCTCCGCTACGGCTTCCGGGACTGGGGCTGTTCCCGGTGCAATATTACAACCGTCCGGTACGAAAAAAAAGCCCGCCGAACGGACTGGAGCGGTCGTGAGCGGACATCGGAATCGAGGTATTTCTGTCGGTTGTATCTTGCAGCATGAAAGGCAAGTTTTCTTATTCCGTTCATTATCCCGATATAAACTGTATTAAACAGAAAACGGTATTTTGAATGGTTTAAAACATAAAACCAAACACACGAGCTTTATGACCGTATAACGAATATTCAATCTCAAAAACATTGTACCATGGATTCATTAAAAGAAACTGACAAACCTGCAACAAACCTTCCGAAGCATCCCCGTATCGAAGTCGATGAGGAGTTGATGCGTCAGATGATCGCCGGACAAGCTCCTTTGGACTCGAAAGTCGTCCGTAGGATTCCCGAGCCGGAAGAGGAAAATACGGACGCTCCCGAGGGAAACACATCGGCACCAACTGCTGAAAAAACAAATGTCGACACCCAAACGACTACTGTAAAGGAGCCTGCTGGATTCCGACGGAAAAAGATCATACTGCCGGATTTCGAACGCACCTTCTTCGCTCCGGTAGATTGCCGTAACCGCTCGGCGATTTATGTCAGTGCGCAAACCAAGCGCAAAGTGTCGGAAATCCTCCACCTGTTGGGGAATGAAAGCACAAGGCTTACGGCTTTGGTCGACAATATGCTGCGCTTTGTCATGGACATTTATAGCGACGAGCTGAATTATCTCCATGAAAAGAAAAATAAAAGACGGCCGTTTTGAAAAAGCAGAGGAATTTCGACGGCAGATCACAGGACGGGATGAAATCCGCCGATCGCGGCTGAACATCAGAACCGGATCGTCAGGAGCCGCAGAATGTCGCCTTTTCCGACGGTAGCGACCAGCAAAACGCCGGGGATGGAAATATGCAAGGCTCGCCCCTCGGGCGATT
>ERZ773216.2456-NODE-2456-length-18100-cov-6.208867_pt1 | contig 18100 bp, 9 predicted proteins | sample MGYA00511259_ERZ773216 | MGnify/ENA primary metagenome ERZ773216 (study PRJEB29015, sample SAMEA2737764) | human gut metagenome | biome: human gut; feature: human-associated habitat; material: faeces | place: China | collected 2012 ... | reverse complement strand
ACCAGGTACGTTCTTTTTCGTCCTGAAAGATTTTCAGAAATGCCGGATAATCCGGGCCTTTCAGAATATACGAGAAACGGGAAGTTCGTGTATCCAGTCTAAGGATACCTTTGTTTGCTACATTCAAGAGAAGAGAATTATCTGCACTGGGTGCCATACTGTTTATATAAAGTCCTCTTAACGCTTCCAAACAAGTACATTTTCCATTCCGAAGGATATATACCCCCATTTTGGTAACCACCCATACTGCTCCGTCTGATGCTATCGACAGACCAACCACCACCCCACGAGGCAATTCGCAACCTTTATATAAAGTGGCTAAATCTATATATTTCTCCTCAAAGGGATCGAAAAGTGTAATTCCATTAAAAGTTCCAATCCACATTCTGCCTTGCCTGTCTCCTGTGATACTGACAATATCATTGGATTGTCTGACGGTCTCATCGGATTCATAAAAGAAATTTTTAATTTCATAACCATCCAAACGATTCAACCCGTCCTTTGTCCCTAACCATATATATCCCATCTCGTCCTGATAGATAGCTTTTACCGTACTGTTGGACAGTCCGTCTGCTACAGTATACGAACGGTAGGGATTATCGGCTAAAAGAATCAGGGTACTACTGAACAATGTAATCAACAAGAACGTAAACTTTTTCATCACCATGGTACAGACATATTCATATATGCAGGCAAAGATAATATGTCTTTTCATAAAATAATAGTCTGCATGAGGGTTTTAACTAAACTGATATATGGCATTTTCAGCTTTAACCCCTGTAACCCGAAGAAAGGATATAGAGACCAAAAAATTCCTCTATTGTCTATGAAAGACCTCTTCTTATACACTATGCCCGCCTATTACTTTTACAGCAATAGACGGGCACATAGATGTATTATTCTCCTCAAAAAAATAAAGAAAATAAGGTTGTTTTATTAGTAACTCTGAAGCGTTATAATAGAACGTGCCGGAATCTGAACAGTCTTTCCACTTTTCACTTTTTCTACCGGTAGCAAATTCTCCCCTTCTTTATCCGAAGTACGATAAACCTGCCATTGTGCATTCCCTACTTTTTCTTTATCAATAGAAAACTCTTTTTCTTCATTAGCATAGTTAATCACTACCATCACATACGTTCCGTCCACGTTTTTATAAGCAGAACACATCAATCCTTGCTGATCGGTGTCGCCATCAGGAATCAGAGCGCCTGTTTGATCGAAAGCCGAAACGGACAATCGGACTGCTCCCGGACGGATAAAACGACTATAATTACCTAAAGCCCACATCAGTTTGGAGTCTTCTACTCTGCCATCTAAGAAATTATTGTCCGTAGTATATTCGCGAATCAATCCATCTTTATAATCGCCGCCAATAGCACGCCACCACTGCCAGCTTTCAGCTCTGGCATACACAATATCGTGATGAATGATACGTGCCACATAGAGCGCTGTCTTCATCGTATGATCGAAACCATTTCCACCACCGATTTCTTCATCATTACCCATGATGCAAGTCTCCGTCTGCCAGAAACCAACTTGATGTTTATCTAATGTGTCCCGCAGTTGACAGCGAATATTACGCAATTCGCTTAACGGAGTTGTTGTCCAATAGCTATGACCGAGCATCAAACGGGGAACATTCGGAGTATCTCCCAAATATGTGTCCACACTATCCGGACAGAAGAAAGCCTGAATCTGATACCCCCGTTGCCAGTCCGTTTCGTGGGTACGGAACATACAACGATAATCGGAAGACTCATTAACCAAAATCTGTGTATCCATGTCCCGGTCTACAAACTCTTTGCTTAACAGACGAACCGTGCGGGCCACTTCCCTGTTTGTTGCCGGACAGCCTTCCTGCTTCGGACCGACCCAGTTCCAGTGTCCATCCGGTTCATTGAAAGGACAGATATAGTTGAACTTGATGCCATCATGTTCTTCTACGCCTTGTACTACATCTGCCAGAAAACGAACGTACTTTTCATAACAATCCGGTTTCAAGTTCGCTGTCCCTCCACGTCCGGTGTTTGTAGCCAATCCGTTCTGCGTATAATATACGGGAGGCGAATTCAGAAAAGCCAGAAATTTGTTGACTCCCCGTTCTTTGGCCAGTTTCAGAAAGTTACGTTGGCCCTGTTGCTTGTTCCAGTCGTATGTTCCGTCGGGATTCAGGAAACACTCGGCACGCATCCAGGGAGAAGCAATCTGACTGTTCTCTCCTTGTTCCGTACTACCTGCTCCAACGTTAAAACGCCAAAGTGACAAGCCGATACCTTTCGGCTGTCCGTTGGCGTTATTCTCCGTGCTGAACAGCCAGTCAGCCACCTGGTTTTGTTTCTCCTGCGGCCAAAGCCCGATGAATTGCATACTCCAGGCATCGGAAGCACTGAAGTATGCCATCGTCTGACAGGGTTGGTCTGTTTCTATCTGATAACGTATATAGGGGGCAGGTTGGGAACATCCACCTGCCACACCGGCTATTGAGAAGAAGCCTAAAGCGGCTAAAATCTTTTTACCTTTCATTGTCTAGTCTAATACCTGTTGAAAACTGTTTTATTGAAGAGTATAAATAAAAGTGGATATACCTTTAGCAGGAACAACACCTTTATTATAGCTGGGTTCACGTTTCAAATCCTTTGCTTCAGAAGTAGTATACTGTTCAAATTCACCTACTTCTTTGCCCAATCCTTCAAATGTATTATTTATTTCCGCACGTTTATCAGTCATGTTAGTGTACACCACTACCAATTTATCTTTCTCCGGTGAAATATAGGCAGTAGCAAAGAAATCCTTTGTCTCTTCCTCCAGTTTCAAATCAACACGCTGATAACCCGGACGTACAAATGCACTATAATTACCCAGTACCCAAAGGTTCTTACTAGCTTTATAAGTGCCATTAGTAGCTAAATCCGCATAACTTTCGCCATCATTGCTATCAGGAGAAAGACGAATCAGATAAAAACGGCTTTTCTGACTCCAACGTTCACGGCTACAAGTAGTCCAGTATGACCAAGAACTTACATTAGCTGTTGCCAAATCCTGATGAATCACTTTTGCCATACTCAAAGCCAAGTCCATATAAGAAGCATCACCATAGCTTGCATAATCTTCATAGTTCTCACTCAACATACTCCACTCCGTCTGGTATACCTTCAAACCATATTGGTTTGCTTTGGACTTAACTGAAGAACGGACAGAGTACATATTGCTCCAGTTCGTATCCAGATAATAGCTATGCCCGCAAATCAATTTAGGCAAATGCGTAAGATTACCAATATAAGTACTTGTATTATTGGGATTGAAAAAAGCCTCTATTACATTGCCACGGGCACTTCCCGCATCACCGTTTCCATATAGATAGTCCCACTTTCCTGCTTCAGCCAATAACATCTGGGTATTGGAAAGCCCTTTGGCTGTCAAACTCGCATCCAATGCTTTTGCTAACGTTGCCACTTCTGTATTCTGCCAGGCCGAACCTTCTTGTTCATTACCATTCCAGTTGTACTGCGGTTCGTTAACCGGACTAATATAACTAATATTATAGCCTTCATCAACAAAATGCTTGGCACAAGTAGCCAGGAAATCAGCAAAGTCACCATAATGTTCTGTCTTCAAATTACTGGATGACCCTTTATCCGAACGTGCTTGTCCGTTATAAGTATAGTATACAGGAGGTGTATTACTGAATAGTACGAATGACTCACAGCCATACTCTTTAGCCTTTTCCATAAAATATCTCCGACCCGCAGATTTGGACCAATCATAACTTCCATTTGCACTTGTCAAAAAACAGTCAACGCGCCGTTCCTTCTTATCTGAAACAATGCCACTCGCATCTCCTTGTTCTTCCGAACCTCCTCCCAGATTGAACCGCCACATCGATAAACCGATGCCCTGCGAGTTCCCTTTTTCATCAACTTCGCGGGAAAATAACAATTTTGCAATGGCTTCTTTATTGGAAGTGCTCCAGTATTTGCCTACATATTCCATATCCCATGCATCGGAAGATGCAAAACCATCAATAGTCTGATATACAGTTGAGGCATCAATTGTAACATTGATAGTGGTATCGGTCGGCAGTTTCACTTCATATTCCGGCACGAATGTATATTCATCATTACATGCGCAAAGCCCTGCCGCCATGCATGAAAGTCCTATAAATAAATTTCTGTGTTTCATAATCATTTAATTAATTATATCCGGGATTCTGTACTATACTACCATTACTCTGACTAATCTCTGTGGTCGGAATCGGGTATACCAAGTCACGCTCTTCTTTGAAATTACGTCCCTTAGAGCTACTTTCCTTCTGATTTCCAAGCTCATACGTATCGGTAGATTCTTTTGTATTGTATATCACAAATGAACCGTTCGGTCCCATAATATCACTCATAACAGACTTTCCACTATCATTTTTCCAGCGACGGATATCAAACAGACGTTGGTTTTCCAATGCGAGTTCAAGACGACGTTCCTGACGTATCGCATCGCGAAGTTCAGTACCACTGGATTCTACCGGATCTAAGTCTACACGTTCTCTGACTTTATTTAAAGCCCAGCGAGCCTGTCCGTCATCTTTCAACACATTTTCAACTTCGGCATACATCAACAATACATCCGCATAACGTAGAATACGATAGTTCAATGGATTATGAGAAGCATCGTATGGTTCAGGACGTTGGGCATAAGGAATGTATACTTTACGAGTCACACGACCTGACTTATGTGAATCGGTCGAAACCGAATAAGGTACAGTAGAAGACCAATGGGTATCCCCCGGCACACTGGTTGCTTTGTCTTTAATAATAGTCCATTTCAAACGTATGTCATCTCCTGCTGTCTTGAAAGCCGTCTCCAAATTACTTGTCGGCAAGCCCCATGCCCAGCCACCGTCATCACGGGAACCACATACAACAGGCATTCTAAGTCCTAAATTATAGGCTATATCACTATTAGTCTGCACTTCAAACAGTGATTCAACACTATTATTATGAGAAATGCTCCACACATCTCCAAAATCATCCAACAAATCATACCCTTGTGATGCATGCCCATTCAAACCCATCACTTGTTCCAGCATATCCTCTGCTTCCTCATATTTTTCCTGATAAAGATAAGCTTTTGCCAATAGCCCTTGTGCTGCCCCTTTAGTGGCACGCCCTAAGTCGGCACTGGCATATTCACCTTTAACAGGTAATACATTAGCAGCATCTTTCAGGTCATTCTCAATCTGTGTGTACACCTCTGCTGCAGAAGCACGCTGAATCCCTTCTATCTCCGAAGGCATCTTCATCCCTAGTACTAACGGCACACCACCAAAGTATCTCACCAAATCAAAATATTGATAAGCGCGTAAGAATTTAGCTTCAGCCACATAACGGTCTCTCAATGATTCGTCCTCAAACTCTACACTTGGTATTCTCTCAATCGCAATGTTACACCGCAATATACCCTTGTAACGATATTGCCAGAAGTTCTGACTACATTCTCCTCCACCATATGCATCACCTGTAAAAAAGGCCAGATCTTCATAAGCCCCCTGATCTTCACCAGTATTACCGACCCACATATCATCCGTACACATATCACCGCACAAATAAAATTTCTGTACCTGCCACCAGTCATCCCAGAATATGGATTGATAACATCCTGTAATCTGCTGCTTGCACTGATCTTCATTCACAAAATATTCACTCAAATCCTGCTGACCGAGTACTGGCGTATCCAGGAAATCCGAACAACCGGCTAATGACAATGTAGAAGCGGCTATAGTCAAGCCTAAAATATATTTTTTCATATTCTTATCTCTGTTAATAGCATTAGAAATTCATATTGATTCCAAAAAGGTATGTACGCGGGTTAGGATACCCTGCCCAATCAATACCCGACTCTGTTACTTTTCCTTCAGTACCTAAGGCAGCCGCTTCAGGGTCCATTCCTGAATATCCGGTAATAGTGAACGGATTCTGTGCCGAGAAAGACAGGCGCAATGAAATTTTCTTCGTCCATTTCTTTGGCAATGTATATCCTATCTGCAACTGCTTGCAACGTAAATAAGAACCATCTTCCACATAGAAAGAAGAAACACGTGTCCAGTTCTGATTGGCATCATTGTACGACAGACGGGGTAAATCATAGCTTGTTCCCTCACCATGCCAGGAAGCATTGTAGGTTCCGGCATATACATTCTCACCCGACACTCCCGAATAGCGTCCTTTAGTCGTGTTGTATACATCGTTTCCTATTGTACCATAAAAATTGGCTGCAAAGTCAATATTCTTCCATGCTAAACGGGCATTAATACCAACCATAAGATCTGGAAATGCATTTCCAATAAAAGTCTTATCATTATCATCCAGCTTACCATCATGGTTCAAATCCTTGAAACGAATATCTCCCGGTTGAGCATTGGGTTGAATGACTGTTCCATATTCATCGGTATGTGCATTTACTTCAGTCTGATTTTGGAAAATACCATCAGCCACATATCCATAAAAACGGCTGATCTCACCACCTTCTTCATTACGTATGATGTAATCTCCATTAAAACTTCCGGCATTAATCGGAGTAGAACCCAATAGTTTAATAGCTTTATTTTTAACGGATGACAGGTTCAATCCAATTCCATAATCAAAATCACCTTTACGATCTTCCCAGTTAATAGAAAGTTCCCAACCCGTAGCTCTCATTTTACCTACATTCTCCCACATCTGTCCATTCCACATCGGGAACCCTAAAATCAGCATATTATCTTTTTTCAGCAGCATATCATGGGATTCTTTACGGAACCATTCTGCAGTCACCGACAAACGGTTTTTCAAAAATGCCATATCAATACCGATATTATAATCTTCTACAGTTTCCCATCGGATCAATGAGTTACCAATCGAACCTACCGCTGTACCAATCTCACGATTACCACCAAATACATAATCGGCAGCTCCAATAGTAGACTGATAAGCCGAATTGTCAATATTCTGATTACCCACACGTCCCCATCCTGCATGAATCTTCAAGTTATCAAAGATATACTGTTTTTTCATGAATGGCTCTTCTGAAATACGCCATGCCGCAGATACTGCCGGAAAAGTAGCGTATTGATTATCTTTCATGAATTTAGAAGAACCATCTACACGGATAGAAGCAGTCAAATAGTAACGGTCGTTGTAATTATACATCACACGTCCCAGATAAGAGATCAATGAAGAATAGGCATTCACGCCTGCCGTCTGCGGATTCTGCGTACCGGCTGAAACATAGTGCAGGTTCTCTTCATTGGTAGGAGTACGTTCTTTTGACCCCTCCAACCAATATTCCTGGAAACGTTCCATCGTATAACCAGCCATCACATTCAAATTGTGTTTATGATTAAAACTCTTAATCCAGTTTATTGTATTTGTCCAGTTCCAGTCCACCCAATTATCGGTTTTACGATATGCTTTGCTATAATCGGATTTCTCTAATGTATCGATATTGAAAGAAGGAGTAAACTCATCTGAAATACGGAAACGGGCATTGACACCAAACTGTGAACGAATAACCAAACCTTTAATCGGTTCAATATTTACATACGGATTGGCTAATAAACCATATTCATCACTATGTTTATCCATACGAGCTAATTGTGCAACCGGATTCCACACCAAGTTGTTGCTGGAACGGGCATAGTTGTCGTATTCATTTGTCGTCCATTCACTTTGAGGACGCATGATCGGAGTTGTGGGGTCCATAGCCATTATATTACCCAATAAATTGGGAGTATCTGTCCAATTTTCATATTTCGGGGTAAAGTCAATACCTGCTTTTACTATACTATTAAAAGTATATTCCATACTGAAACGAGCTGTCAGCTTTTGCCAGTTACCTACAGTGTATTGTGAGTCTTGTCCGAAATAACCAATATTAGCAGAGTAAAGCAACTTATCCGTACCTCCGGAGAAATTAAAATTATAGTTATGAATCAGTGCTGTCTTCTTCATGCTTTCATCCCACCAGTCAGTACCTTCCGCATCTGTTATATTCTCCTTGCTGTTATAACGTGGCTCTGCATTATCATTAATATAACGCGCTTTGAATACATATTCATATTCGGAAGCTTTTGCCATCTCCGGTTTCTTCAACGTCTGAAAACCGGCAGAAGCTGAGAAACCGAATTGGGTAGCTCCCTTTTTACCTTTCTTGGTAGTAATAAGAACAACGCCGTTAGAACCACGTGTACCATAAATAGCTGCTGCAGAAGCATCTTTCAGCACTTGCATGGATTCAATATCGTTCTGGTCAAGAAAATTGATATTGGTTCCCACCGGCATTCCATCAACAACATACAACGGGTCAGAACCATTGACGGTAGATACCCCCCGAATAATAACACGAGGCGAAGTACCCGGACCGCCGCCACCGGTAATCTGCACACCATTAATCTTTCCCTGCAAAGCATTCATGGCATTGCCGCCAGTCAGTTTTTTCAGTTCATCTCCTTTGATAGCAGATATGGAGCTTGTCAAGTCACTCTTCTTCACTGCACCATAACCGATAACAACTACTTCATCCAAAGCTTGTGTATCATCTTCCATGACTACATTAATGACATTCTTTCCATTGACTTTGACTTCTTGTGTCTTATATCCAATCATGGAAAATACAATAGTCGCATCTTTAGGAACATTAGTCAATGTGTAGTTTCCATCCAAATCTGTGACAGTACCATTTGTAGTACCCTTCACCAGAACGGTCAAACCAATCATCGGTTCTTTATCACTAGCTGCAATAGCAGTACCAGTCAGATTTCCCTGCTGAGCATAAAGGTTCAGCGCAAAGAACGATAATAATAAAAATAGATATCGTTTCATGTTTTTATGGTATTATTTTAATTATTTCTTCAGTAATTTAGACTGAACAAGATGTGTATCAAATATAAAGGTGTATTTACCTGCGGGTACCTTTTTAGATGAATCATTAGTATTAGTAGCAAATGATTCGTTTTTACCGTCAAAACGCCAACCGGGTTCCAACCAAGCACCATTTGCATCATAAGGAGTGATTGTCACGTCAAAAGAATCTTGTTTACTCCAAGTCAATTCTGCTGTGAGACAATGCGGATTGTCCGGATCTTGAGTCAATTCATAGACATTCTTAGGTCCGTCCCAGCCTTTGGCACCATCAAACCATCCGCCAACGAATCCCATTTTAAGTCCGTCAATAATTGGTGTTCCCGGAGAATAAGCTTCTACTGTATAGGTTCCTTCTTCTGTATTAAAGTTTATTTCATAATAGCTCTTTTCAGGTAGAATAATCGGCTGTACATCTTCAGAAATGCCAGTTAGTTTTCCCGGATTATTTTTGTCATCACCAAAACAGATGCTAAAACTATATTTGCTTGTAATGAAACGGATCGGGGTATTTGGAGCAGGTGAATAACAACGAGCCTTATAGGTGAAATTCGTTACTCGTTCTATAGGCATTGGAACTCCCCATACGTCATTGCCTGTTAGCAATTTGCTGTCTGTTCCTTCAAAATCAACCAGATACATATTCTCATAATCTTTCACTCTGGAAACGAGTACTGAATAGTTCTTTTCCGCAACATTGCCAAAAGTATCAACAGCGCGTATAACCAACGTATAGGTCCCAGTCTTATCAGAAGGAAATACAACAGTAGTATTCAATGTTCCTTTTTTCTCTCCTTCTTCAATATCCAGACGTTCCAAGATTTCCAAATCAGGAACAGCCAATTCCAGATAATCCAATTCCTTATTATCTTGTGCAGTGAACCGGAATGTTTTAGAAGTGCCTTCAGACAACACTATATTAATATTATCACTTAAAAGACCAATAGACGGAGTCAAGACTGGTTCTGTATAATCACCATCCATCGTAATCAGGACATCGCTTGTTGCTGTACGCCCACCTAAATCTGTAACTGTTACCTTTATAGTAAAACTGTCACCTTTCGTTTTTTCAGGAATAGTGAAACTATAATTCAGATTATACTCATACAATGATTCTGAATAAAGAGTTGACAATTCAATTGTCTTGTCCAAGTAAAGCTCTGCACATTGTAGATTAATAGAACGAATACCATCTTTATCCACAATTTTACCTGCAATTTTGAATTCATAGCCTGTCAATGTACGGATATGATCAGATGTTAATTCAAGAGTTGGAGATTGTCCGTCTACATCTCTATAATCCTCATCGTCACTACATCCAACCAACAAGGTCGCTACTGAAAGGAAAGTCCACAAAACCGTGCTTTGCAACAATTTAGCTTTCATAATAATTAGTATTTAATGATTAATATTATCTCGGTACGACTTTTCAATATATAAAATATCGACGAATCGACATCACAAATGTAGACGATTCCAACTATATAAACCGACAAAAATCATGCAGAGAAGCTACATAAATCGTGCAATGCACGATTTACATACTCTAAATAAAATATTTATTCCTATTTTTGAGCTTGTAAATGAAACGAATAAGTACGAGTTATGAAGAAACACATTACTTCTATTTTCTTTCTGTGTCTGCTATCAGTTTCTCAATTGATAGCTCAATCCCATTCTATCAAACGATTGGGTATTGAGCAGGGATTATCTAATAATTATGTGATTAGTATCGCACAAGATAAACAAGGCTTCTTATGGTTTGCTACGGAAGAAGGACTTAATAAATTCGACGGGACCCGTTTCATGACCTATTATAAGAATGACTTATCGCAAAGTAGCCAGGGAATCACTGGCAATGAACTCAATCGGGTATATGCTGACAATAAACGTCCCATTATATGGATAGCGACTCAACGGGACGGATTAAATGCATATAATTACAACAAACAGGTATTTACAGCTTATTCACATAATCCGGATGACCCTCATAGCCTAATTACGAATGACGTAACGGACATCGCTCCTTCTGCTCAACATGAAGATGGCTTGTGGATCAGTACTTACTATAGAGGTATAGAATATCTCGACATTAACAGTGGGCAGTTCACTCATTATAACAAGAATACAGTGCCCGCCTTATCTTGTGAACAAACATGGACTGTGTTGGACGGAGGAGACGGGAATCTATACATCGGCCATGTCGGCCACGGATTCAGTATTCTTTCTCTCAAAGATAAAAGTGTAAAAAACTTCCAGAATCATTCGGACGACCCGAAGAGCCTGCCCGGTAATGATGTACGATGTCTCACTAAAGACACAAACGGTAATATATGGCTAGGGACAGATAAAGGCCTGGCTCTTTTCAATGCTACCGATCAAAGCTTTATCACTTTTAAAAATAACAAAAATGATAAATATGCTGCTTTATGCAATCGGATATTGGCTATTAAACAATTAAACGACGGTAAACTTTGGATTGCTTCCGAACTTAATGGCATTACTATACTGGATCTCAAACAAAGTATGTTTCTCTCACCCGAACAGATTTCCCTCGAATATATTCAGGAAGGTGATGACAGTCGAAGCCTTTCCAATGCAAGTGCCCGGTGTATATTCCAAGATTCTTTTGACAATATCTGGATAGGTACATGGGGAGGAGGAATCAACTTTATCAGCAGAAAGCCACCCTTATTCACAACATTAAGTTATTCTCCGATTCCCAACAATGAAAACAGTCTGAACAATAAAGTTGCAAGCAGTCTCTGTACCGACAGACAAGGACGTATATGGATTGGAACAGACGGAGGTGGTATCAATGTATTTGAAGGGGACAAGCGTATTGCTATTTATAAAAAAGAGACTGGAGACATCCCTTCCAATTTCATATTGACCTCTTTACAGGATTCAAAAGGAAATCTATGGTTCGGTTCTTTTCAAGGAGGAATCAGTTATTATGACACTCGGAATAAAAGGTTTCGTTCCATTTCCCTCATGGGACAGTACAATCAGGATGTCCGTACGATCTACGAAGATACTCAACATAATATTTGGGTAGGATATAGCGGAGGAATCATTGTATTGAACCCCCTCAACATGGAAATTATCCGACACTACAACACTGAAAACAGCGAACTACACAGTGATTTTGTACGTTCTATAGCTCAAGATGAGAAAGGGCGTTTCTGGATTGGGACCTTCGGAGACGGACTTGGCGTATACACGCCCGATCTACAACAAATCAAGACCTTTGTCCAAAGGGAGGGCTTCTGTTCCAATACCGTCAATCAGATCATACAGGATAAACACAAAAGAATGTGGATAGGGACAGGAGAAGGACTAGTCTGTTTTCCTTCAACCAATGTATTAACCTACAAAACATATCAACGAAAAGATGGTTTAACCAATACAAATATCTGTGCAATAACAGAAGACAAGAAAGGTAATATATGGTTTAGCAATAATAAAGGTGTCAGCTGCTACGTGACAGCCAAAGATTGTTTCTATCACTATGGTCATTCTGACGATGTTCCGGCGGGAAGTTTCTCAAGCGGTTGTGTAACGCAAAACAAGAACGGATGGATTTATTTCGGTTCTATCAATGGAGTATGTTGTTTTAATCCTGATATTACAATGAATGAACAACCTACTCCGGTAGCAGTTATCACGGAAATGAAAATACTGGGACGATTGAGCAATCTGGAAAATAACGACATGATTATCAACTTGTCCAAAGGACAGAATGTAGAATTAAGTCATGCGCAAAATAGCTTTGGACTTACATTTAATGTGCAAAACTACTCACTTGTCAACCAAGTGGAGTATGTTTATATGCTGAAAGGGCTTGAAAACTCATGGTACACCGTCAATGAGAACAACAGTGTCACTTTCCGAAACATTCCTCCGGGAAAATATGAGTTCCTCATCAAAGCACGAGTACATAACCAAGAATGGCCGGAAGAAGCTACTTCACTTACCATCCGTGTCAATCCCCCTCTTTGGCTGACATGGTGGGCAAAGCTTATCTATATTTTAGTATCTATCAGCATCATTTATCTTATCTTGCATGCATATAAAAAGAAGCTGGATTTAGAAAGCCTCTATATTTTGGAAAAGAAAAACCATGAGCAGGAACAGGAATTGAATCAGGAACGTCTGCGGTTCTACACCAATATCACCCATGAACTACGTACACCGTTGACCTTAATCCTCGGTCCCTTGGAAGATATGCAAAAAGAAACCTCACTTCCGGCAAAACAAGCCCAGAAGTTATCTGTCATCCATCAAAGTGCGCTACGGCTGCTCAACTTGATTAACCAAATACTGGAATTCCGAAAGACAGAGACGCAAAATAAGAAATTGTGCGTCAGCAAAGGCAATATCGCTCCTTTGATTTATGAGATAGGACTTAAATACAAAGAACTAAATCAAAAGACCAAGATTGACTTCCAGATTCAAATAGAGAAAGAAGAAATGTTTCTTTTTTTCGATAAGGAAATCATTACCATTGTTTTGGATAATCTTATTTCCAACGCAATCAAATATACGGAACAAGGGCGCGTCACTCTAAGTTTGTATCAGACAATGCGTAATGAAGTAGCTTATACAGAGATAAAAGTAAGTGATACGGGATATGGAATTTCTGCTGAAGCCCTGCCACATATTTTTGACCGTTATTATCAGGAAAGCGGCAAGCATCAGGCATCCGGCACAGGCATTGGTTTGGCTTTGGTGAAGAATCTGGTCACCCTGCATGAAGGAGAAATCCGGGCAGAAAGCATACAAAACGAAGGAAGCTCATTCTATATCAGCTTATTGACGGATAATATCTATCCCAATGCCTTACACGCAGATTCTACAGAACCGGTTCAAGAGGAGACGAACCCGGAAGCAAGCCTTGAATATCCACAAGAAGCCACTTTGGATACCGGAAAACCAATCCTGTTGATTGTAGAAGACAATGAAGAGATACAGAAATATATATCCGAATCCTTCGCTGATTCGTTCGAAGTACTCACAGCCTACAACGGAGAAGAAGGGAAGCAACAAGCCCTTAACCGGATCCCCGATATTGTAGTCAGCGATATTATGATGCCTGTCATGGACGGTATCACTCTATGTCGCCAATTAAAAGAGGATGTACAAACCAGTCATATTCCTGTCATCCTATTGACAGCCAAGGATTCTCTGCAAGACAAAGAAGAAGGATATGAGGTAGGAGCCGATTCTTATCTGACAAAGCCTTTCAGTGCTTCTCTACTGCGCAGCCGTATCAATAATCTGTTGGAATCAAGAAAGAAACTGATCACTCAATTCCAAACACAATCCGTTCCGGGCAATCAGGCGGATTTAAGAGAAAAACGTATCGTAATAGCCGAAGCTCTAAGTAAGCTAGATAATGAATTTATTGAAAAAATCACCCTTTTAATCGAAGAAAACCTCTCTTCAGAGAAGATTGATATTACCTATCTTTCAGACAAAATGTGTATGAGCGGATCCACTCTCTACCGGAAAATGAAAGCACTAACGGGATTATCGACTAACGAATATATCCGGAAAGTGAAAATGCAGAATGCCGAACGTTTACTGCTTGAAGGAAAGTTCAACATCTCTGAAATCGCCTATAAAGTAGGAATGAACAGTACGGGGTATTTCCGCCAATGCTTTAAAGAAGAATTCGGCGTCTCGCCTTCGGATTACCTGAAGCAGATTATACAATCATAAAAAGAGGGGAGACGCTTACGTTTCATACGTTTTAAAAAACGAATTTTACTCCTGCCCAAAAAGAAGTGCCTCTTAAAAGTTAAATACAAAACTTTTAGGAGGCATTTTATAAATCTGATTTATATAAAGGAGAGGGGAATCTATTAAAACTGAATCCGTTAAATAGCATCTACAAAAAGAAAGGTACAACCTGTGTCCGTGAGAGCTAAGTCATTTCCTCAATTCTTCAGTCATTGTTTTTAGTAATGACCTGCTGTCATTTAACGGCAAATCCGTAGCCAAATCCCAACTCATCATGCCTTTCAATTTTTGTTCTTTTGCATAACGGGTTTTGATACGAATGTTATCCTGACCATCAAACACATAAGTATCTCCCTGATATATCACCTCATTCTGTGAAGGACTCGTAATCAGTCCATCCTGTACAAAATTGAAATAAGCCTCCGTCTTCTTTGAATTATCTTTAGTCACACCATAAAAAGGAACCCCGGCTACCAGTTTTTCCTTCGGAATACCATACTCCAATACCATCTGTATATCCGAACAATATTTCTCTATTGGAAAGCGAACCGGTGAAGGGCCATAGCACTGAAGTGAAATAAAATCAACAGCTTCAATAGCTTTCTTACTAATCTTATAGCAAACAGGATGCAGAGATACACTGAAAAGATACTTATCTCCCAAGACTTCCCGCATCTTCAGGATAGCCAAACTATAGTCTTCATACTCTTTCTCATTCTCCGCCCATTCAAAGTCAAGGTCAATACCATCCAAATTATTCTTTTCCAGCACGTTCTTGATATTCTTCGCAAATGTAGTACGAGCAACCTCATCAGCCACCATTGCTTTCCATTCACCACTGGAAGCACCCAAACGTATTTTCGCTTTTGTCCCTTTTACTTTTCCACGAACCGACTTAATCAACCCTTCCCAAGTTGTCTCACCTTTTCCCTGAAAAGCACGGGGATTCTCAAATAAAAGCGATCCGTCTTTATTAGGGTGAACACTCAAAAAGATTAGATCGTCACTTGCCCGCAGGCTTTCTGTAGAAATACGCCCTCGATTGTAAAAATTACCCCGCACATAAGAACTGATCATATAGTCTTGTTGTGCAAATAATGATAATCCGACAAACAAAAAAAGGAAGAATACAATTTTTCTTAGCATTAGCATAATGATTGATAATTAATAAGTTTAGATCGCAAAAATACGCATGTCAAACGGAAATAGATGTTCAAAAACAACTATAATACTTCCAGAAATCAACATAAAGTCTTCCATTCAGACACAAAAACAGACAAATCTTGAAAAAAGAGTTAGGAAAAATAAAATAAAGTACGTTTCTTTGTAATTTCAGCTACTCAATTGGTAGCTGAAATATTGTCACAAACTCACGTTCAAAGAAATACAACAAATCTATATTTATGAATAAATTACTATTAACCGGATTTTTAACTGCCGGAGCAGCCATCCACAATTTAAGTGCCCAAACTACTGCCGGGCAAGGAAACCAACAAAAGGACGAACAGCGTCCCAATATCCTCTTTATCCTAAGTGACGACCACACCTCACAAGCATGGGGCATTTATGGTGGAGTGCTGGCAGATTATGCCTATAATAACAATATTCGCCGACTTGCCAATGAAGGCGTAGTCCTCGATAATTGTTTCTGTACTAATTCCATCTCCGCACCCAGCCGTGCCAGTATCCTTACAGGATTATATAGCCACCGGAACGGACTTTACACACTAGCCGATTCTTTGAACACTTCAATCCCCACCCTGGCTACCGTTCTACAATCACATGGATATAACACAGGGCTTGTCGGGAAATGGCATATCAAGTCACAGCCACAGGGCTTCGATTATTACTCTATCTTCTACGACCAGGGAGAATATCGTGATCCCACTTTTATCGAAAGCAGTGATCCCTGGCCGGGTAACCGACGATTTGGAGAACGCATACTTGGCTTTTCCACCGATCTCGTCACAGAAAAAGCAATCAACTGGATCAAGCAACAGGACGGCAAGCAACCTTTCCTGATGTGCTGCCACTTCAAAGCCACTCACGAACCCTACGATTATCCGATTCGTATGGAACATCTTTACGACGGTGTCACCTTCCCCGAACCGGAAAATCTTCTGGACTGGGGACCGGAAACCAACGGGCGTTCTTTCAAAGGGCAACCCTTAGAAGAGTTGGTACGCCGTTGGAAAATCGCCTCAAAAGATCCGGATAAGTGGTGGTGTCGTTATCCCGGCCTGCCGTTCAGTACGGAAGGAATGCAACGAACCACCGCCAGACGCGCAGCCTATCAAAAACTAATCCGCGATTATATGCGTTGCGGAGCCACTGTTGACGACAATATCGGCAAGCTCCTGAAAACTCTCGATGAAATGGGTATTGCTGATAATACAATAGTTGTCTACGTCTCCGATCAGGGATATTTCCTGGGCGAACATGGCTTCTTCGACAAACGTATGTTTTATGAAGAATCAGCCCGTATGCCTTTCGTTATCCGCTATCCCAAAAAGATCCCTGCTGGAGAACGCCTGAAAGACCTGATACTCAACGTCGATTTCGCACCAACTTTAGCCGAATTTGCCGGAGTAAAAATGGAGAATGTGCAAGGAACCAGTTTCGTCAACAACCTCGAAGGAAAGACTCCACCCGACTGGAGAAAGGAAATCTATTACCGATACTGGACCAATCATGCCATACGCCCGGCACATTTCGCCATCCGGTCCGATCGATACAAACTGATCTTCTATTACGCTCAAAATCTGGATATGACCGATACAGGAAACTTTGAATTCACTCCGTCATGGGACTTTTATGATTTACAAAACGACCCGCATGAAAATCATAATGCATACAATGATCCGAAGTACGCCCCTGTCATCAAACAGATGAAAAAGCAATTATTAAATCTCCGCAAGGAAGTAGGTGATACAGACGAGAAATATCCGGAGATGCAGGAATTACTCGAAAAGTATTATAATAAGGACATGCGGTAATCATACCGCCATACTCTCCTTGAAAACTTTTTATGTTGCTTTTCCATTCCTTATTTTCTCAAATAATTCTCACCGTGATGAGAAAAAATACTCATCATGGTGAGAATTATCTACTGTCTGAATGGGCTGGAACGATACAATATATTAGTTATAAATTCATTCCACTACATCAAAGATAATCATACAAAGATTTCTACTAAAACATAAATAAAAGAAAGAATTCCATTTTCCACAAAAAAAGTCTATCTTTGTTCCGTCAAGATAATAAATCATGAATAAAACTCATGCCAGGAGATTCATTTTGCATACAATATACCAACTGTACGGGATGCCCCAAAGCCACTGAGAATATCCTTGTATATAGAAATTTACCCAAAGGAGAGCATATCCCCAAGGATAAGTGTACGCAGAATTGTATGCTTTTTATGATAAAGGGCGAATTACTTATCAATAGCGAAGAGCATCCCGGAA
>ERZ773216.2453-NODE-2453-length-18107-cov-3.883780_pt1 | contig 18107 bp, 19 predicted proteins | sample MGYA00511259_ERZ773216 | MGnify/ENA primary metagenome ERZ773216 (study PRJEB29015, sample SAMEA2737764) | human gut metagenome | biome: human gut; feature: human-associated habitat; material: faeces | place: China | collected 2012 ... | reverse complement strand
CTGTTGTAATAATTCCTGTTTCAGATCTACTTTTTCTGCTCTTGACATTATCTTTTATCCCCTTTTCTCTATGCCGCAGGTTCATATTTTACCTGAAATCTCCGGCTACTGCTTCTTTTCAAATAGCTTTCATAAATATCTGGTTTTTCTGTTTTAAGAAGCTGCAGATAATTTTCCTCTACACAAAAATCTGACGTTTCTTCCAGATAATATCTTGTAATCTCACATCCCACGCTCACCAGTGCCTGCTCATATTCTGCAAAGGTCGGTGCCAGAAGAAGTGCTTTTTTCGGATTTTTTGCTCTGCAGAGAGAAAAAATAAGGTCTGCGGCTCCATTGCCGCAGATCAGATACTCTTTTTGCGTCTGCTCATAAACTGCGATTTCTTCTTTTAATGGTCCGCAGCCTACCCTTGGATAATCACTGAGACCATCCACGCTGTCTATGATTGCCTTTTTCACACTCTGCGGTGTCCCAAGAGGATTACAGTTTGCTGAAAAATCCAGGCAATGATCATATTTATATACATCACCGCCATGTATGTGTTTTGTCATCTGTTCTCTCCCGTCTCATAATGTATGTCTGTATCGCAGTCAAACGGATAAAATCATCCGCTTCCGCTACGTGGCTCTACATCGAATAACTGCTTCGCAGTTTATTCGGTTAAAATCTATTTTTCAGTTCCTGAATCAATTCATAATAATCTCTATGTTTCATCTTCGGAAACGCCTTAATAATTCTTCCCTGTCCAACAATTGTATGATTAGTAATTGTGTTTGAAAGATCATCAAATTCTTTTTGAAGTTCAGCTTTTTTCTTGCGGAGCATTTCCAAAGATTTATCTTTCTTAAGTTCTGCCGAATCACGTAATTCAGCCCTTGCCAAAGCTGCCTGAACTTTCTTTTCTCCTACAGCCTGTGCTGTTTCTATTGTTGTAGTTGCCAGTGTATCACTGATTTTATCGCTTACAATCCTCATATCTGAACGGATCTTATCCAGTCTGGTAAGCTTTTTATTTAATCCCCGGATAACTGCTACTGTTACAATAAAGTCAGCCAGATAAGCAGCATACAAAATTGCCAACACAACCCAGCCTAACAGGGAATCCGCATGCGATGACGTATGATTTTCTACATATCTCTGAAAAACCTTCACAACAAGAACAATTGCCAATCCCCATATCAACGAGAATTCCAGGCAGATATATCCATGGAAATTTAAAGGTTTATCCGAATAATCCCACCATCTTGCATGGAAACATACATCTAACAGCCATCCTGCTATCAGCTCTACTACTGTAGCTAAAATAACCCCAAATATAAATATCATACCATCACTCATCTGATAACCACTGCTTTGAAGCGTATTTATCATCGCAAAAACAGAGATTACTCCAAACCCGTACACCGGGCAAACCGGACCATTTAAAAATCCTCTGTTAATAACTTTTCCCAAAGTCACTGCATGGAAAATCACTTCAACAACCCAGCCTCCAAAAGAATACACCAAAAAATACCAGCATATTTGATAATAAGTCATTCCACAAATCAATTTTTACTCCTCCTTCTTCTTTAAAAATTAGTAAAATTGCTTACTTCTTAATTTATATGAAATCTCTTCCGACAGTTATCCAATTGCGAACGCTTATTTATAGCAATTTGTAACATTATAAAGTATTTTTTTTCCTTTTACAATCATGCTTTTATCAATTTTTATGATTGCAAAACCGAAAGAATCATTTTCATAGTATACCAAAATCATCCTAAACGAAAAAGAGTTCTGATTTTCTCAGAACCCTTTTTCATTCGTTAAACCTTTTCTAGCGCTGGCTCTTCTTCTGGCGTATATGGGTTTGAGTCGCTGACAATTTCACTGTCAAGCGCCTCGGTCAGCTCATCTGCATTTCCTGACAGAAGTGGTTTGTAAACCTTGCAATCGTCTTATAGAAGTTCTATAATATCCTCGACCGTTGGCAGATTTTCAAACACTCTCTAGGAACCAGACCTCTGCCAGCCAGATTAATTTTACAAGAAATGCAGGGGATAATTTTATGAACATCAGCATACTTCTCATGCAGCAGATCGTGCAGCTTTTTCTTATGATCTTCATGGGATATTTAATTGTAAAGACGGGACTTGTAAGGGACGACGACAGCAAAGTTTTATCGAAGATCATTCTTTATCTGATCGTTCCCTGCGTCATTATCAATGCTTTTCAGGTTGATTATACTACAGATACCGTAAAAGGACTTCTGATTGCTTTTGCCGCATCTGTTATGACTCAGGTGATTCTTCTTGTTGTTATTTCCGTAGCCGGAAAGCTTTTACATCTGAACGAAGTGGAAGTCGCTTCCGTTTACTACTCTAATTCCGGAAACCTGATCGTACCGATTGTCACATTTATTCTTGGACAGGAGTGGGTACTGTATGGATGTGTTTTTATGAGTGTGCAGCTTGTTTTTCTGTGGACTCACTGTAAGAAGATCATCAGTCGTGAAGCTTCTTATGACTGGAAAAAGATTATATTGAACATCAATATGATTTCCATATTTATTGGTGTTATACTTTTCTTTACAGGAATCCGCTTGCCGGAAATTATCGGAAATACGCTTGCTTCCGTTGGCACTATGATTGGTCCTGCCAGCATGATCGTAACAGGTATGCTCTTTGCAGGAATGAACCTGAAACAGATATTTGCAAATAAAAGAGTTTATTTTATCACTTTTTTGCGCTTGATAGCTGTTCCTTTGATTGCTCTTGTGTTGATAAAGCTCAGCAATCTAGCTTCCTTTTCCGCTGACGGCAATAAGATCATGCTTATCGTCTTTCTGGCGATCATCACTCCATCTGCCTCTACAGTAACGCAGATGTGTCAGGTTTATGGAAATGATTCCAGGTACGCCAGTGCGATCAATGTTATGACCACTTTGTTGTCAATCATTACAATGCCGGTTATGGTTATGTTATTTCAGATGATCATATAAACAGAGATTTCGTTTTTTTTTAAGTCTCCCTTTTACTAGCGTTTATAAAGTAAAACAGAGAATATTAATACGGAAAAAAGTTACAGCTTTTTTTTATGCATAAACAATCAAAAAGGACACCTTTTGCTGTATAATTATGTTACCAACAAAACATACACATACGAAAGAAGGTGTCCTTAATAAAAAATTAGCATTAAAAAACTGTTAACTTATATGACAAGTGTATATAAAATTCCGCAAAAAATCAAGTATTTATCGGATAAAAGAAAATGAAAATCTATTCCGCTGTTTAACATCGTAATAGTTATTTTCTCTCTACAATATGATAGTAAGAACGCGCCGTCATAAGATAAATCAATCCATACACAACAGCAAAGATCAGAACTGTTCCCGCCGTACATCCAATAAATAACTTCGTATTCGTCATTCCGAAAAGTAAAAGTAACCGGCGGATCATTGGAAATGCCATGGTAATATGAAGCATTGCCATTAACAGCGGGAGGAAAAATACCATCAGAATCTGTCTGCGGACAGAACTTCTGACCTCCCGGCGGCTTAAGCCAACCTTCTGCATGATCTCAAATCGCTTCTGGTCTTCATAACCTTCTGAAATCTGTTTATAATAAATAATCATAGCTGTTCCCATAAGGAAAAGAGAACCCAGAAAGATTCCGATAAACAAAAGAGAACCATTATCCGCATAATAGGACTCATATTCCTGCTGACGGATTCCGGAAATTATCCATGCATTCTCTGATAAACCTCCGCTTTTTTTCAAATCTTTAACAGTTTCCATTACCGGGGTTCCAAATTCAATCTTCTCCGTCTCCGAACCAGTAATGTCCAGGCCAAGATGAAGTGTCAGGTCCTCTCCCGCAGGAGCAGAAGAAACTCCTTTATACATTTCTGTACGCATCTCATCAAATTTCTTAAAATCTTCATCTGTAACAACCAGCACTGCATTATCACTGACTGCATCTTCGCCACAGGTCAGAGGATTCTTATCCATCCATTTTTTCACTGTAAATTCTTTTTCATCAACAGTAACTGAATCTTTCTGCACTGCCGAAGGATACCATGCAAAAATTTCACCATCATTGAGATTTGCAGAAATTCCTGTAAGTCTTTCATATTCTGCCTGATCCAAAAGAGAAAGTACCAGTACTGAATCAGAATTTCGAATAGTATTTGTTGGTTTTATCAGAATCTGATCACCGTTTTTGCTGCATACGATATCCAGATAGATTTCCTCCACAGACTTTTCTACCGGAACTTTATTATCCGCAATAGCTTTTTCAAAAGCCTCTATTGCGGTCTGACATTCTTCTTCGCTTATGCTGGTAACAGACATATCAACATCATACGGATAGCGATTCAGCATAATATCATTCATTCCGAAATAAATGGAAACTGTCATGGAAATCATAAGCAGAACACCTGTACTTAGTATACAGATACTTGCCAGACCGATTGCGTTCTGCTTCATTCGATAAAGCATTCCCGATATGCTGATAAAATTTCCAGTCCTGTAATAAAAACTCTTTCTGCGTCGGAGAAATTTCAGAATCACAATACTTCCTGCGGTAAAAAGCAGATAAGTCCCTGCCATAACAAGAATAACAGCAAGAAGAAATATCGTAATTGCCTTGATTGGAGATTCAGTCGTAACCGCAAGGTAATAACCTGCGCCAAGGCAGATAAAACCAATCAATGCCATAAGCCATTTTACTACCGGTTCTTTTTCTCCGGTATTATTACCGCGAAGTAATTCTACCGGACGACTTAAATGAATTTTCGCAAGGTTCAGAAACAGAATCATCAAAAATACGATGCCAAACATGAACAGACAGGTAAAAATACCCTTTACTGAAATATAAAATCCAAGCACTGAAGGGATATGAAGTAGCTTTAACAGCAAAAGAAGTGCCAGCTTACTTCCAATAATTCCGGCAGCAATACCGCCGGCAAGTGAACCTATTGAGGTAATGATCGTTTCAAGAAACATTACGATTCCAATGTGATTTCTTTCCAGTCCAAGAATATTATAAAGACCTATCTCTTTCTGCCTTCTCTTCATCAGAAAACTGTTACTGTAGATCAGAAAAATAATACAGAAGATCTCTACGACTATCTCTCCTGTAAACACGATCATACGCACTTCATCCGCCTGACGCACTGCCTGATCCAGTGTCGGGCAGTCACGCAGAAATTCCATCATATAAATCATTGCAATACAGAAAATACAGGTGATCATGTATGGAATATATGTGCTTTTGTTGTTTCGGATATTCTGTTTTGCAAGTCTGGAAAAAATCCCCTTATGCATGCTGCTCACCACCTGTCGTAAGTATCGTAAGCGTATCCGCGATCATCTGATACATTTCCTGACGCGATTTACTGCCTTTGTATATCTGATGAAAAACTTCTCCGTCTTTGATGAAAAGAACTCTGGACGCATGGCTGGCTGCCTGTGCGCTGTGTGTGACCATGAGGATTGTCTGTCCCTCTGCATTGATTTCACCAAATACGGAAAGAAGTGCTGATGCCGCCTTTGAATCAAGTGCGCCCGTCGGTTCATCCGCAAGAATCAGTTTGGGATTCGTGATCAACGCCCTTGCAACAGCAGCACGTTGTTTCTGACCACCTGAAACTTCATATGGAAATTTATCCAGAAGCTCTGTGATCTTAAGAGCCTGCGCAATCGGACGGATTTTCTGTTCCATCTCACGATAATCTTCTCCTGTAAGAACAAGTGGAAGATAAATATTATCTCTCAGGCTGAAGGTATCCAGCAAATTAAAATCCTGAAAAACAAATCCAAGATTTTTCCTTCGGAATGCTGATATTTCTTTTTCTGTAAGGTATACGATATTTTTTCCTTCCAGAAGAACCTCTCCGGATGTCGGACGATCCAGAGACGCAAGAATATTCAGCAAGGTTGTCTTACCGGAACCAGATTCCCCCATAATCGCGACAAACTCACCTTCCTCTACAGAAAATGTAACATTTGAAAGCGCCTGTACCTTGTTTCCCCCGAAACGTGTACTGTATATTTTTTTGATATTTGTAACTTCAAGCAAAACCATAAATGGGGCTCCTTTCTTTTAATTGATACCGTAAGTATAAGAATTTTTTACGGCTTCTGCCATCGAAACAGGTTACATTATATGAAAAAACCTTACATTTCTGTAAGGTTTCGTGTCACTTAAATATTAGCAGTTTTCCTCTAAAACGTGTTAAAAAACTCTAATACATATTCAAATCTTTAACTGAAAATTCAAGAAATACTTTCGTTCCTTTTCCTTCCGTAGAAGTTATATAAAGGCAATGTCCCAGTTTGCGCATAATCTTGTTACTGAGATACAGTCCGATACCTGTTGCGCGGTTATCATCCCGTCCGTTTACTCCGGTGTAGCCTTTTTCGAAAATTCGCGGAATATCTTCTGCACGAATACCAATTCCGGTATCTTCAATGACCAGTGTAAAATTTTCTACTTTATTGCAGTCATCATTTCCTATCGAAATGCTTACATCATCTGTATCCAGAGATAATTTTTTCTCCAGATAAATTCGGATTCCTCCGGTCCGGGTATATTTCAGAGCATTTGATAAAATTTGTCCGATCACAAATCCCAGCCATTTTTCATCCGTCAGAACATCCTGCGAAATACTTTCATAAGTAAGTGTAAGTTTCTTTGAGACAAAAATTCCTGCATATTTATGAATCTGATCACGTATGATCCGGTCAAGAGAACAACGGGAAAGTTTGAGATCCGAAGACATATCCTCTGTCCTTAGATAACCAAGAACCATCTCCACATACTGCTCAATTTTAAAAAGTTCCGAAAGTTTCTCTTTATTTTCCTCAGGACTCTCCTGAAGCAAAAGACGCAGTGCAAAAATCGGCGTTTTGATCTGATGTGCCCACATCGTATAATAATCTGTCATGTCTTCAGATGCCTTCTGGCTGGCATTCTCCACATCGATACGCATCTGATTTAACTGCTGCATAATTTCCTGTTGGAATCTTTCATCCTGACCGACAGGAGAATCCATCTGTGAAAGATTGATATCCGGTGCAGCTGCAATCAATTCCAACTGTTCTACCTTTTTCCTGTATCTGTAAAATCCGTTCAGACACGCACAAATACCAGTTATTAACCAGAAAACAGTAACATACACCATCGGTTCTATCGGCAGCTGATAAAGAAAGAAAATTATTTCTGCAAGTATTACGGGAAACATCTGCAGAATGATATAGAATTTAATTTTGTTTATATAATCCAGAAATAGTTTCATAAAAAATCCTTTTATTTATACTGTCGTCTTATACCATATATCCAAGGCCTTTTTTGGTAATGATAAATTCTTTCAGTCCTTCTTTTTCCAGTTTCCTGCGCAGGCGGGTAATATTCACAGTCAGCGTATTGTCATCAATAAAACTGTCGCTCTCCCATAGCTTCGTCATAATCGCATCTCTGGAAACAACCTTTCCGGCATGCTCCATCAATATTTCCAGAATGCGAAGCTCATTTTTCGTAAGATCAATATCGTTTCCATTCCACGTCAGTGTGCAGCGGGAAGGACTCAGAACATTTCCCAGAGTTCCAAAGGAATATGTGCGGCGCAGAATCGCCTGAATTTTTGCAGTCAGTACATCCATATCAAACGGTTTTGCAATAAAATCATCTGCACCACGACTCATCGCCATAACCATATTCATGTTATCTGCCGCCGAAGAAATAAAGATAACCGGAACCTGAGAAATTCTGCGTATTTCTTCACACCAGTGAAAGCCATTATAGAAAGGCAGCTTCAGATCCAGCAGGACAAGCTGGGGATCTCTGCGTACAAATTCCTGTATAATATTGGAAAAATCCTCCGCACAGGATACATCATATCCCCAGGACGAAAGATTCTTTTTCAGTACTTCTGAGATGATCTCATCATCCTCTACGATAAAAATACGATACATAGTTATCCTTTCCGGAAATTTCTTAAAATCCTTTGATATTATGAGCTATCGCCCTGATATCATCTAATTATATATGATGACAGATCGTTGTCAACCAAAACTCTACGACAACAATTTTAACTATTTTACTCTCTCCCGAAGTTACACCAGAGTACTTTAGCGGCATAATCATTCTCCACTACACCGCTATCGAGCATTTCATATTATTTTAGGAACATTACACGGTAATTTTTCTATCATTGATATAAAAATACAGGTATACAAAAAGTGAGACACACTCTTTGTACACCTGTATGATAAAGATGGTTTTGAGGAATTATTATTGGCATTAATCGATAAGTTTCTTAATGTATTACTTTTTATTATTTAATGAATTTTACTTCCGGATAAATAGCCTGTTTGGCTGCTTCTTTTCTTTCGTTGAAGATTACCTTATTCTCTTCGAAAAGGTTTCTTCCCTGCGCATCAATAGATACGATCAGCGGACCAAACTCTTTGACTTTACTGCACCATAATGTTTCCGGTATTCCCAGTTCATCCCAGTGATGTTCTGCGATTTTCTCAACTTCAGTGGCTGCTACAACTGCACATCCGGCCGGGAATACACAGTGGATCGCACCAAATTCCTTACATGCACGCTCTGTATTTGGTCCCATTCCACCTTTTCCCACGATTACGCGGACACCTGTTAATTTTGTAAATTCATATTCAAATTTCTCCATACGCATGGAAGTTGTCGGTCCTACAGAAACCATTTCATAATCATCTTCTGTCCCTTCGATTTTACGGACAATAGGTCCTGCATGGAAAATTGCTTTGTTTCTGATATCATATGGAAGTTCTCTTCCATACTCAACAAGACGACGATGTGCCACATCACGACAGGTCATCAGATCTCCGTCCAGCCATACAATATCACCGATTTTAATATCTGCCAGATCTTCTGCACTGATTGGTGTAATAAGAACTTTTTTATCTCCTCTGATTTCGATCATGATTTTTCCCTCCGTTTATGCATTGAATTTCCAAGTGGAATGTGTATCACAGGTTACTGTCAGGTCAGGATTCACTACAATATGACCACGACGATGTGACCAGCAGCCTACATTTACTGCAACACCGATTGCAGATGGATGGCGTGCTGTATTCTCGATATTTACGCCCATTACGGAATATTTTCCTCCCATTCCCTGCGGTCCAAGGCCGATTGCATTGATTCCATCTTCCAACAGTTTCTCCATCTTAGCAGCATTAGCATTGTCATTATGAGAGCCAATCGGACGCATCAGCGCTTTCTTGGAATTGAGAGCAGCAGTCTCTACAGATGTACCTACACCAACACCGACAAGGAGCGGAGGACAAGCATTCAGTCCATAACTGGTCATCTGATCAAGTACAAAATCTGTGACGCCTTCATAACCTGCACCTGGCATAAGCACCATTGCTTTTCCCGGAAGAGTGCATCCGCCGCCTGCCATGTATGCGTAAATTTCACATTTATCACTGTTCGGAACGATATCCCACCATACAGTCGGAGTTCCTTTTCCAACATTCTTCTTGGTATTATATTCATCAAAAGTTTCTACAGAATTATGTCTTAATGGCGCTGCAAAAGTAACCTGTACAACAGCTTCTTTCAGAAGTCCTTCCAGTTCATTGATATATGGGAAATTAGTTCCACATTTCAGCCAGAACTGAAGAACGCCTGTATCCTGGCAGCTTGGACGATTTAACTCGACAGCCAGTCCCTGGTTTTTCGTCATTGTCTCGTAGAGAACTTTCGGAAGTGCATCTGTCTCCTGAGAGCCAAGTTCTTCCAGCTTCGCTACTACGTCATCCGGTAATTTTTTTCCAATGTGGGCAACAAAATCTGCTACCATGTCTGTTAATACTTTAACTCCATTTTCCTTAGTCATGTTTTACCTCCTGATATACTTCAGATATTTTCGTGTTACCAATGTACTGGCAAGTTAAGTTTCCAATTAACTTACTCCTACATCTGTCACTGATCAAACAGCGACATTTGGACTGGACTGTAGATTCCGAACTGTCCTGTTTTTTGGCATTTGATTTTTGGGTTTTATTGAGTTATATGTAAAGCAATTTTTCTTTGCTTTTTAACTTAATATTTTGATTTCTTCCAACCGCCGGGCACGTAGCTGGCAAGATATCCTATTCCGTTTTTACGGATAGAACGGAAACAGAATCGGCAATAAAATCATACAGATTACAATAAAGATTACCAGCAGAAGAATGGTCGGATTCGGATCTGCTCCGAGAAGTCCTACGATCTTATCCGCAATCAGCTCACCGGCACCTGTTGTATCCAGGGCTTTTGCCAGTGTAAGAGAACCACCAAAAAGCAATACTACTTTCAAATCAATAGAAGCCAGCGCCTCTTTCTCAGAGATTACTCCTGTCAGCACCAGGAAAATCGCTCCGATACAAGCTGAAATCTGAATGCTGATTCCAATCAGCTACTTATATTCTTCAATATTGCAATGAACTTCAGGCCGACTATTCCAGTATGTCCAGAGTGAAACCACCCCTTCGGATTGGAATCCCACCTATGCTAAGTACTGTGTTTTTCCCAGAACTACTCACTGCATTTCACCAGGATCATCCTGAAATCGCAGTCGTGCTGGAAGAATACGGCTCTGTCCGCGCCTGTGATCTGGTTCAGAATGATACTCTGGATCTGGCGCTGGTCAATATGGAACAGTATAATATTGATAAATTTCACAATGTTGTTCTTGCTAATGATCAGGTTGTTTTCTGTGTGAATAAAGACCACCGACTGGCGGATAAAGAAATCGTTACTACAAAAGAAATGTCTAAAGAATTGCTGATTTTTTTCAATGCTGATTCTGTCCAGAACCAGCTGTTAAAAACAAGATTCGAAATGGATGGATACATACCCAATATTGTTATGCGTAGCAGTCAGATTTACACAACTCTGCAATTTATAAAAACAGGAAAATACAGTTGTTTCCTCTATTCCAGTATGCTTGATAAATTTACTGATTCTGAAATTACAGGAATTCCGCTTAATCCGCCAATCCACATTAAGATTGGTATGATCTGGAAAAAAGGAAAATATATCAGTGGAGATATGCAGACGTTTTTGAACTTTACAAGAATGTATTACAGAGAACATCCATTGACTTAATCTCACCAACTACAATGAACGAGAATATACCTCAAAGTTGTCATACTGCTAAGGATAGTTGCATGTGACAGTTCTTGTAGATAAGTGTGAACACTACTGAAATAATTTTATATGAAATTACTATATGCCTATATGTGAATTACTCGATAACTAAGTTACCAGAACATCTGAATTAAGGCGGGATGCGCCTTTTTCAGGGTGCATCCATGGCACCACTACTGTTTGCTCTTTAGAGCTATACAGCTACTTTTATTATTTCCGGTGTTTTCAGTCCGGTTACGGACAGTTCTTTTTTCCCCGGATTACGTCCATTTCCATCAACAGTTGTCGTATGTTCTCCGTAATAAGTAGTACTGTAAGTAAGATCATACGCAGGACTTAATCTCCATACATCCTCTGTTTCGTTATACAGATATGTGAAATTTTTCGAATGATCATCTCTGTTATGTGCAAAAACATTAAAACACATACGCCGGAACATATTTTCCACATCATTTTTATTATCCCTGGTAAGAATCTTCATTAATTTCATTAAACTATGATAGTCCAGACTTGGCTGTTCAAAATCAAGCTCCAACAGTGCCGCTGCTGTCAGCATATGAATTTTTTTACACCCTGTTTTATCCAATCTTCTATCAAATCTTTTAGTACCGAAATATCCCTTACATCTCTCAGATGGAAATAATCTTGTCTCACTCATTATAATTCCGCATTGCATAGCGCACCGAGAATACTCGTATTCCATTTTTCCAGCATTTACTCCATCTACATGAGCTGGAAATTTAATAATCCATTCTCAAGCCATTCTTCACAATATTGAAATGCAGTTTTATATTCAGCCGTCATAGCCAATGTTCCCACAAGTTTTTCATCGTAAAACACCTGTAATACATTATCTCGACTCATTTATAACCTCCTGGATATTTCGATAAGGCACCTGTGTAAAAATATTTCTGAGTTCATCTGCAATATCCAGTGCCATCGCAATCTTTGTCAAGGATACCAGCGATATCTGTCCTGTCGTTTCGAATCTTTTAATTGAACCATAACTTACTCCACTCATAGATGCTAATCTTTGCTGGGAAATAGAACGTCTTTTTCTAATATTCCTGACTCGCTGCGCTAACTTCTGATCTAGTTCTTCAGCTGTTTCCCATATTAATTGTTCCATATTAATTGTTCCATATTATCACCTCATTATAGATAATATTTTATTCAAAATTCGCATTTTATATCCATAATATATAATATATTATCTGATATTATTTTAGCATCTACAATCCAAAATGACAAGTTTTAGAATTAGGTGAATACTATTTTCAAACATAACAATAGCCTTGACCATACCAAACAATCAAGGCTATTATTCCCCTATTTTAATCCAGCTGTTTATTTTTATGAAAAAGCACGGTACAGATCAGTACGGTAAATGGCACTGAAAGTACGATTCCGAAACTTCCTGCAAGCCCCTGCATGATTGCAATTCCAATATTATTTGAATTAATAATCTGCTGATACGGAAGATCATATGCGTAATCAAGAAGAAGTGTACTGACGCTGCTTCCTGCAAATGCCAGGATAAGCGTATTACTGTCCGTTCCCATCATATCTCGTCCCACACGCAGTCCTGCTTTAAAAAGTTCTGTTCTTGTTAAAGAAGAATTCTGTTTATAGATTTCATCAATAGCACTGCTGATTGACATTGCAACATCCATAACAGCACCTAAACATGAAATCAGCAGACCTGAAAACAGCAATCCACCTACCTGGATGCGATTTGTATTCCAGAGAGTCATCAACGTCTCAATATCCGATACATTATATCCGGAAATTCCAGATGCCTTACTAAAACACCATGCGGAAATCCCGGCAAGAACTACTCCGGCAAGAGTTCCAAGCGTTGCGGCACACGTTTTTCGTGTAGGACCTCCGATAAGATACATGGTAACCAGTGTCGTAATAAAACATACAAACACTGCGGTCCAAAACGGTGAGTATTTCAGATACACAAGCGGCAGATATACAAAAATCACGCAGAAAAACGTAAAGACAAGTCCAAGGCAGCCTTTTATTCCCTGCTTTCCACCAATCATGCAAAGCGCTAACAGATAAATAAGTGCAAAAATATAAATAACCGATTCTCTATCCTGTGTATAAACACTGGCAACTGTAGAATCACCTGCAACACTCTGCATAACGATTACTTTCATTCCAGGTTTGCATGCCGCGCCAAATAAATACCCAGAACTACTTGTAATATCAAGCTCTTCTCCTTTTCGTACCCCTGTAAGCATGTGTACACGTACTTTCTGCTCTCCTACACGGGTTCCGTTTTCCTCCAGATTATCCTGAAGAATTTTCACCACTTTCGCTTTCTCAAATGTCTGCCCTGTCCGAACCACCAATTCTGTTTTTTCTACCTGATTCAGCCTGATAACAAAAACAGCGAACACACAGACAAGTAAAAAATAAATAAGATACCGGACTGCCTTTTTTCTGGTAAGTAGCCCGGTAAGTTTTATGTTTTTCATAGAATTTGATTTCTCAGATTCTGCTTTTAATTCTCAGATGTTTCAGCTACTGCATCTGTAGAAGTATCTGCATTATCTGCTGGTGTATCCGAAGAATCTGATGCTTCAGCGTCACTGTCTGTGGTGTCAGCAGAAGTGTCTGAGGTATCTGAGGAATTGTTCGTAGTATCTGTGCCCGTTTTTTTGATAGTAAATGTATCATCAATTGCTTCTGCCTTACCATCATCTGTAATCTGGTAAGTATCAATAGAGAATGCATCTGCTGTCAATGTAATGACAGAATAACTTGGAAGCCAGTTCTGGCTGCGGGCTGCCACATAATCCTGCTGAGTGGAAAGAAGTTCATAATACTTAGAACCTGAAGCGGAGTTTGCTGTCATGTACAGGATTCCCTGTGGATCTGTAACGGTATCTCCATCAACATCTTCGATTGTATAGCAGCTATTATCCTGATGGAATGCATCCAGTGCAGCCTGTGCATCTGTATCTCCTTCTTCCGGAGCAAGTGCGATCTGTTCCTGTGTATCTACATTTGTAGCATGATCCCAGTCATAATCTGTTCCATCTGCATTCAGACTGAACTCATATTTACCATGAGTCTGTCCATCACCATAAAGCATTTTGGAACGACTGTATGTATGGTCATGTCCCTGAAGGACAACATCGATATCATTTGCATCAAATACAGGAGTAAGCTGTGTACGAAGGATCATACCATCGGTATCTGAATGATCAAGACCAGATCCGTAAATATCCTGATGAATGGTTACGATACGCCATTTTGCATCCGGATAAGCTTTGACAGCTTCTTCGATTGTTTTCTGATGTTCTGCCACGTTATAATTATTGGTATTTAAAACAATGAAAAGTCCCTCACCATAACTGTAGTAATAATCACCACCAGCCTGAGTTTTTCCATTCTCTGTATTATTCGGATTATTAAAGTGATACATGTAATCTTCATTTAAAGAATCATGGTTACCAATCGTAGTTGCCACTGCAAGACCTTTCAGCGCATCAGCACTCAGGTAGGAAGCATATTCTTCCTCTTTTGCTTCACCTGTTTTGTTAACCTGGTCACCTGCTGAGATTACAAAGTTAATATCCGGATTTTCCTCAAGTGCTGTATTCAGAGTACGATTCCATGAAAAGCCATCATTCTCTGCTGCTTTATTTGCCGCACCTGATTCATTGGAAAGCTCTGCGCCATTCTGAGTCTGACCTTTGGAAGCACCAATCTGCGGGTCGCCTACATAAAGGATCTTTACAGAATCTGTACTCTGTGTTTTATATTCACATACGTCTGTCTGCTCACCGTTTTTCTCAACTGTGTAATAATAAGTTGTATTCGGTTCCAGTCCTGTAACTGTTACATGATTATATTCATAAGCCTTATCTCCCGTAAGACTCTGATCTACGTCACCGGCAGTTCCCTCGAATGTCTCAAGATTATCTTTATCTGTTCCAAAATGAACTACAGGTGTTGCATCGCTGTCACCTTTCTCACTATACCATGCGAAATTCAGCTGAGTATCATCAGCACCAGGCGTAAGAGATACCTTTGTAAAATCAGCTGCTGTTGTTTCCCATGCTGCATCCCAGTCAGACCATCCAGAATCAGCACCAACCACGCTGCTGTCTGTATAATGATCTGTAGATGCATATGCTGCCGGACAAACCACTGTCATAGAAAGAGCTGTTAAAAGACCTGCAATTAATTTTCTTTTCATAATAATAGACTCCTTTTCAAAAAATATTCTTGTTTTTCAGTCGTCGCATGAAGTATAGCACCCGAATTTTCCAAAAACAACAGATTTTCCTTATGTTTGACAGACATTTACATATTCCTTAACATAGAATCATAATTGTTAAAATCCGAAGTATAATTAACCATATTAGCCGCGAAATTCAGGTCATTTTATGGGACAGTCAGTAATTGTTCCAAATTATTTTGACAAAACAAATTTACCAGATTCAACCCATAAAAAAAGTACCTCCACCATGGGAAGTACTTTTTTAATAAACTTATACAAATGCCATCAAACTAATTATACACTTTAAATTATTTTATTTATCGCCTAACGCAACACTTTCTGCCACTGCATCCATCGCAAATTCTCTGGCGTCCTCTCCAAGCTGTACAAAGCCCGTATTATCCAATGCTTCTTCTGCAATGCTCACGCAGTTATCTGCTGCTCTTTCCAGATTATAAAGGATCCCGGAAAAGCCTATTGTTAAACCAGGATCACATTTCTGCTCTTTTACTCTGTTCAGGTGTGCCTTATTAAACTTCTTTTCCGCCTTGTTCATCTTTTTCTTATTCTTAAATACCTGTTCCGCCTGCTCGGCGCTTCCTTCTTTCACTGCTTCCATCGCTTGATTTAATAAATCCCATGTAATAGCAATGCAATTTCCCAACTCTTCATTTGCAGTCGCAGAAAGTTTCATTCCCTTACTTTCGATCTGATCCCAGATTCCATCAATATCCTGACATCGATCTGCTATCCTCTGAATATTATTCGTCACATAAAGCAGTCCCGCAGTCTGTTCCGACTGTTGTTCTGTCAGATTACCACTGGAAAAAAGTCTGGTAATATATTCTGTCACATCTTCCTGTAAATGCTGTACAGTTTCCAGTTTTTTCTTAAATTTATCATATGCGGCAGATGTTTTTCCTACGCTGATCACTTCTTATAACTGTGTAAGCATAGTTGCAGCAAAACCTGCCAGATTTTCCAGTTCCTGTGATACCAGATACATAGCAGCCACCGGCTGGTCAATCATCTTGTTGTCCAGATATTTCGGCTCATAAGCTGCCTTGATTTTCTTATCTTTTCCCGGAATAATCGTAGTTACAATTTTAACCATCAACGGAATCAGTGGCAGCCACACCAGTGTACATACCACATTGAAAGTCGTATGCGCATTCGCAATTTGACGTGAAATTACCTCTACTTCGTTGCCTTTTGGTGAAATATACTGTACGAATTTCGCAAACCACGGAATCAGCCATACAAAAACAAAACTTTCTGAAATGTTAAAGATACTATGTGCGATTGCAGTACGTTTCGCATTCTTTGACTGTCCAATAGATGCCAGAAGTGCTATAATCGTAGTACCGATATTATCTCCAAGCAAAATAGGAATCGCTCCTGCCAGACCTATCACACTTGTCATATCATCCGGTCCTGCCTGAGATGCAAAGTTCTGAAGTACTGCAATCGTAGCAGAAGAACTCTGCACTACCAATGTCATCGCCGCACCAAGAAGTACCCCTAATACCGGAATGGAAGAAACTTTTCCCATAAGATCAGTAAAAACCGGACTGGTTGCCAGTGGTTTCATTACACTGCCCATAATTTCCTGTGACCAGTGCTCCTGCAAGCGCTCCCATGACCGGGTTCTTCGTAAGAAATCCCAGAATCTTTTTCATCTTTTCCCCAGCAGCTTTTTGCAGCGCATCACTCATGCTGTTCATTCCATAAAGAAATAACGCCAGGCCGCCAATCAGTCCAAAAATCACTTTTACATTTTCGTTCATTACCTGTTTTCTCCCTCTTCCTTTTCAAATACGTTCTGGTATTTCTTTCACGTTCATTTGTAAAATAAATACTGATACAAGTTCCTCATGCTTCTTGGTTTGCAACTTTATTAATTGTATCAGTCAGAAGAGGTTCCCTCTATCACGCTACGGTTTGAATAAGGTAAAATTACTGTAAAATATTACATTATAAATTTTTCTTTCGATATTCCGATGGTGTCTGCTTCAAGTGTTTCTTGAATACTTTAACAAAATAACTGTTATCTTTAAAACCACACCGATATGCTATTTCGTTAATTGTTAATGACGATTTTGCCAAAAGTTCCTGAGCATATTTTAACCGGTATAAGGTAACATACCCCATTGGCGACTGTGCATAGTACTTTTTAAAACATCTCCCAGCCTCGCTTCTGCTGATACCTGCAAAATCCGCCAGATTCTCCAGTGAAATTTCTTCCGCAAAATGTTCCTGTATGTAGCGTAGCATTTTTTGAATTCTTATCTGTGTCTGTTGATTTCCTTTGCTTGAATTTATATGAGAGAGTTCATTTTGATGGCAATACAAAATCTGAAATATGGATATCAGTTTTTGATGTATTTCAATTTCAGGGCATGCTGATTCTATTGGCTTAATCACGCAACGCTCAGTACTATTATCATTAACATTTTCATTTTCCGAAAGAAGTCCGTATATCTCAAACAAATGATTCAATAACGGTTTCTGCCATTCTACCGTTGGAGAAAGAATAAGATAAGGCAAATCCTGGTTGTTGAGTACAGGCGCAAAATATTTTTTAAAAACAGTACTTGTCATTGGTGCAAGTACTTCATCTGCAAATACAATATTGGGACACAGACAACATTTTCCAACTTCTGTCATACGATAACTGTGCATCTGTTCAGCTCCG
>ERZ773216.2450-NODE-2450-length-18130-cov-4.087801_pt1 | contig 18130 bp, 17 predicted proteins | sample MGYA00511259_ERZ773216 | MGnify/ENA primary metagenome ERZ773216 (study PRJEB29015, sample SAMEA2737764) | human gut metagenome | biome: human gut; feature: human-associated habitat; material: faeces | place: China | collected 2012 ... | reverse complement strand
ATCGACGCAAAATCCATCATGGGAATCTTCAGCCTGGATCTTTCCAAGCCGATCGATCTGAATATCCACGATGGCGGAAACACAGAAGAGATCCTTACCGTACTTGCTCCGTATATCATTGAAGCATAAGAAAAAAGGGTGTAACTGTAAAGGTACTGAACAGTTACAAGGTTTTAAAAACTGCCGGAATCTTACTTCCGGCAGTTTTTTTGCACCTTTTTTAGATGCAGCGGATCACTTCTCTCGTCTCAAGTGCCGTCTTCATCAGTTCATCGATCTTCTCATCCAGCTTCTTCTCGGAATTTTTGATCTTCTTTAAGCTCGGCTTTGTGACCGGATGCTTTGCGACGAAGATCGTGCAGCAGTCCTCATACGGAAGAACGGATGTCTCGTAAGTTCCGATCTTTAAGGAAATATCCACGATATCCTGCTTGTCGAACGCGATGAGCGGTCTCATGACCGGAAGCTCGCAGACTTCATTTGTAACGGCGAGGGACTGCATCGTCTGGGATGCAACCTGACCGATGCTCTCGCCGGTGACGAGTGCCAGACAGTCATTCTCCTTCGCGATCGTCTCCGCGATCTTCATCATATAGCGGCGCATGATGATCGTAAGCTCGTCATGCGGGCACTGATCATAGATGTAGAGCTGGATATCAGTAAAGTTGATGATATTTAAGCGGATCGGACCTGTGTACTTTGCGACAAGTTTTGCGAGATCAACGACCTTCTGCTTCGCGCGCTCACTTGTATACGGCGGAGCATGGAAATAAGTCGCATCGATCGTAACGCCGCGCTTCGCGATCATCCAGCCTGCAACCGGGCTGTCGATACCGCCGGATAAGAGCAGCATTGCACGTCCTGCGGTTCCGATCGGCATTCCGCCCGGTCCTGGGATCGTCTCGGAGAAGATGTTGATCTTGTGGCGGACTTCCACACGGAGTAATACGTCCGGTGTGTGGACATTTACTTTTGTCTCCGGGAATGCGTTTAAGATCACCTCGCCGAGGTCGCGGTTGATCTGGTCGGAAACGACCGGATACTGCTTATTCGCACGTCTCGCGACAACTTTGAACGTAAAGTGTTTATCTTCATATGCGTCATCGATATACTTGACCACCTGGGCCTTTAAGTCCTCGTAGCCGTTGTCCTCGATCTGAACCATCGGGCAGATCCCGACGATACCGAATACATGCTGGAGAGCGTCGATCACTTCATCGTAATCGAAATCTTCAGATGCCTCCGCATAGATTCTTCCGGCTTCCTTTGTAACCTCGAACTTTCCTTCCAGGTTCTTTAAACGGTGATGGATCTGTTTTACAAGGGCGTCCTCAAAGAGGTAACGGTTCTTTCCCTTTACGCCGATCTCCGCGTATTTAATTAAAAATGATCTGTATTTCACGGAATTTCCTCCATTGGTTTTCTGTATTTATGCTCTGCGGTATCTCCGCAGCATCGGAACAAGCTCTTTTAACACGTCCAGGCAGTAGTCCACCTCTTCCTCCGTATTGAATGCACCGAAGGAGAAGCGGAGTGTGGAATCAAGCAGGGAATCCTTCACGCCGATCCCCTTTAAGGTTCCGGATACACCCGGATGGTTGGATGAACATGCGGAACCGGAAGAAACGTAGATCCCTTTATCTTCCAATGCGTGTAAAAGCACTTCCGCTCTCACGCCCTCAAATCCTGCCGCCACGATCTGCGGTGCACTGTCACGTCCGGTAAGTCCGTGGACCGTAACGCCATCCATCGCCTGCAGGCCTTTCACCATGCGGTCCTTGATCGCGTAGAGCTTATCGATCTTCGCGTCATGGTCTGTATAGACCATCTTTGCCGCAAGACCAAGTCCTGCACAGCCCGGAACGTTCTCGGTTCCGGAGCGCATGCCTTTCTGCTGACCGCCTCCGTAGATGATCGGTTTGATCTTCACGCGCTCATCGATATAGAGGAAGCCGGTTCCCTTCGGTCCGTGGATCTTGTGGCCGCTGGCAGATAACAGATCGATCCCCTGTTTTTTCGGGCGAATCACATATTTTCCGTAAGCCTGGATCGCGTCAACATGGAAGTAGACGGACGGCTTTTTCTCCTTGATGATCTTCGCGATCTCCTCGATCGGCTCCACAGCGCCGATCTCGTTGTTCACATACATGACGGACACCAGGATCGTATCGTCGCAGATCGCCTCGCGGAGTGCATCCAGGGAGACATGTCCGTTGTGGTCGACCGGAAGGTAGGTCACGCGGAAGCCAAGCTCCTCAAGAAATGCTGTCGTATTGTAGATGGACGCATGTTCCACGCAGGAGGTAATGATGTGGTTTCCGGCGCGCTTGTTTGCAAGCGCCGTGCCGATCAGAGCCATGTTGTTGGACTCCGTTCCGCCGGAGGTAAAGAGGATCTCCTTGTCCTTTACCTTTAACGTTTTCGCGATCTCCTCGCGGGCAGTCTTAATGTAGTTTTCCGCCTCCACACCTTTCATATGTCTGGAGGACGTATTTCCGTAATCCACGGTCATCGTCTCAGCGACGATATCGCGCACTTCATCGAACGCGCGGGTGGTCGCGGAGTTGTCAAAATAAACTTCTCTCTTATCCATGAGTTGTATTACTCCCAGTTTATCAGCAATAACTCCATGCACACAGTTTTTCTGTTGTCATTTTTCTGTTATCCTGATCGTTCTCCTTATTCTCGTATTCCACGTTTCTTCATGATTCCAGCAGCAGTCCGACAGCCGCCATCACGAACATTCCGGCCGTCTCGGTTCTCAGGATCCGCTTTCCGAGTGTCACCGGTCTCACGCCGGAGTTCATCGCAATCTCCACTTCCCCGTCCGAAAATCCGCCTTCCGGTCCGATAAAGATGGACAGTTTCTGCCCCGGCTTTAAGCTTCCGATCAGCTCTCTCGTGAGCGCCATTCCGCCCGCACCCGGGAGACTTTCCGAATCCTCATAAGGAATGATCGCCAGGTCATCCGCTTTCGCCGCCTCGATCGCCGCCTTGAATCTCATCACATTTCCGATCTCCGGCACGATCATGCGCTTCGACTGTTTCGCCGCGCTCTCGGAGATCCCGTACCAGCGTTTTCTCTTCGCTTCTTCCTTCTTTGCGTCGAGCTTCACCACCGCGCGATCGGTATCCACCGGAACGATCTTTGTGACGCCGAGTTCTACACATTTCTGGATGATAAATTCCATTTTATCTGCTTTCGGAAGTCCCTGATACAGAGTCACCTGTACCGGAAGCTCCGTATCGTCCACCTCTTCCGGCAGGATCTTCGCGAGAACCTTGTCCGGAAAAAGCTCCGTGATCTCGCAGAGGCAGTTCGTTCCCTTTCCGTCGCTGAGCAGGATCTTCTCACCCGGCTTCATCCGCAGCACGTTTTTAATATGATTCACATCCGGGCCGGTGATCACGGCCTCCGTCCCTGTAAAAAATTCTGTTTCCGTAAAAAAATGGTACACTATTTCTTCCTCGCTGTAAAGGATACCCACTCGCCCTGTCTTGTCACTTCAAGGATCTCGAACGCTTCGTTTGCCTCGAGAGCTTCGCGGACCGCCTGTTCCTTCATATCAATGATACCGGAGCTGATGAAGATCCCGCCTTTCTTTAAGTGGAACGGAACCTGTTTCTGGATCAGGATGATAATGTCGGCGAGAATGTTTGCCACAACGATATCGTAGCACTCGTATCCAGCTGCGTCCTGGGTTGCCTTGTCGTCGATGATGTTTCCCTGGATCACGCCGAACTTCTCCTCAGGGATCTCGTTCGCAGCCAGGTTTTCATGGACAGCCGTGATCGCATTCTCATCAAGATCAGTTCCGAATACATAATCAGCGCCCAGTTTTAAAGCCGCGATCCCGAGAATTCCGCTTCCCGTTCCGAGGTCAAGGACCTTTACGCCCGGCTTTACATATTTTTCAAGCTGGCGGATGCAGAGCTGCGTTGTCTCATGTTTTCCGGTTCCGAAGGCGGTTCCCGGGTCGATCTGGATCAGGAGCTTGTCCTTATGTTCTTCCGGGATCTCCTCCCAGGTCGGCTTGATCAGGATATGGTCCACGGTAAACGGTTTGAAATACTGTTTCCAGTTGTTGATCCAGTCCTTATCGTCCGTCTCGGACTCTGTGATCTTTGCGGTTCCGATATTTACGAACTGGCTGATCTCCTCAAGGCCTTCGCGGACCGCTTTTAACTTTTCTTCCGTATCTTCATTCTCATCGAGGTAGAAGCTTACGCGGGCAGTACCGTCGTCCGGCGGGAGTTCCGGGAGAATATCGATAAACATTCCCTTTGTCTCGCTCTCTGTGAGCGGCACGTTGTCCTCGATCTCCATTCCTTCGATCCCGATATCATCGAACATACTTCCGAGATAGTCCACTGCGTCCGTGGTCGTCTCAAGAGTGAATTTCTTCCATTTCATATGCTGTTTCTCCTTTTTTATGATCGCCGGTCAGGACCAATCGTTTTATTCCGTTCTGTCATATCCGGCTTTCCGCACATATGCCTGTATCCTATATGGATGCAGACGAAATCACATGATATCATAGCATAGTTTCACAGGCTTTGCAAGGTGGGACTTTACTGCGTCATATCCAAAGCGGGACAGAGCTTTCTGCCCTGTCCCGCTTTGTGAATGCTATGAAATTTTGTAAATGTTCAGGCCTGCTGAATCGATACGAAATTTTATGCCGTCTTTTTGTTCGGACGAACGAATAAGATGCAGCCTACGATGATGCAGATCGCGCACATCACTCCACCGACACCAACGGTCATTCCGATTCCGGACATGGTCCACATCGGAACGAGACCTGCGAAAGCTTCCTTCCAGCACATAACTGCGCTGTACACACCGTGGTTATCCGGTGCACTGGAGTTGGAATCCGGGTCAACCGCACGGACAAGCGCAAGACCTGTCGCTGTGTTTCCGGTACCTACGCCGAATGCCATGATCGCTTTCTCGAACCACTCATCTTTACAGAAGAGTTTGCAGAAGCCAAGGGCGATCGCAAGTGTCAGTGCACAGCAGATTGCTGTGTAGACAACGATCGGTACGATATATGTACTGATCAGGTCGATATCGAGAGTTGCCATCGCCGTGAGGACAACGACCTCAAGTAAAAATCCGCTGACATGTTTGATCGTCTTTACATCGATGTAACGGTCAATTTTTACTGCCTTTGCAACGTTCCATACGATCGCGCCGCCGAGGATACCCTGGATAACGCTCGGGAGAACGCTGACGCCCGGCCATACAAGACCGACTGCCTTGATGAGAAGACGTCCTACATAAACAGAACCGAGGAGCCAGCCGCCCTGAAGAGCGAGATGGTTGATACCGATGGAGCTTGTCACGGTGCTGCCGATGGAACTTCTCTTTTCTTCCGGAAGGACTCCGCCATAGTACCAGTCAGGCTGTTTCTGCGCATCCTTAACGAATTTTGTCCAGCCTTTTCTTACACCGATGTTTACAACGATCATGCCGACTAACATAGCCATGATCAGACCAAAGGTAGCAAGGACCATTCCGACAGACAGATTTTCCGGAATACCGAGGTTCTCATATGTCTGTCCTGCTGCACCGGCATTTCCGTGGCCGCCCTGGAATGCGAACACGCCCATGGTGCCCCATCCCTTCGGAAGACCCGGCCAGAGCACCGCGAGCAGTGCTCCAAGAGCAGCGCCCACTGCCATCTGCATACCGTAGCTTCCCTGCTCCACGCAGATATAATCAAGGTAACCAACTACCTTTTTTCGGTTGATCGTAACGCCGAATAACAATGCTGCCATGATCGGAGCGATCAGGACGTTGGAGAACTTGGAGAAAGACTCCGGAATCTCAACAAGGCCAAGCATCTGCTGACCAAGGATCAGTGCCAGAAGTCCTCCGATCAGGGACGCCGGAAGGAACAGCTTCTGGATTGGTTTCACGATTTCTCTTACAAAAAATCCTGCGAGCATGAACACGCCGATGAGGATCATGTCGCTAAATAGTGACGCAACTGTCATATTGTACCCCCGTAAATCATTTGCAGCCGTTCAGGTTTTCACAGCTGCAGGTTTTCTTTTGATAATGGATAGTCAGGGTCAGGTGAGGTTCTGACCCATCTGAAAGCATATTTTTTTGATCTTTGGTATTGATCTGATTGGCCCAATCACTTTCTGCGGATATTGTATCTTTGTTCCTTCAAAAACACAAACAATGTATTTCGTTTATTTTAACAAAAATTCTTTGTTATGTAACTATAATTTATAAATATTCTAAATAAAGTTTTCAGTGTTTTCCGCTTTTCAGATCATATCCCGACACATTTTCCGCTCCGGGTATAGCCGCCTGCGGCGATCTTCCATCGAAATTTCCTGTTGCGCAAAAAGCGAACAAAGGACAGAATGGGTGTTCTGTCCCTTGCTCGCTTTTCGCAAAATAAGGTTTGGGGTATAACAAACATAAAGTATAGGGGTCTTCATTATGAAATGAACGGAGCTAAATCCTCTCCAGACATTTGACCGCCCGGAAAGACATGTTCAGGTCAGGCTCACGTGGGAACTGGCGCAGTTTTGCCAGTGTCCCGCGCAGGCTGACAAATTTTTCTCAGAATTACGGCTCGTAAACGTCGTCAATGATCTCGAACTCTTTTGCTGCGAGAGTCTTCTCGACCCATTCTCTCTTTGCTGTGCCGTTCTTTGCAGCTGCGAGCTTGCTCTCATCTGCTGCCTGGAACTTCTTTGCGTCCTCTAAGATCTGCGGAGCGTCTTTTCTCGGGATAACGATAACGCCATCCGGATCAGCCAGGATGATATCACCCGGGTTTACGCTGACTCCGCCGCAGGATACCGGTACGTTCACTTCACCCGGACCCTCTTTGTACGGGCCGCCCGGTGTTGTGCCTGTACAGTATACCGGGAAATCCCATTTTCCGATCTCATCGATGTCACGGATCGGTCCATCAAGAACGATACCAGCGATCTTTCTGTCGTAACGAAGGTAAGCCATCATGATCTCACCCATCAGGGAACGTGTATCATCCTCTTCGTTGGATACAACGATGAAGTCACCTTCCTGAGCGATGTTTAATGCTGCATGAAGAGCCAGGTTGTCGCCGCCTCTTGCCTTAACTGTGAGAGCCGGTCCTACTGCCATCTGCTCTTTCGGCTGGCTTACCAGATGAATTCTCGGGTTCATCGCTGCGTTTCTGCCCATTACATCACAGGTGTTGGACGCCGGGATGTTCTTGAACTGCATCATTACATCGTGATCCGGCATGTGTCTCTTTAAATAGATTCTCTTACCTACTGCCATTGTCATAATCTCCTTTTCCGTGGATTTTTATGTGGTTGAGGTTGCTTTTCGCTCCCTCATCTCTTTCTGAGGATATTGTATCGCAGGATTATGACAATTACAAACAATGTATTTATTTGCTTTTTACAACAATTTTTTGTTGAGCGCTTTACATCTGATCTTCGCTTTTATATAATGAAAGCGGCGGGCTCATCCTGCCGGATTTCCGTGTATCTGCATTGATTTCAGCCGTTAAGACCGGCTTTTTCACATCATGGAATCCGTCACAAAACAGGAACCTGCTGCCCTGTTGATCTTTTGAGTAACAGACGGTTACTCCCGAACATGGATTTTCATTTGGAAGATCCCATATATTTCATATCTACTTTTACAAAGGAGTCTTTTTATGAACCTGTTGAGCCTCTATTATTTCGTAGAACTTGCAAAAGAGCTTCACGTCACGAACACCGCCCAGAAGCTCTACATCTCCCAGCAGAACCTGAGCCAGCACATCCAGCGTCTGGAACAGTACTACGGCGTTCCACTCTTTCACCGGAAGCCAAAGCTCGCCCTTACCTACGCAGGAGAACAGCTCTACGCAGTCGCAGTCCGCATCCTCGCTGAGGAACATGAATTCCAGAACCGTCTCGCCGACATCTCAGAAAAAAGCATCGGCAACCTGAAGCTCGGGATCCCGGCCTACCGGGGACAGATCTGTCTCCCGGAGATCCTGCCGCGCTTCTATGAAAAATGGCCGAATATCAAGATCGAGCTCTGCAACGAGTCTTCCAGCAAGATGGAGGAACGTCTCTACGACGGCGAACTCGATATTTTCATCGGGATCATGTACCAGGATAATCCCAAGCTGGAATCGTATCCGCTTTTGACCGACCACATCTATCTGGTCTGTTCCGACGAGCTTCTTCAGAAATATTATCCGGATTCCTGGCAGAGTCTGAAGGAGGAATCCGCCGGCGGAGTCGAACTGGCACGGTTTTCAAAAATCCCGTTTCTGCTCCCGGCTCCTTCCATGAAGCTTCGAAAGACTCTGGACCAGTGTTTCCTGGATGTCAAAGTAAAACCAAATATTTTCCTGGAATCCCAAACCACGGAGCTTTTTGTATCCCTCTATCCTTATAACTACGGAGCATTCTTCTGCACCCAGATGCGTCTCCCGACGCTTTTAGCCGCAAACCCGAACGCAAACGCATTCCCTGTCGCCCTGAAGAAATCGCTCATCAACCACCGCCTCGTCCTCGCCTACCACAAAGAGCGCTTCCTGCCGGACTACGCACATGATTTTATCGAGATCACGAAGGATGTGTTTGGTGAGATCGCGAAGGTACGGCCGAATTAGCTCAACATGCAGAGCACAAAAATCCCCTGAAACTCACCTTTTCATGAGTCCAGGGGATTTTTTCAAGCTGCCTGATTTTACGCAGTCTTTCTGCTCTTTACTGCCTTCATTGCCATACTGATGATCGGTACAACAACTGTCAGGAAAATCAGTACTAAAAGTACAAGGCTTGCCGGTCTCTGTAAATAATATAAGATTACCGGCTGTCCTTTAGACATCAGGATCGCATTTTTAAATCCTGATTCTCCGGTTGCCTCCAGAAGCATTCCAAGGATGATCGGAGCGGTCGGAAGATCGAGTTTTCTGCAAAGATAACCGATCAGACCAAAGATCAGCATCAGATATACGTCACTGAAGCGATTGTTGATGGAGTAAGAACCAATTGTAGATAAAACAACGATAACCGGGATCAGGATCGCATCTGATACTTTTGTGATCTTTACGACCTGTCTGCAGATCACGATACCGATCAGTCCCATCATGATATTCGCGAGAATAAATCCAATGATGATCGTATATGTCGTTGTAATATTCTTTGTGAACATGGACTGTCCCGGAGTTAATCCATGGAGGATCAAAGCTCCTAAAAGAACTGCTGCCACTGTTGATCCAGGAATACCTAATGTGATGAGCGGAATGATACTTCCGCCTGTAACTGCGTTATTCGCTGTCTCAGACGCGCAGATTGCTTCCAGCGATCCATCTCCGAACTCTTCCGGGTGTTTTGATGCTTTTTTCGCCTGGCTGTAAGCAAACCATGCACCGATGTCTCCGCCGGCACCCGGCAGGATTCCGACAACCACACCAATGATCGCAGAGCGAATAAAGTTTGGTCCTAACCGGAGCATTTCTTTAAATGATGGAAGGAATTTTCCTTTCATGCTGTTGTCATCCAGTGTTCTGTGTACCCCATTTTTGAAATCCAGATATTTTTCACTTAAAACAAGCGCCTGAGAAATGGAGAACAGACCGATCAGCGCCGGTACTGTAGAAATTCCTGCATAAAGTCCATCAATTCCAAATGTAAAACGAAGCTGTCCAGTCAGTCCATCTGTTCCGATCGTTCCAAGGAACAAGCCAAAGCAGCCCATTAAAAATCCCTTGATCATGGATCCGCCGCCAAGTCCTCCGATAATGGAAAGTCCAAGGATTACGATTAGGAAATATTCCGGAGCACTGAACATCAGGGAGATCTTTCCAAGAAGCGGAGCCAGTGTCAGTAAAGCAACACCGCTGACTGCGCCGCCGAACATGGATGCCACTGTAGACATTCCCATTGCTTCCAGACCGCGTCCCTTTTTCGTCAGTGCATAACCATCACCTGCTGTTGCAGCGGAGGAAGGAGTACCTGGTGTATGGATCAGGATCGCCGTCAATGATCCGCCGTAAAAAGCTGATGTATAAACCGCCATCATCATAATGAACGCGGCATGTGGTGCCATAGAGTATGTGATCGGGATCAAAAGCGAGATTGCCATAGTAGCATTTAAGCCAGGCAGGGCTCCGATAATCATTCCTCCAACAACACCAAGCACGAGAGCCATAAGGCTCTCAATGCTGATTAAATTTGTCAATACCTGCTGCCACATACGATTCCCTCCTGTTTTACGGTAAGCGAGATGCCAGGATAAAGGTAAAGAGTACGTATAAGAATCCTACCAGACCAACCGGCACCAGAATGCACACCACTTTATTGCGGATATGATTAAACCACATCAGCCCTACTGTAAAAACAAGCGAAGGAACAATAAAACCAATCATATCAACTAAAACGATGTAAACTGCTATAAATGCAAACACGACAAGCGGCATCTTGATCTCTGAGAACTTGATCTGTCCTTTTAACTTTGTTCCCTCTTTCTCCGCATTCTGCGTATCACGGATTCCTTTGATCAAAAGACCAATGGATAACGCAATAAATACGATAAGGATAAGGATCGGGAACTGTGCCGCATCAGAACTCATTTTTGTCAGTGCATCAAAGATCATATACACACTGATCGCCAGTAATACCAGTGCGATGTAAACATCCTGACTGCATTTTTTCAGAAAATTCATGAATCCATCTGCCTTTCTTTCAATCTTACTTCCAACCAAGTTCCGGTTTTAAAGCGATGATATCCTGCTCCTGGGATTTTAACATGGTTAAATAATCTTCTCCGCCTACATAATTAACAATAAGACCAAGGTTTGCCATATCAGCCTGATGATCCTCGTTTTCGATCGCTTTCTCGAATACTTCTTCGATCTTTGCTTTTGTTGCCGCATCTACACCCTTCGGAAGCATGTATCCACGGGACGGCTCTGAAACGACACTGCCAAATCCAGCTTCTTCACATGTCGGAACATCCGGAAGTACATCAAGACGCTCTTTTGCGAATACACAAAGGACCTGCACATCTCCATCTGCAAGTACAGATGCAACATCGCCGTATGTAGCGCTTACTGCGTCAACAGAATCGCCAAGAACTGCTGCGTAGTTATCGCTCCAGCCAGACTGATGGACCGGAGTCAGAGTAGAACCTTCATTTGCAGACTGAAGCTGAAGTGTTGCAATGTGCTTATTACCATTCGCTCCAACATCACCGACCGTAACGCCACCATCCGATTCAGCAGCCTTCATAAATGCTGCCATATCAGCATATTTTCCTGTTTTCGCTACGAGAAGTCCCGTATCAGTAACATGGTTGCAGATAAAATCAAAGTCATCCATCGTCTCTTTATGTCCCTGCTGCGGATCCAGATAATCGGTAAATAATGCCGGTGTATTTACAAGAGCGATCGTATAACCATCCGGTTTGGAATGAAGCAGCTGTGACCATGCCATCCAGCCATTTGCTCCTGTAACATTCTGCACAACGCAGGAAACACCTGTCTGTTTTTCAATGGAAGAAGCCAGCGATCTGACACCAAGGTCTGAACTTCCGCCTGCACCGAATCCACAGATCATTGTGATCGTCTGTTTCGGCCAGTCAGAAGTGGTATTGGCATCTGCTGCCGCTGTTGTATCTGTTCCCGCTGCTGCTGTTGTCTGCGCTGTATCTGCAGATTTGCTTCCACATGCGGTTAATGATAATGCCATTGCTGCTGCTAACATTGTTGCGACTACTGATCTTCTTTTCATAAAGTAACCTCCTGTGCTTATATAATATCGTATAATTTATCCCAAAAACATTTTCTATTCCGGATTGAAGGCAAGCAGATATGCAAATGCGATGTTGTCTGCGGCACACACGATCTGAGCTGCCAACGTTTTATAAGATGCATTTCCCTCAAATGAATGAGTTGCGATAATATGAACGATCTCATCCCCCAGTCCATGTCTGTCTGCAAGGATCGCACCGCTTAACGGGTGTCTCATGATCTTTGCTCCCGGAGCATATCCAAAACTTCCATCCTCATTCATCATAAATTCCATTGGTTTCCCAAGGTCATGGAGAAGGGCACCTGCGATAACAAGGTCTCTCGGACATCCGTTCATCCCATACATAGATTCCAGATCATCATAGATGGATGCGGCGATTTTTGTCACTACCCGGATATGCTCCGCTGCGTGATTCAATTTCGGAACTTTTACTTTTGTTACGGAAACAGGAAGAGAGTCTTTCGTTTCTGCTGTCCATCCGCCATCCTGGTAGGCTTCACACATCGCTTCCGCACATTTTTTACGGAGCGCTTCATCCTGGATCCAGTCAAGTTCCGGATACATATCCCGAATCATTGATTCGTCAATTTGCATATTATTTTCCCCCTTGTCGTTTTCTGTCAGTTGTGTAAATTACTTTTTGTTTGCGTTTTTTTGACGAATTATTGGTAAATATTTACGATAGAATCATATCAAATTGATCTGGCAATATCCAACAGCAAAATTTTCTTTTTTCCACAACATTTTGTTGTTACAGATACTGCTTATTCACCACATACTTTAACTCTTTTCCCTCTGCCAGAAGCTCGATATTCTCCGTGATCATCGGGAACATAACATCAGAGATGTCCGCAGAACCGCCTCCGACATGCGGTGTCACAATGATATTCGGATTTTCAAGGATCGGGCTGCCCGGCTTTGCAGGTTCATCCTCCACACAGTCAATCCCGGCACCGGAAAGTTTTCCGCTGTTCACAGCCTTCACAACTGCCTCATCGTCCATAAGTCCGCCTCTTGCGACGTTGATCAGGATTGCACCATCCTTCATTGTCTCGATCTCCTTCTCCCCGATCATATGGCGCGTGGAATCCATAAGCGGAACATGAAGTGTGACCACATCGCTGGTGCGGATCAGTTCCTCAAGTTCCACATATTTCATCTGAAGTTCTTTTTCTCTCTCCTCCGGCATGCGGAACGGATCATAATACTGCACACGTGCCCCGAATGCCTGAACTCTTGAAGCGACCTGACGTCCGATGTTTCCTCCGCCGACAATTCCGACTACCTTATTATTTAAGGTTCTTGTCTGATTCAGGAAGGTATTTTTTCTCCATTCTCCCTGATGGATCGACCGGTCATGACAGATCAGCTTTCTTCCGACTGCGAGCATCAGTGCAACGGTAAGTTCTGCGACCGCATAAGCGTTTGCTCCCGGTGTGTTGCAGACACGGATCCCGCGTTTTCCTGCTTCCTCCACATCAACCGAGTCAAAACCGGCTCCCCAGCGCATGATCATCTTTAAACCTTTGATCCTTGCGACAACTTCCTTCGTCATCTTGAAAACACGAAGAATGATCGCGTCCGCCTCTGTCAGAGCGTCAAATTTTTCCTGTGTGTCGATCTCCACGACTTCGATCTCCGGATTTCCTGCAAAATGTTCCTCAAATTTTTTTTATGTTTCTGCCGGATATGTTCCAACAATTGCTACTTTCATGATATTTTCCTCTTATTATTTAATTTTTTCCGCAACTTCACGCATCAGATCTTCGCTCGGATTTTTCCGGTTGATCTTGCTGACTTCCACGATCAGCTTATAAAGGTCAGCTCCGGTGTCTTTTGCAACCGCTTTGAATGTCTTTCCAAAGCTGAAATGTGCTCCGGATACACCGAGGATCAGGTCATACGGCGGGATCGCATCATGATAGGAATGCTTTTCCATCGCCGGGAGAAGTCTCTGGTCGATTCCGTTTAACATTGCGTAGAGATCGATGTCCTGGAATTCTCCATATTTCTGCATAAACGCAACAGCTGCTTCCGTCGGCAGATTTCCTGCGCTTCTTGCCATTCCCATCAGGCCGCAATCAAGGATATCAGCTCCGCTCTCATAGGCCGCGATCGCATTTGCGGCGGAAAGTCCTAGATTGTTGTGGCAGTGGAATGCTACCGGGATCTTAACTGCGTTCTTGCAGCACTCTGTCGCTCTCTTTACATCGTCCGGCATCATCGTTCCGGCGGAGTCCATGATCGTAAATTCATCGAGACCAATAGATTCGAGGAATTTTGCCTCCTCTGCCAGCTCCTCCGGTGTCAGGAGATATACCTTCATTGCAGAGTAAAATGCCTTCATTCCACATTTTTTGATTGCTTTCACAGGTTCCTCCGAAATTTTTCTCGCATCACCCGCATCAGCGCCGCAGCGTAAAAACTTCATTCCTTTTGAAGCGGCCAGCTCTACATTCGGCTCACGGAAACGCTTTGCGTTTAAGAACATACCTATCTCGGCTTTATCCAGATACGGCTGGACCAGATCAAGATATTCCATATCAGTCAGAGCGTTTGTAAATCCTGCAACCTCGTAAGCTCCGATTCCGCCTGCATTTCCAAACTCAATGATCGGAACCTTGCTCTCTGTTAAAATATCAAGGACGATCTTTGTGATCTCCTCATCAAATCCTTTACCTACAACATTTGCACCATCTCTTAAAGTGCAGTCCATCAATCTAACCATATCGAATACTCCTTTTTCATCATTTTTACTATGAAATGTACTGGATTTCTTGTTGGTTTTATACTATCATACAGATATAACAGTTTTCCAACAGTTATAATATCTTTTTTCAACAGTATTTTGCTGTGTATCTTTTCACACATATCATACGTTTATGGAGGTATTTATGAATTTAAAAACATGCCAGTATTTTATAGCACTTGCAGAAGAAATGAATTTTACGAAGGCGTCCGAAGCTCTGCATATCACACAACAATCCCTCTCAGGTTCAATCAAACGTCTGGAAGAAGAATATGGGATCGAGCTGTTTCAGCGGAAACCTTTCCTGAAACTTACGCCTGCCGGAGAAACCATGCTCTTTTATGCAAAACAGATCGCACGCAACGAATCCCAGATGATGGCCTCCCTGGCGGATCTTTCCGCCGAATGTTCCGGGCATCTCGTGCTCGGCATGTCCAGACAGCGGATTCAGGTGTTTTTCCCCGGGATCTGGGAACGGTATCATGCTGACTATCCCAATGTTTCTCTGAATCTTCGCCAGTCTTATACTTTGAAAATGGCAGACGAGATCCAGGCAGGAAAGCTTGATCTTTTTGTCGGCGTCGATGTCCCGGCTGCTTCCAATCTGACAGCTGTTCCTCTCGCATCAGAATATATCTTCTGCCTGATTCATGATCAGCTGTTGAAGAAGTACTGTCCGGATCACTGGGAAGAACTTCTGAACAAGAGCAGCGCGACCGGTCTCGATGTATCTGACCTGAAGGATTTCCCGATCCTGCTCCTCGCATCTGACAACCGGATCCGTTCCGTCCTTGACCGCGCATATGACCGCTGCGGGATCATGCCAAAGACATCGCTGGAAGCCTCTGACCAGAACATCATCTACCAACTTGCCTGCTCCGCGCAAGGTGCAGCCTTTCTCCCTCCGATGATCCTATTTGATCACAAAAAAGGGATCATCTCATGGCCGGAAGACTGCCACTGTCTTCGGATGAATCATTCTTTCTCAAAAATAGATATTTCCCTGATCTATCGAAATGATCTGATTCTTCCGCACTATGCGGACGGTATGAAAAAAGCCATCATGCAGGAATTTCAATCCTACGCGATGGCCATGCAGCAGATTGCTTAACAACATTTCCTTTTCATTTTTACAAGAACAGATTGTTTTATTTTGTGAACAATACCGACTATAATAAAGGCAGTCAAAAACAGATGTTTTATCATAGGAGGTATTATCAATGGGTTGGAAAATTTTACTCCCGCAGGAAATTATGTCCGAGGGCCGCAAGCTTCTTGAGGATGCTGGCCACACAGTCATCGACGGACGCGGTTTCGAGACAGAAGATGTTCTCGCTGATTTCAAGGAATATCAGCCGGATGCGATGATCGTTCGTATCACACCGATCACTCGCGAAGTGATCGAGTCTAATCCGAACTTAAAAGTAATCGTTCGTCACGGCGCTGGTTTCGACGCTCTTGACGTAAAGGCTTGCCATGACAACAATGTTCAGGCTCTCTACGCACCGGTTGCAAACAGCACATCCGTTGCAGAGACTGCAATGTTACTCATCCTCGAGTGCAGCCGTAACGTAACTGTTCTTCACAAGACATGGGTTGACGATTTCTACAAAGCAAAATTAAAAGTTCGCAAGAATACATTAAACGGCAAGACGATTGGTATCATCGGCTGCGGCAACATCGGAAGCCGCGTTGCAAAACGCTGCCTCGCTTTCGAGATGAACGTTCTCGCATACGATCCGTACAAACCGGCATCTGAGTTCCCGGACGGCGTTGAGGTTGTTCGTGATCTTGACCGTATCTTCAAAGAGTGCGATTACGTTTCTCTCCACTGCCCGAACACTCCGGTTACCAAGAACCTGGTAAACAAAGAGCGTCTCGCAATGATGAAACCGACCGCATTCCTGATCAACACTGCACGTGGCGGCTGCGTAGACGAGGATGCTCTCTACGAGGCATGCAAGAACGGCGTGATCGCAGGCGCTGGTCTTGACGCGATCAAGAAAGAACCGGTTGATCCGGCGAACCCGCTCCTCACACTTGACAACGTGATCATCTACCCGCATATCGGCGGCAACACAGTAGAGGCTGCTCACCGCGCTTCCTACTTCGCTGCTATGGGCGTTCAGGAAGTTTACGAAGGCAAGAAACCGACATGGCCGATCAACGATGTAGACTACGCAACAGCAAAGACCTACACAGACACAAAGAAACCGGATACAAAACCGGCTGGAATGTTCGATTTCTAATTTCTTACGACATTTTCTTTTCTCATAAAACTATAAAGGCAGGCAGGACTGATAGGTTCTGCCTGTTTTTTCTTTTCCTTGGACTGTGGACGGATTGCCATAAAATAGAAGATGGCAATAATAAATACAAGGTAAACGATCATTCCGCTTGTGCTGCTCATGTGGTATATTTCCTCCTTTAGTTCGATTCACCCATCATGCCTGCAAGTTTCTTTGCTTTATACTCAGCATAACAGTGATGTTCGATCGCGTCGCGAATCTCTTCCATCATTTTATTATAAAAATACAAATTATGCAAGACGCATAATCTCATCCCCAGCATTTCCTTCGCCTTAAACAGGTGGCGGATATATGCGCGGGAGTAAGAACGGCATGCCGGGCAGCCGCAGCCTTCCTCGATTGGGCGCGGATCCAGCTCATATTTGCTGTTCAGGAGATTTAATTTGCCATGGTTCGTGTATACATGGCTGTGGCGTCCATTCCGGGACGGGTACACACAGTCAAAGAAATCAACGCCCCGGTCTACCGCTTCCAGGATGTTTGCCGGTGTGCCGACGCCCATAAGATAAGTTGGCTTGTCCTCCGGCAAGTGCGGAACGACTGCATCCAGAATCCGGTACATTTCCTCATGGCTCTCGCCAACTGCCAGACCGCCGACCGCATAGCCGTCGAGGTTCATTTTGCTGATTTCCTTCGCGTGTTCGATACGGATATCCTCATAAACCGCGCCCTGATTGATACCAAACAGGAGCTGTTCCCGGTTGACCGTATCCGGCAGTGCATTGAGGCGTGCCATCTCATCCTTGCAGCGCGCCAGCCAGCGCGTCGTGCGCTCCACTGATTTCTGTACATAGTCCCGATCGGCAAGACTCGGCGGGCACTCATCAAATGCCATCGCGATCGTCGAACCTAAGTTGGACTGAATCTGCATACTTTCCTCCGGTCCCATGAAAATCTTGTGACCATCGATGTGGGAATTAAAATAAACACCCTCTTCTTTAATCTTCCGCAGTCCCGCCAGGGAAAACACCTGAAATCCGCCGGAATCCGTGAGGATCGGGCGATCCCAGTTCATAAATTTGTGCAGACCGCCAAACTGTCGGATCAGCTTGTCGCCGGTACGGACATGGAGGTGGTAGGTGTTGGAAAGTTCCACCTGCGTGCCGATCGTGCGGAGATCATCGGTCGAAACCGCGCCCTTGATCGCCGCCACCGTGCCGACATTCATGAAAACAGGCGTCTGGATGGTTCCGTGGACCGTTTTCATTTCCGCGCGTTTTGCGCGGCCATCTTTGTATAAAATCTTGTATTCCATCTTTTTTCCTATACTTTTTACTTCTCTGCCTTTGCCTTCTTGCCA
>ERZ773216.2449-NODE-2449-length-18130-cov-4.171286_pt1 | contig 18130 bp, 20 predicted proteins | sample MGYA00511259_ERZ773216 | MGnify/ENA primary metagenome ERZ773216 (study PRJEB29015, sample SAMEA2737764) | human gut metagenome | biome: human gut; feature: human-associated habitat; material: faeces | place: China | collected 2012 ... | reverse complement strand
TGTAAGAATGTCCTTAATCATCATTCTCATAAATGCAGCATCATCACAAATCATAACCTTAGCCATAATTTTCTCTCCTATCTTTAACTCTTCTTTTTTGTTTTTTATTTTATAATTTCAGTAATTCGTATACCATAGCTTTCTTCTATTACTACTACCTCGCCTTTGGCTACGAATTTACCATTTACCAGAACATCAATCGGTTCTCCGGCAATCCTGTTTAATTCTATAATGGTTCCCGGTGTAAAATCAAGTATTTCTTTAATTGATTTGGAAGTTCTTCCAAGTTCTACCGTAACTTCAAGTGGTACATCCATAATCAAATCAATATTTTCCGGTTGAAAATTCCCCGGTACTGCTCCAGTAAATGCCTGGAATTGTGCCGGCTGTACATTTACCTGCTGTTGTCCATACATCTGCGACATCTCCTGACCCATCATTGATTGTCCCATCATCGGCTGACCCATCATTGGCTGCCCCATCATCGGCTGTCCCATCATTGGCTGCTGTGCTGCCATCTGAGGTTGTGGCTGCGGTGCAGGTGTCGGCTGAGCTGCCGGTGTACTCTGGGTGTTCTCTTTTTCACTCATTCCTGCAGTGGAATTACTGTCTTCTTCCATATTGCTTGTTACATTTGCACACATTTCTTTTGCAAAAGAAACAGGATATAACTGCATGATCTCACTATCAACAAGATCACCAATCTCTAACCGGAATGAAATTTTTACAAATTCACCTGCAAGGAACTCATCAATCTGACTCTCATCAATTGTCTGTTGCAAATCTATCAGATCTGCACTTGGCGGGCTGATATCAATTACCTTGTCCAGCATGGAAGACAATGATGTTGCTGCCGAGCCCATCATCTGGTTCATTGCCTCGCTGATTGCACTCAGGTGAAGTTCTCCAAGTTCTCCATCCGTATTTGTTCCATCACCGCCCATCATCAGGTCCGTGATAACTTTTACATCATGTTCCTTTAACACAAGGATATTGCTTCCATCTAATCCCACGGTATACGCAATTCGTATAAATACACATGGCTTTTCATATGCGTCACATATATCACTCCAGTTTGCAAACGCAACCACTGGGGTGGAAATCTCAACCTTACGGTTTACCAGTGAAAACAGTGTAGTTGCCGCTGTTCCCATACTGATATTCGAGATCTCACCGATCGCATCTTTTTCCTGTTCTGTCAATGTATTTTCCGGATTTTCATCTGTACCTGAAGGATTGTTCAGTAAAGCATTGATTTCTTCCTGTGACATCGTTCCATCCATCTTACTGCTCCTCCCTAATCACTGATGTAATTCTTACTGCATAGTCATCACCGGTTTCTCCCGGCAGAGCAGTAAATTTTTTTATACTTCCAACAAAGACACTCAGTTCCTGATCAACCTTCGTATCCAGCCGGATAATATCTCCTACCTGCAGTCCCAAAAAATCATTTACTGAAATGGAACTGTTACCAAGTACAGCTTTGATCGGCATTGGTGCTTTTGAAATAAGTGCCTCGATCGTTTCTGTATACTGTTGTTCATCTTTTTCCTGCAGACTCGAATACCAGTATTTGGTATTCAGTTTGTCCATAATACTCTCTAAAGTCAGATATGGAAGGCATACATTCAGTAATCCCTCCACATCGCCAATCTTAACATTGAGCGTTACCAGAGCTATCATCTCCGTCGGCGATATAATCTGTGCGAACTGCGAATTCGTCTCAATACGCTCTAACCGGGGTTCTAACTCACATACATTCTCCCACGGCTCCACTAAAAGATCTACTGCCACATTAAATATCCGCTCAATGATCAGCAATTCTATCTCCGAGAAATCCCTCGGTTTATCCAGAGGCACTCCCTTTCCACCTAACATTCTGTCTACTACAACATATCCAAGATTTTGTGCCATCTCAATGACAATGCTTCCATTCAATGGAGATGCATTTACAATTCCAAGTAATACAGGATTCGATAACGCATTTGAAAATTCTGAATATGTAACTGCTTCTGAGTTCATCACCTCAACCTGAACATTTTTCCGTAAATAAACAGGAAGATTGGTTGACAAGAGTCTTCCGTAATGTTCAAAGATAATCTCCAGCGTTCGCAGATGTTCCTTTGAAAACTTTGCAGGACGGGCAAAATCATAATTTTTGACCTGTTTTTTATCTTCATCTTTCATTTCATCTACATCAAGTTCACCACTGCTTAACGCTTTGAGCAAACTATCTATCTCATTTTGAGATAAGACTTCACCCATTCTTTCTCACCACCTAACACAATATTTGGGTCTATTCCGTCTGAACGCTTGAGAAGTTTACACCAACGATGAAGTCTGAACCTCCAAACATATCCTGCATTGATTTTAATATATCGTCTTTTACATTCTGATAGCCATTTGCATCAAACTCATCTAATGTATATCCATTTACGATCGTGTTGATCTCACTCTGGATAATTGTTTCTTTTGCAGCAAGCCCTTCCGATCCCCCATAAGTCTTATATCCGTCACTCTTGGTATTCAAAGACAGACTGACTGAAAATACAGCATAGTGTTGTTTGCCATCATCGCTCTGTTTTAAATTCACGGTAAATCCATCGGTAATCTTATAAGTTTCAACATCTTCGATCGGCACCTCCGGTGTAGCCGGCGTATTTTCTCCACTCTGAAGTTCCAGATTAATAGCAGAGCATACCTGATCGATCAGCTGATTCGATTTTTTTGTCTGCGGAATAATCGTGAACACAAGAATTGCAGTTAAAATAAGATTTGCTAAAACCAGTGCCAGAATAATTACGGTTATCAAATTCTTTTTCATAATGCTACCTTCCTGTTCAATTAAAATCTGAACTATAAGAATTATATATTTTTATAATAACGCGGCGGTTTCTTGATCTTCCCTCCTGCGTTGTATTATCTGCAACAGGTACATACTCACCTCTTCCAGATGCCTTCAAATGTGCGGGCTCCACTGTTGTAATATCTCTCAGATAATCTGTAACCGCCCGTGCCCTGTAAAATGAAAGCACATCATTATCTTCATATTTTGCAGAATGAATCGGCACGTTATCCGTGTGTCCCTCTACTTCTATGATATTATCCTGATAAGGTTCGATCAGCTTACCCAGCTTATCAATCAGCGGATACGCCTCTGATCGGATTTCAGCATGCCCGGAGTCAAACAAAAGAGCTCCATTCATATTGAGCATGACATACTGTGCATTGAAATCAACTTCCACCTGATCCTGGATTCCATATCTTGCAATGGCATCCTCCAGCTGTTCAGACATTTTTTCTGATTCTTCCAGTGCCTGTTCTTTATATTCTTCCACTACATCATTCTCTTCGTCTGTTTCCTGATCCGTTTCAGAGTTCGCTTTGTCTTTATAATAAGAATCTAACATTTCAAGCTGGCTCACACCGGATGATATCAGAGTTCCATCTCCAATAGAAGATCCTCCATTGGGAAGAATACTAAATGTATTCTGAAAGGAAGCCACCATTTTTTCAAACTTTTCTGCATCTACCGTTGACATAGAGAATAACAATACAAAGAAACATAACAGTAGGTTCATCAGATCTGCAAATGTATTCATCCATGCCGGTGATCCTTTTGGTTCATCAGGCTTTCTTTTCACTATTCTTCACCTCCAGCCTCGCTTTCCTGCGCTGTATTACGCGCCGAAGGTGCAAGGAATGATTTCAGTTTTTCTTCTATAACACGTGGATTTTCTCCTGCCTGGATCGACAGAATACCTTCCACGGAAATTTCCTTCATCATCATTTCATTATCATTATTCAGTTTTAACTTACCTGCAATCGGGTTACATAACCAGTTTGCAAGTAATGAACCATACAATGTTGTAACAAGCGCCGTTGCCATCGCCGGTCCGATTGTGGATGCATCTTCCATGTTCTTCAACATGAGGATCAATCCAATCAGTGTACCGATCATACCCCAGGCAGGACCTAATTCAGCCCATTTCTCCCAGACAGCAATTTTAGCTTTATGTCTGCTCTCAACGCAGGCTAAGTCAGTCTCCATGATTCCTCTTACCAGTTCCGGATCTGTACCATCTACAACAAGCATAATTCCTTTTTTCAGAAAATCATCTTCAATCCCGTTTGCTGCTTCTTCCAATGCCAGAAGTCCTTCTTTTCTCGCAGTATTCGACAGTGAGATAATCTGGTTGATGACAACTGCCGGATCCTGAACCTCATCCTTAAAAATCAGCTTTATTGACTTTATACCATTGATAAAATCTGCCAATTTAAAAGATGCGAGCGTACCTGCAATGGAACCTCCTATTGTAATAATGAATGATGCCGTATCCCACATGGAGTGTAAACTTGCAACACCTCCGTTGGAAAGTACACCAAACACAAACATTACAACGCCTAATAACATACCTACTATTGATGCTATATCCACTTTTTCCACCTACCATCCTTGATTTTTCAGATTATAAAATCCCATCCGTGGGACTTATTCTTCTCTTAAAAGGCCATTTGTAAAAATATCCCTTTTGTATGATTTTACTAAATTTTTGACCTCTTGTCTACTTTCTTTTACAATAAACTTTTTACCTGTTGTAAGAGAAATAACTGTATCCGGGGTCTCCTCCACCGTTTCAATCAGATCCGAATTGATTAATACTGTTGTTCCATTCAATCGTGTCACTTCGATCATAAAGTAATCATTCCTCCATTATTAATCAACAGTTTTTATTGTGACCGGTCCATTTTAAAACCGGCCACAATGTTCAGTATAACATATGTAACTGTCTGTGTAAAACATGTTTCGACATTTCAGAACAGGTTTTACCTAAATATTATATTTTTTTACATTACATTAACGTTTCAGGCTAACCAGTTCCTCTAACAGTGTATCGGATGTTGTGATGATACGGGAGTTTGCCTGGAAACCACGCTGTGTGATGATCATCTGTGTAAACTCTGTAGATAAATCTACGTTAGACATCTCAAGTTCTCCGGATGTCATAGAACTTCCGTCTGCGGATATCTCTACACCGATTCCATCAAACTCACCGGAGTTTAATGTTGTACGGTAGCAGTTCTCTCCTACTTTTTCAAGACCGGATGCATTTGCGAACTGTGCTACTGCGATCTGTCCGAGGATTTCTGTATTACCATTATCATAAGTACCTTTGATAAGACCATTGTTGTCGATGGAAATACCGATCATGGCACCTAATTTCTTTCCTTTTCCTGTCACACCATCATCTATAGATCCTGTAGACATAACCGCTGTGGATTTACCACCGTTGTCTGCATCTTTCAGTCCCGAAAAATCAATGGTAATATCATCAAACTGGGTCGGATTATTTCCCAGCTTACTCATATTAAGTGTAACAGAATTTGTCTTATTGTTGGATGTTCTTGCTCCAACACCTGTAAACGTACCATCTTTTGTGCTGAAGTCGATCGCGTAATCAGTTACATCTCCGGAAATCGTCAGTGTTCCATTTGCGATTGCCGCCTTTGCCTGACCGCCTCCAATCTTTGAAACCATTGCATCTGAAATTCCGTATACCTGTTTCAGACTGTATGAATTACCAGCAGCATCCTCAAATGCTGTACCTTTCCATGTAATTGCTGTACCAGTTGCATCACTTCCTACATAGAATTTATCGTTAACAGAATCATAGTAATAACCACTCTGAACCTGGCTGTATGTTCCAAGTGTAGCATTCGTTGTTTTTGCTCCAAATATATCACTCAGATCAACCTTGCTGGTTTCCGGATCATAGAACGTTGTTCCGTCACTGTTTAAGATTTTTTCCAGTTCCACCGTGTATTTACCATCTGTTCCGGTAGATTTCATTGCAAAACGTGCTGTATAGGAATAACCGAGATTATCAAAAAAAGTCAGTGTTTTGACAAGTCCGTTGTCTGACAATACATCCTTATCATTTTTATCAATAATACCGGAAACATTTGCCTGTGTGGTTGCCTCCGGAGGAGATGTCAGGTTGGATGTCTGCATGACACGAAGTGCAGATACGGTATCCTTCTTGATATTTCCTGTTGTCGGATCTACCTGCCATCCCATAACTGTATAACCGGTGGATGTCATACATAAGTTACCGGCACCATCTACATAGAAAGAACCGGCTCTGGTAAACAGGTTCTCAGAACCGTTGTTAACTACAAAAAAGTTTGTCGTAGACTGGTCTGATAAACGGATATCGAATGCACGTCCGGTTGTTTCAGCCGCACCGGTGGTTGTGATGCTTAAGTTTGTTGCACCGGTCGTAACACCAAGACCGATCTGTTTTGCATTCACACCACCGGTACCTGTTGCTGCGTTCGCACCGGATGCATTGCTTGTCATCTGATATAAAACATCCTGAAATACGACTGAGGATGATTTAAAAGCTACTGTGTTTACGTTGGCGATATTGTTACCAATAACGTCCATTTTTGTCTGATGTGTCTTAAGACCTGACACAGCAGAGTACATTGATCTCATCATAGTTGAAATTGACCTCCTAAGTTCTTTTGTGCTGCTTTTCCCTTCTGTCATTCCGGGAATCTAGCCTCCATTTCGGTCCGGCTACATGATCACAGCACCATCAATATTGGTATAAATATTATCATCGGACTCTGTCCGGTCCATTGCTGTAACGACTGTCCTGTTCGGAACATTTACGATAAAAGCGAGTGAATCAACAATTACTAACGATTCTCTGATTCCCTTTTCACCAGCCTTAAAAACGCCTGTCTCAAGTCGTTCATTCTGCTCTTTGGACAAATTGATATTACGATCCATCAGGCGCATCGTGGCATGCTTGGAAAATTTAAGTGTCCCACCTGCTTTTGCATCCTGCTTCTGCTTTAAAATATCTTCAAAGGAGACACCGCTCGAAGTTACCGCATCCGTGCTTTTCCGAGTCAGATACTGGTCAGTTACCTGCTCAATGGAAGCAAACTGGTTACTGATCTTATTCATAATCGCATTTCCCTTCTGTCAGATATCAGGTTTTATCTGTATCTGTCTTTGTGTCTGTTCCTGTTGTCGTATCTGTTTTTGTATCTGTATCTGTTTTTGTATCTGTTGTTGTACCTGTCGATGATGAAGTACTTTTATACCAGTCTTTTCCTGCAAGTTTTTCCATCTGTGCAAGCAGTTCCTGATATTTTTTCAAAGTATCTGTATCGATCTTTGACTGCTGATAAGAATTCAGATTATCGTAATATGTCTTTAAATTCTTGACATCATCCTTGTCACTTAATGTAAGCTGTGCTGCGGATGGCAATTTAGCAACCGCTGCTGCAAACGTCTTAGCAAGTGTCTCTGCCTCCATGTATTCGGTATCTGCAACCTGATATACATCAGAAAGTGAATATAACACCCCATTTACACAGATCTTCTGCTCACCGTTTTCTTTCTGTACATAATCAACAAATCCCTCTGTTGCTGTTGTTTCTCCAGTCGAAGATGTTGTCTTGATAATAACATATTTTCCAACAAGTGCATTTGCATTGCTGCTCTCGATTGTACTCTGCATACCAAGTGTTGCTTCCATCTGTGAAAATGTAGCAAGCTGTGCAACATACTCCGTATTGCTGGTAGGCTCTAACGGATCCTGATACTGCATCTCTGCACATAACAGCTGTAAGAACTGGTCATAGCCAAGGTCATTGCTGGTATCCGATTTGCTTGTAGTACTGGTATCCTTTGGTATTTTTCCGTCTACAACGGGCTGAATTAATGCCATTTTTTTCTCCTTTCTTTTGTTTTAAGCAGTATAATCTACGGAATTACCGTGATCTGCCATAATCTGCGCCACAAGGGCTTCTTCCTCACTCATGACTCCGGAGAGTTCATCTAACTCATCTAAGTTGATTCTTCTAGTCTTTGGCGAAGCTTTTTCCTGCTCCTCTGCCTGTCTCTCTTCCTGTTTTGCATTCTGCTCTAAGTTTTTTTCAAACTCATGGCTTCCAACCGTAACTTCTACGGCATCCACCTTCACACCTGCCTGGTTCATACTCTGTTTGAGTTCTGCCATCTGCGCTTCTAACGCTTCTTTTACCAGTTCGTTCTGTGTCATAATATGAGCAGATACATTTCCTTCCTTGGTCGTTACTTCGATATAAATCTTGCCAAGGTGTTCCGGGTTCAACTGCATCTCCATCGTCGTCTGTGCTTCACGGACAGTGATTTTTGTAAATTCTGTTACCTGACGGATCAGATCTAAAGTGTCAAGCTGTCTTGAAAATTCCGGCACATTTTCCGGTGTTTTTACTGCTGCCGGATCTGCCACATGTTCCTGATTCACAAATGCTGTCTGACCCGATGCATTCCCAGATTCATTTTTACTGCCTGTCTGCTGTCCCTTATCTGACTCTGTCTTTACATCCGGTTCTTCTGTTTTCTCCGGCATCAGGCCATCATTTACGTCATCGGTATCCTTCACATTATCTGCGACTTCTTTCTGCAGAACAATGTTGTCCTCCGGCTTCTGTGTTTCCACTTCATCTTTATCATCTTTTGCATCTGAAATCATCTGCTCCGGCACAGCATCTGCTGCCGTCTGTACTGCGTTGTCATTTTCCGGCACCTGAATATCCGCCGGTAACTGCTCTGCATTCACATTTGTGTCTGTTGCAGCAGCCATCTCAGTAAACATCTGCGTTGTCATTCCAAGTTCATCTAACAGGTTCTGTGACAACTCTCCAATTTCATTTACAATTTCCATAAATGAACTGTTGCACAGCAGTTCTCCAACATTTTCACATCCTGTGAGTTCAGCTGTAAGCTGCGCAAGCTGATTCGGCTGTATCAGATCTGCAACAGTAAGTCCTAACTTCTGCATGGCATCTGCGATTTCTTCATCTGTCACACCAAGTTTATCTTTCAAAACCTGTCTCACATCCTCATCAAATGCAGCTAACTTTTCATCCGCATTTTCTGATTGAATGTCCGTTTTGCCTGCTGAATTATCTTTTATACTGCCCGCAGCATTCTGATAACGTTCATAATCATCTGCCACACTACTGTTTCCGGTTACAGCTGCCACATCCTGTCTGCTGTTCTGTCCACCATAATTGTAACCGCCTCCAACCTGGGTTGTCATCTGGCTCATCACTTCTGCAAACTGAACTTTCAGATCGCCTTCTTTTGTTCCGGTCAGTGTCTGGCCGCCCTGTCCTATGGACATAATTCCAGCCACTTCTGAAACGCGCGTGCTTCCCATGTTTCTTCCTCCTTTCCCTTTCGCTGCATGTACTGCCGCTTAATGATCTATTCTGAAGGTTTCATGATCTCTGTTACCTTTGCAGCGGTATCAGAAGTCATTTTACCAAGAATAGCAGCTCTTGAATCTGCATCCATACCATCTAAAATCTGTGCAACCAGTTTCAGGTTGTCTGTCATGGTATCAAAAATTGCTGCTGCCTCTTTTGGCTTCATGGATGAATATGTTTTGATGTAATCATCAAGCTGCTCATCCTCTGCCGTCTGTGCCACTACCTGCTTATACAGTACTTCTGCATTTGCAGGATCGATGCTTTCGTAATATTTCTTATATTCCTCAATATCCGGGGCTACATCAGAAAAGACAACATCCTCATAGAAGCTCTGCTTTTCCTTTTCAAATTCTGCCTCGTTTTCCTTATATTGCTGTAATTCCTGTGATTGAGCTTCTAACTGGCTGATATAATCCGCATTTGCAGACGATGCATTCTGTGCATCTGCCAGTTCTTTTTCAAGTTCTTTAATGCGCTCAACCGCATCTGCCATCGTATCATACGCATAAGCACTGTCCTCTGTTGAAACCTGCTCCACCGCATCATCCGGTAAAATCTTATTTACATAAGGGACATCTTTCAGGATCGGTGCAAGCACGCCTGATCCAAATCCTCCAACATCCCATTTAATCAGAAGGGCAATAATTGCAAACCATACAACTATGATCAGAAGGGAAACAAAAAATACCGCAACTTTGCTGCCGCCGCTTTCTTCTTCAAGTTCATCGCTCTCTGCTGCATGCTGTGCTTTCTTCTGCTTTGCCTCTTCTTTTTTTCTTTGTTTTTCTTCAGCTTTTTTATCTACAACTTCTTCTTTTTCTTCTGCCATATTTTCCTCCTGTCCGCTCAAACTGCCTAACTACGCTGTCCATTATCGTGATAGGTATAACTGACAAGCTCATCTATTTCTTTTGACTCTTCATGTAAAAGTTCCTGTTTAAACTCCTCAAAAGCTTTTTCTTTCAGTTTTTCATGTGTCTTGCGTTCAACCATTGCTTCATTCAACTGTTTTCTCGCCAATTCAACATCACGTTCTGCAGCATGTACATTCATCATCTGGCTGCGCTGTTTGCTTTTTAAGACGTCAATCGCCTTCCTGCATTCACGAATTTCCAAAACATTAATACTGCCACTCACCAATTCTCTTGCTTTTGATTCATAACCGGCTCTCCGGATCAGGATATCCTGAAGTTTCTGCTGTTCTGCCGCAAGTTTTGCATTCGCCATACCATAGGCTGTCTTTGCCTGATTTTCCATTTTTTCTTTGATATCAAGAATGTTCTGCATTCTGTATCTGAACTTTGCCATACCAGAAACCTTTCTTAGTTTTCAAACAGTTTTCGCAGCAGGTCAATCTCTTCGTTGAATTCAAATTTTTCATCGGTCTTTTGCATCAGGAACTCATTTACCGCTTGAATTTTTTGAATTGCATAATCAATTTCACGATTGGTTCCATTTTTATATGCCCCGATATTAATCAGGTCTTCTGCCTCATTATAAGTAGCCATAACATTTCTTAATTTTCCGGCAAGCTCTTTATGCTCACTTGTAGCAATCGAACTCATAACACGGGAAATACTCTGTAATACATCAATTGCAGGATAATGATTCTTTTGTCCTAATTTTCTGGACAACATAATATGTCCGTCTAAAATACTTCTCGCCGTATCTGTGATTGGTTCATTCATATCATCACCATCTACAAGCACGGTGTAAAGTCCGGTAATAGATCCCTTATCCGAAGTTCCTGCACGTTCCAGAAGTTTAGGCATTTCTGAATACACACTTGGTGGATATCCTCTTGTTACCGGTGGCTCTCCGGATGCCAACCCAATCTCCCGCTGTGCCATAGAAAATCGTGTCAGTGAATCCATCATCAGCAACACATCTTTCCCCTGATCTCTAAAGTATTCAGCAATAGCTGTTGCTGTTTTTGCAGCTTTATTTCTTATCAATGCAGGTTTATCGGATGTCGCAACAATAACCACGGAGCGTTTCATGCCTTCTTCACCAAGATCGCGTTCCACAAACTCTCTTACTTCTCTTCCACGCTCGCCAATCAATGCAATCACGTTGATATCCGCTTTTGTATTTCTCGCAAACATACCAAGTAATGTACTTTTCCCAACACCGGATCCGGCGAAAATACCGATTCTCTGTCCTTTTCCTACTGTAATCAGACCGTCTACTGCTTTCACACCCAAAGGTAGTACTTCATCAATAATTTTTCTTGCCATCGGATCTGGTGGCAATGCTTCAACCGGATAATCATAGGAAAGTGACAGTTCTTCCACATCGGTTGGCCGTCCTATTCCATCTAATGTATGACCTAACAGTTCTTCTCCAACTTTTACCGTCAGAGGATGTCCTGTATTTTCTACAATACATCCAACACCAATTCCTTCTACGCTTTCAAACGGCATCAGGAGTAAATGTTTATCACGGAAACCGACGACTTCAGCCATCGTTGAAATATTTTGTTCCCGATCGATAATGATACGGCACAGATCATTCAGTTTTGCATTTGGTCCTACAGATTCAATTGTAAGACCGACAATCTTTGTCACCTTGCCTAAACGGTTAAAATACGTCTTATCGGCAAGCTGAAGATATTTATCAAATGTACCCATTCTGCCGCCTCACCTCTATGAGCATAATGCTTTGATATCCTTCATCAGATTATCAAGCTGTACGTCTACACCACAGTCAAATATTCCTGCGTCAGTCTCTATGGTGCACGCATTTTCATTCAGTGTATAATCAGGAACAATTTCAAGTTCTATGTCATGTCCGACATAATCTAATATTTCATCTTTATGCTTTTCTAAAAATGACACATTGTCTCCTGCAACCTTAATCCGGAAATGCTTTTCATCTTCGATATTTGCGATAGCATTATCGATCAGATGAAGCAGGATCTCTTTCTTATCATCAAACTGGATATGAAAAACCTTATTAAAAACATTTAATATCACATCTACCAGTTCTTTTTCCATGTTTTTTTGTTTTTCCTGATAAGAATTCTGCAACTGTATTTTTTTCTGCTGTTGTTCCTGTTCTAACTGCTGTTTTTTCTGGTTATACTCCTGTTCTAATGTATTCTGTCCTTCCAGATAACCCTGTTTTTTTGCTTCATCACGGATAGCTTCCGCTTCCTGTCTTGCATCATCAATCAGCACATCTGCCTGTGCTCTTGCCTGCGAAAGTATCTGCTCCGCTTTTTCATTCACAGCAATCATATCCTGTTCCGGTTCTTCTACAGGGATTACATTCTCTGTTTTGTCAGTAATAATCCCCTCCGCAAATCCATCCGGTCCTACAGGCCGGTCTTGTTTTACCATCTGTTGTTTCAGGAACTCCTGTATATGATCATTTGAATCGATCACCCTTGTATTCTGACTCTCTGTATGCACGAACCACGGTTTGTAAAGATTAGACAACGATCTCGTCACCTCCGCCTCTGGAGATTACAATCTCTCCAGAATCCTCTAATTTACGAATGACACTGACAACTTTCTGCTGAGCCTCCTCAACATCTTTCATACGGACAGGTCCCATAAACTCCATATCCTCTTTGATCATCGCAGCCAGTCGTTTTGAAAGATTCTTAAAGATAACGTTCTGTACTTCTTCGTTTGCAGCCTTTAAGGCAACTCCAAGGTCAGCATTATCGACATCACGAAGCACTCTCTGGATTGCACGGTCATCAAGCAGCAAAATATCCTCGAATACAAACATCTTCTTGCGGATCTCGTCTGCCAGTTCCGGTTCTTCGATCTCCAAAGACTCCATAATATGTTTTTCTGTCGTACGGTCTACCGTATTTAAAATGTTTACGATGGCATCCACACCGCCAACAATGGTGTAATCCTGGTTGACAAGGGAAGAAAGTTTCTTTTCTAACACACGCTCTACCTCTTTGATCACATCCGGAGATGTACGATCCATCATTGCAATACGTTTTGCAACATCTGCCTGTTTTTCCGGCGGAAGTGCTCCAATCACAAGTGCAGCCTGGGCTGATGTCAGATACGACAAGATCATTGCGATTGTCTGTGGATGTTCATCCTGAATAAAGTTCAATAACTGGCTTGGATCTGTTTTTCGAACAAATTCAAATGGACGTACCTGCAGGGACGCTGTAAGTTTTGTGATAACTTCCTTTGCCCTGTCCTCACCAAGAGCCTTATCCAGCAGCTCTTTTGCATATCCAATACCGCCTTCTGCAATATACTGCTGTGCCAAACAGATCTGATAAAATTCATTTAAAACATCTTCCTTAACCTGTGGTGAAACACTTCTGGTGTTCGCGATCTCAAGTGTCAGTTCTTCAATTTCATCTTCTTTTAAATGCTTAAAGATATCTGCAGACCGCTCCGGTCCCAAAGCAATCAAAAGGATTGCTGCCTTTTGTATTCCAGTATAATCTTGTGTGTTCGTTGCCATACCTTATTCCCACTCCTCGTTCAGCCAGTTGCGCAATAATGATGCTGCCGCTTCTGGATTGTCTTCCACAAATTTTTCAATCAGGATACGTGTCTCAGACTTCTCATTATATCCAATATCCTGCATTTCTTCCTGGCTTTCTTTTGTTGACTCAAGCAGGCTTTCAACAGAAAGCTCCGGTTCGATCTCTGCCACTTTTTCTTTTCTGGTACTGCGGAACACCACATAGCCTAAAAGAAGAAGGATCAGTACTACAAGTACGATCTGCAAATAATCAGAAGCACTTCTTCCACCGGAAGAATACTGGAAAACCGGTTCTTCCTGTGCAATGATGGTAATCTTGTCTGTTGGGATTCCTGTTGCATTTGAAATCATCGTGATATATTCCTGATCAACCGTAATCGGTGTCGGATCACTGTTTGCTGCAACATACTCATCAAATGTCATGTTATCGAGTGCTCCGGATGCACGCAATGTATCTTCATCGTAAATGCGGTATTTCGTTGCTACCAGAGAAACGGAAGAGTCTGCATAATTAACAGTTCCGCCATTTGATGACTTTTTCGTTACCTTTTCATTGTTCTGGTAGTTTGTGGTTGTATCTGTAACAGTACTGTGTGTGTAATTGTTATCTTCAATCACATAAGACGTATCATCATTCGAATCTGTTCCAGGTGTTGCAGCTGCACCACCTTCTGATTCTGATTCGTATTCACTCTTACTGCCAACCATACCATTCGTCTGTCCGTCCGGTGCATAATATTCATGCGTTGCTTCTTCTGACGTATCGAAATCCATCACAAGTTCCGGTGCCACTTCCACATGGTCAAACAAAGAAGAACCCACCATAACATCTTTCACTTTACTCTTTACCAGGTTTTCTGCTTTTGATTTTACAGAGAGCTGGCTGTTTGCAGTTCCCACATTGGTATCAGAAGAGTCTCCTGAGAATAAGACATTCGAGTTAGAATCTAAAATCTGAATATTATCTGTATTTTTATTTCCAAGCTGTGTTGCTATGTATTTTGCAAGACCTGCTGCCTGATCCTCATCCATATCTCCGTTTAAAGTAAGAATCACTGCTGCATAGGAATCCTGATCTTTTGCAAGAATTGTTCCATCATCATTTGGAATATCGAGTGTTACAGAAGCACTTTCAACATTTGACAGGGTTTCCAACTGTTCAGCAAAATATTTCTGCAGATAAACTTTGTATTTCTTTGTCTTGTCTGCCTCTGTCGAACTGAATCCACCATCAAAAACATTATCAATGGATGCGCCCTGGCTCGGTATATCATTTTTTCCGAGCAGAATCGAAGCAGCCGCCTCATCTTTTGCATCTACATAAAAGATCAGTCCATCCTGAGACATCTGATAAGAAATGCTCTCGCCATCCAGAAGATCCTTCACTGTACCTGCCTCTGCTGTTGTCTGACACTCGTGCAGTGTAACCATATTGGGTTTACTGACAACCGCTGCCAGTATTGCCAGCGCAACAATGATCACTGCGACAATGCTGATCAATAACGCTTTCTGCTTTGTATTAAACTTTTTCCACCATTCTGTAATCTTATTTAATATGTTTTGCACCTGTTCCGGCATGTTATCTGACTCCATTCATTAAATTTGCATATTCATGATTTCTTTATATGCATCCAGCATTTTATCCCTTACCGCTGTTGTATACTGAAGTGCTGTAAGTGCTTTCTTTGCCGCAATCTGCATATCATGCGGATTATCTGCCTTTCCAAGGGCAAATTCTATCTGGGCCGCTTCTGCATCATTCTGTAAATCGCTCGTTTCTGACAATACATTCATCGCCGAATCAAGCACCGACTGAAAGCTGTCATCCGAAGTATTTACAAGTCTGTTCTGTTCCGCCACCTTTTCAATATAATCTGATGTGATCCCTGTTAATGAAGTAATATCCATTTACCGTCATTCCTTTCCTTACTTACTGATATTCAGTGCAGCCTGCACCATACTTTTCGTCGCGTCAAATGCTGTTGTATTTGCTTCATATGCTCTTGTTGCATCAATCAGGTTTGTCATTTCAGTTACCGTATTCACATTCGGGTATGTAACATATCCATTTTCGTCTGCATCCGGATGAGACGGATCATAAACCATACGCATCTCTGTCTCATCATCCTCTTTTACAGATGTCACCTTCACGCCATTTCCAACCACTCTCGCTCTTGCAGTCTCATAATACTGTGAAAAAGGTGTTTCTGTCTTTTCTGCAAATGTAACGATCTTTCTCCGATATGGTGTACCGTCTTCCGTCCTCGTTGTACTTATATTTGCAATATTCTGTGCGATCGTGTCCATACGAAAGCGTTCTGCTGTCATTCCACTTGCGCTGATATCAAATGCCTGAAATAATCCCATATACTTTCCATCCTTTGTTCCATTTTCAATCTTTTATCCGTGGCAGTCAAATGTTCGTAAAAGTATGTATTCTATTACTTTAGAACCGTCTGCATTCTCGAAAAATTATTTGTTATCGCCGTTGTCAAAAGCTGATATCTCAGTGATTCAGAAGCCAGCTCCGCATTTTCTGTGTTTTCATCCACATTATTGCGGTCAAGTCGATAAGAATACTTTGCCGCATCTGTATAAGATGTCGTTGTAAGTTTCCCCAGATCCTGATTCAGCTCCCTCACCTTTTTATCAAGGCTGCTGTATTTTGTCTTGCCAAGTGCTTTCTGCAATACGGACTCAAAGTCAACATCCTGTCTCTTGTATCCAGGTGTGTCTATATTTGCAATATTATTGGTTATCACATTCTCACGCATCCAGCTTGCATCAGCCGCTTTATCAAGTATATTTGTATAGTCAAATACATTTGTCGTAAACATACTGTTGCTCCTTTCATGCACTATTTTCTATATTATTCTATTTTATTATAAAATATCTCAAAAAAAACACAAGAGTTTTTTATTTTTTTTTCGTAGTTTTTTCCCGTATTTTGTATTATTTTATGATTTGGTGTACTACAATTTGTCCTTATCTTTCATATTTCTCTCTTTTTCGACATTTTCTGCGTTTTTGCGCACATCTTCTTCAGATGAAACACCAGCGTTTCCGCAAAAACATCCCCGAAAATGAAAATTTCTCAAGAAGATTTTTATCTTATCATTCGATTTTTCAAATTTAGGGATGCGAAACAGCAGGTTTCATACAACGAATGGCATTCATCTGTATTCTTTCCACTTTCAGGTGTACGACTCAAAAAGGAATCCGCTATGTTTAACAAATAACATAACAAATTCCTTTTTGTTTTAACTATTCTTATGATTCTCTTTCTTTATTTTGTCCAGTTCATCAAACACAACATCATTTAATACTTTGATGTATGTTCCTTTCATTCCTGAAGATCTTGATTCGATCACACCTGCGCTTTCAAATTTCCGTAGTGCATTTACGATTACAGATCTTGTAATCCCAACACGGTCTGCAATCTTGCTCGCAACAAGGATCCCTTCCTTGCCATCCATCTCATCAAAAATATGTGTGATTGCCTCTAATTCTGAAAAAGACAATGTACTGATCGCAGATTTTACAATCTGTACTTTTCTTGTCTCTTCTGCATTTTCTTCATTTACAGAACGCATCATTTCAAGTCCGACCACCGTTGTTCCATATTCACTCAGTATAATGTCATCTATATCATATTGACGGTTCTCGCGATATACAAATAATGTTCCCAGTCGTTCTCCCGCAATATCAATCGGTGTGATGATTGCTGTATATTTTTTTACATCATCCACAAATCCAAGTGTTTCAAGATTCACATTTTCTTTTGTGGACAGGATTCCAAGCAAACGTTCATTTAAAAGCGGGTCGATAAAACCTCCTACCTCGTCCACAATCAATTCATTGATCTCTTCCACACCCTGAAGTACTCCTGTTCCAAGTACTTTTCCTTTTTTACTGATGACCAGAATATTTGATTCCAGTATTTCTTTTAATACATCACATATATCATTAAATACCACTTTGGAAGAATTATTATTGTGAAGCAATTTATTGATTTTTCTTGTTTTATCTAACAACTGAACACTCATAATACGTGCCTCCTGACTACATATATGTCTTTCATGATATCTTATATTTTATCACGTTAATTCTGAAAATTCAATATTCTAATATATTTTCCATAAAATTATTTCATTATTCGGAATCTTTTTCAACATTTTTACGATCTGTCACATAACCGCATTGTTCATCTGCACATACAATTTTGTTTCCTTTAATCACCATATAACCGCCACATTTTGGACATTTCTCTGCAACAGGCCTTGACCAGCTCATAAAATCGCATTCTGGATTATCCTCACACCCGAAATATTTTCTGCCTTTTTTCGTTTTGCGGAGTACAACCTCCTTGCCGCATTTCGGA